>Ga0208916_10000303_pt1 | contig 24276 bp, 37 predicted proteins | sample DEB19_08_DNA_5_FD_184523 | JGI IMG/M metagenome (GOLD analysis project Ga0208916, IMG submission 184523) | Aqueous microbial communities from the Delaware River and Bay under freshwater to marine salinity gradient to study organic matter... | ecosystem: Environmental > Aquatic > Marine >... | reverse complement strand
ATCCTGTTCTGCCACGCCGAGACCACCGCAATGACCGGCGGTGCAGCATGACCCGCCACCGCCTGATCAACCTCGCCCTCACGCTGGCCGTGGTGCTGCTGATTGCCCTGCCATTGTCCCTGTCGCACCTGCTGGACCACCAGCCCGACCGGCGGGCCGAGCGGGCCGAGTCCAGCGCACTGGCGGACGCGCAGGCGTCTGCCCAGCGCGCCGCCCGCCAGGAGCGCGCAGCCGCCCAGCTCTGCGCCCGGATGCACGGAAACGCCGGCTACCGGTGGGCCGAAGACGGCGCCCTGGTCTGCACCGACCACCGGGGCCGCGCCGCGGTCACTGTTGCCGGGGGCCTGCGCTGATGCCCGGCCACGCCACCCACCAGCCCGCCCCGCCGCTGGACCTGGACGCCATGGCCGCAGCCGCGCTGCGCCGGGTTGTGAGCCAGATCAACCGCGCCGCCGGCCAGCACCTGCGCGCCATGCGCAGCGGCCGGCCCACGCAGCCCGCACGGCCGCTGCACACGGAAAGCGCCACCCAAGCCGGCCCCACCGGCCCCACTGCCCCACCCCACCGAACCCACAGAAAGGACCCCCCGTGAACATTCACGCCATCAACGCCTTCATCTGGCAGGCCCACAGCCACATGGACACCAACGTGATCACCTGCGACAGCGCCAACTGCACCACGGCCTACAACCAGTGGCGGTGCCTGATGCGCGACAAGCCGCACACCACGCCCGACTGGCCCGCCTGGCGCGACGCGAAGCTGGCCGCGCCCAGCACTGGCCACCGCAAGCCGCACCGCCCGGGCATGCAGGCCAACCACGGCACCATGCACGGCCTGACGCCGCGGGCCGACAAGCTGCTGGCCATTCGGCCCGCGCATGTGGCCTTCGTCATCCCCAGGCCCAGCGCGGCCAGCAGGGCAGCGCGCGCATGAGCTACGACATGACCCATAAGCAAGGCAATCCCCTTACTTACACGCCAAAAAAAAATTGCCTCGCAGAAAAAGTTCTTTCTTATTTTGTACAGAACTATGACGAGGAATTGTCATCGTTTGACATTGCAGCGAAGTTCGGAGTGACGCCACCAAATGACGTATCCGAAAAGATGGTTCCCCTGGTACAAATGGGCCTGCTGTCTTCGCTGAAGCGTGGAAAGTTTCGGCATTACATCGCAGGGGATCAGCTGGATGCATGGTCCGCTAAAAATGTGAACCGCATGCTCTCGCGTCAAGGCTGCGAGGTACAGCATGAAAGTTGAGCTGTCAATTCGAGGTGCCACCATCTACGCCGTTATATCCGGTGGCGGTAGAAAACTTGATGTCCTCCTAACCCCTGGGATGACTTACGCAGAAAGCCTGCGCAAAAGCGGACTTGAACACCTTGCAGCATCTTTAAGAAGTGCAGATCTTGCATCGCTGATGCTCAATGCGGCATCCGCTCTTGAAAACCCAGAGCAGACTGAAGAATCGGCAAAGAACACAAGGGGCGCCGCATGACCTGCCAGAGCCACCACTGCGCCCAGGGCCGCCAGCCCTGCCCCACGCCCTACACCTGCCGCAATGCGTGCAGCACGCTGCACACCCGCAACAGCGACGGCAGCGCATCCGGCCACGGCCTGCCTGTCACCTTCGAAGGGCCAGAGCCCACGGCGCCCCAGCGCAGCCGCACGGATGCCCTCAGCCTTTTTTTTCTGGCGCTGGCCTGCCTTGGCGGCCTGGTAGCCGTAGTAGCCATGCTGGCCGGCTTTTTGTCCGTCAAATTGGCGTAATCCCGGCGCCGAATGGACATAGTTAGCTATTTATCAAGGAGTGAATCAGTGAACGGAACCACCCCAATCATCATCGGCCTGACGGGCCTGGCCGGCACCGGAAAAGACACGGTGCGCGCCATTCTGGAAGAGCATGACTTCGTCGGCTTTGCGTTTGCCGACCCCATCCGCAGCATGATTCGCGAGCTGCTGTGCAGCGCAGACATTGACCCGGTCTGCATGGATGCGCGGGACCAAAAAGAGCTGCCCATCTACCAACTCAGCAGCGACGGCCGCCCGGTGAGCTACCGCATGCTGGCGCAGACGCTTGGCACCGAGTGGGCGCGCAGCATTCAGCCGGACTTCTGGTTGCGCATTGCACAGAGCTACATGGATGGAATCTGGTCCATGACGTTTGGCGATCTGCCAAATTTCGTGATCAGCGATGTGCGCTTCCAGAACGAAGCGGACTGGGTGCGCGCACGGGGTGGCGTGGTCTGGCGCGTGCACCGGCCCGGTGTGGCGCCCGTGCGGGCCCATGCCAGCGAGTCCGAGGTGGAGCAGATTGAGCCCGACGGACATATCTTCAACGCAGGCAGCATCCAAGACTTGCGCACGATCGTAATCCAGGCGCTGAAAACCATCACTCATGGAGTGCCCGCATGAACCTCTACCTTGCCGGGCCCATGACCGGGCTGCCCGAGTTCAATTACCCCGCGTTCCGCACCACGGCCGCGCGGCTGCGCGATGCAGGCTTTGTGGTGACCTCGCCAGTCGATAACGGCCTGGCGCCAGACGCGCCCTGGGCGGCGCACATGCGCGTGGACACCAAGCTGCTGCTGGAGTGCGATGGCGTGGCGCTGCTCAATGGCTGGAGCGAGAGCAAAGGCGCGCAGTTTGAGCGCCATGTGGCCGTGACGCTGGGCATCTGGTGCCAGCCGGTGGGTGTGTGGCTGGGCATGGCGCGCGCGCTGCGGGCCAGCCTGGAGGCCGACCACACCCAGCGCCTGCTGCGCTTTGCCGAGGGCGCCACAGCATGAGCCGCCCGCGCCGCCCAGGCACCGCCCCGGCCGTGGTGCCACCCGCTCAGATCACAAACGCCACCAGCCGCGGCACCTACACCGGGCGCGAGCTGCAGCCCTACGACGGCCGGCCCGGGGCGATGGATGCATTCCGCCTGCCCAGCCGCGTGGGCAGCCAGCTGATTGCGCCGCGTGCGGTGCGTGAGGGTTTGCTGTGAGCCAGGCCAAGCCCGCCCGCTTCAAGCGCTGCTGGACGCCCGCAGAAGACGCCCTGCTGCGCAGCATCTATGCCGACACACCCTCCGCAGCCATCGCAAAGCAGATGCAGCGCGGCAAAGGGGGAATCGCCCAGCGCGCCAAAAAGCTGGGCCTGCGCAAGTCCGCCGAGCACATGCGCGCCCAGCGGGAGGCACAGGCCCTGCACCTGCGCACGCACCCCACCTCGGTGGCCTGCCGCTTTGTGCCCAACCAGACGCCGTGGAACAAGGGCGCCAGCTACCAACCCGGCGGCCGGTGCGCCGAGACCCAGTTCAAGCCCGGCACCCTGCCCGCCAAGACGTTGCCCATCGGGTCGTTCCGCGTCGTCAAAGGTGTGCTGATGATCAAGTACGCAGACGGGCCGAAAGGCCCAAAAAACGCCCGGTGGAAGAGTTACCAGCGCCACATCTGGGAGGCCGTGCACGGGCCCATCCCGCCCCGGCACCGGGTGATTTTCAAACCCGGGTTTTACAGCGCCAAGCCCGAAGACGTGCTGCTGGAGCGCCTGGAACTTATCAGCTACCGCGACCAGATGATCCGCAACAGCTACTGGGCCAACCAGCCGCCCGAGCTGGCCAGGCTGACGCAGCTCAAGGGCTGCATCAACCGCCAGGTCAACCGCATCGCCCGTGAGCAAGCGGGCCGCCAACCCGAGACACCCGCACCATGAACAGCCAAGACGCAACCCAGCCAACCCACACCCTGAACGACCTGCGCGGCCACCTGATGGCCACCCTGGCCGGCCTGCGCGACAAACAAAACCCCATGTCCGTGGACGTGGCCCGCGCTATGGCCCAGGTGGGCAGCGTGCTGGTGGACACCGCCAAGGTGGAGGTCGATTACATCCGCGCCACCAAGGGCCGCACCAGCGCCTTCATGCAGATCACGCAGCCAGCACTGGCCGGCTACGGCAGCCCACGCACCAGCGCCACAAACGGGGCGAAAACCCAGCACGCAAGCATCGAGCGTGAGCCCAGCCCACCGCAAGCACCCCGCGCCGATGCGCAAGACCCGCAAGATCCGCCAGCAGGGCCCGCCGCCATCCAGAGCGTCTGGAGGCACGCGACACAGCCGCCACTCAAAGAAGAAGAGCGCGGGGTTGCACGGTGAAAGCCATCGACCTTTTTTCGGGGGCTGGCGGCTTCAGCACTGGCGCGGAACTGGCCGGGGTGCAGGTGGCGCGGGACATCATCAATGCGATCAGGGGGGCAGCGTGAAAGAACACAAAATCGCCACCGTGGAAGACATCTTTGCTTTAAGTGAAGATGAGCTAGCGCGGTTTTTACCAGACCTTGTGCATGTGCACTTCATCAACAAAATCGCACAACAGGAAGGCGCAGATCCGATCAAGGAGTTTGTGTGGATTGACGATGGTGATGTCGGCACGAAGTACGTGGATTTTGTCAACAAGGATACGGGGGAGACGGTCCGGCACTTCGTGGGAAAGGATGATTCATGACCACCCCCCCACATCACCCCCATCAAGCTGGCGGTACACCACGCTGGCATCAACCCTATTTTTGGCGAGGGCGTGATTTATGTCGAGATTGACGACGAGGCCGCTGGCCCCTTCGTGATGCTGAGCCAGCCGAGCATCGACGGGCCAGAACATGCCGGGAAAATCTGCATCGACCACGCCAGCGAGTGGCCCGCTGTTGTGCGGGCCGTCGGAATGCTCATGGCGCAGCCCGGCATCAAGGAGCAGGCCCAATGAACCGCGCCCAACGCCGTGCTGCCCAGCACAAGCGCCCCGCCCATGACCGCAACGCCGCGCAGCCCAACCGCGTCGGCTTCGAGGTCTTGCGCCAATCCATCCAGCGCGACCTGCTGCAGCTGCGCACCTCCGCCGGCCTGCACAGCTGGCTGGGCGACAACACCACCGACACCCTGGCAACCGCTGGGCGCCTGCAGTGGATCACCCTGTACGCAGCCCTGCAGGCCGGCGTGCCCGAAGACGCGCCCGACATCCGCATCCTGCAGGGCATGGGCAACGCCCTGGGCGACATGCAGGAGCGCGGCAACCCGCTGGACCAGCACCGCGCCGCCATCCAGTCCGGCCTGCTGGCCGTAGACCGGCTGCTGCCCAAGCTCAATGAAATTGATCTGCTGGTTGCTGCGGCTGAGCTGAACACGATGCTGCAGGCCACGCGGGGGATGGCGACTGGGGATGTGAAAAAAATGATGGAAGGAGAAGCAGCATGAACGACACACTCGCAGCCGCACCACAGCCAGAAACGACTGACGGAATGGGCATCCCATCATCATGCGGGAAGCCCCTTTGCAGCCGCGTCGAACATCACCCGCTGTGCAAGATGCACCAGCCACAGCCAGCAGCGCAAGAGCATGTTCCCGACTCCACCGGCCTGGCCGTGGTCGACACGCTCTACCACTGGCGCCCCATCGACTCCAGCACCCAGCGCGGTGCCAAGCTGCAGCTGATCAACCGCGCGGCCGGCGTCGCCACGCTGGGAACGCTGGCCAGCGACCCCGGCCACTGGACACACTGGGCACCGCTGCCAACTTTTGGAGATCGCCCATGACCATCGTCACGATCAAACCCGCCTACCTGGACCGCGAATCGACAGCCGCATTCGTGGGCCTGAGCGAGCGCGTGATGCACACCATGATCACCCGCGATGAATTCCCCAAGCCGCGCCAGTTGTCGAGCAAGCGCGTCGGCTGGCGCGTTGCCGAGCTGGAGGCCTGGTGCGATACCCGCCCGGTGTCCGCCCAGCTGCCTCCGCCGAATACCGGCGGGCACGAAGCGAAGGCGGGGGCGGCATGAAAGAGCGTCCAATACTTTTCAGCGCTCCGATGGTGCGCGCCATCCTGGACGGGTCGAAGACTCAGACGCGGCGGGTGGTGAAGCCGCAGCCTCCAGCAACAGTGCGCGACTTCTGCACCTTTCACAACCCCAAGGGCGAAGGCCTGGCGCACTTCGCTTTCGATCCGGTCGAGCGGGAGCTGCAGGACTGGTTTGCGGTTTGCCCCTACGGCCAGCCCGGCGACCGGCTTTGGGTGCGCGAAACGTTCTCGCCGATATACCCGCAAGACCCGACCTATAACGGCGGCCGGCCAATCGAATACGACTATTCCGCCACGTACAAACATGGCGACCGCCTGGGCGACTCACTGGGGATCAAGAAGGTCTGGAAGCCCAGCATCCATATGCCGCGTGCTGCCAGCCGCATCACACTCGAAATCACTGGCGTGCGCGTGGAGCGGCTGCAGGATATCAGCGAGGCGGATGTTATCGCAGAGGGTATTAGGCGGCGGCCTCTGGGCTTCCGGGTTGAGTTGTCCGGCGCACCAAAACACGAAAGCCGGTCGTTTTACACCGCCATCAGCGCCTTCCGCTTTTTGTGGGAGTCCATCAACGGCCCCGGCTCATGGGATGCAAACCCGTGGGTCTGGGTGATAGATTTCAAACAGGTGACGCCATGATCTACAAAATCACCACGATTCATGACCTGCTGACGGTGCCGATTGAGCGCCGTTCAGACTGCCTAAGCGAGATTGAACTTTCGCTTGCATTGCACGAATTTGCGTTTGGCGACGATGCTGTGAATGTGCCGATCAACTCGATTACCTGGACTGATGATGGCGATAAGTCAATCACAACGATGGACCAATGCGGCGATGTGATTTTGTCGCTGAAGGTAATGCAGGAGCCCGCGCCATGAAACCAACCATGACCACCGCCGACATTGCCCAACTGGCCGGCGTCACCCGGCGCACGCTGGAGGATAGGAAATCATGAACGACACACCAGAAATTGCGCGCATCCGTGATGCTCTATACGACTACCGCAGTGCGGGGTACTTTGATCAAAAGGCGGTATCCGCACTTCAAGAAGCATGTGACCCAGGCCCTATCCAGCGCGTGCTGGCCCACATCGACGCGCAAGCAGCCAAAGTATCACGCCTCACAAGCCTGCTTGCTGAGTGCCGCGATGCTGTTACGGCTCCAACGCCCGGCCCATCTGCTGAGTGGGCGTGGGGCGAGTCCATGGCTGGTCCAGAGTTTGTGCCGGCGTATGTGCGCGCCGTATTTGCAGCGCAAGCGGCGGAGATCGAGCGGCTGCTGGAGGATGCGGAGCGTCTTCGGGCAGCGATCAAGTCTGCCTACGAAGAAGGCTTCTACGCGCCTACTACTTACAACGACAGTCCGACAAATGATGTTGAAGAAACATGGCCGGAGTCACAGGCTGCATCTAACGCAGCAATGAAGGAAACACCATGAGCAATAAATGCTACAGCCAGGACGACGAGGAATTCAAGTTTGACTCCCTTGGGGATTTGCTTGATCAGATGGGGTGTGAAGACGAGCTGAAAGTTGGAGCCATCTATTACGAAGCAGATTGCCGATCTGTTGTCCCGTCAGACTTTTACAGCGTCGGACGAATACTTGAAGAAATGGATAAACGATCTACCAAGATCTCGGCGAGTGCTACGACAACGATGCCTCAAATGTGAGCAAAGAGGCAAAGGCAGAACTGGATGCGTTTTTGGCTGGCTGGATAGAAAAACACATCAACCTGCGCTACTGGCTGATTGTCGGCAAAGCGCGTCAGTGCGTTGTGACGGAAGATGACCTGAAGGAATCGCCATGACCACAGACAAATACCCGCCGCTGCCCACTCCTGCGCATCTCGAAGTGAACCGAGAAGACATCATCCGCATTTCGCGAGAAGCGGGATTCCATGCCAGTGTCGGCAAGATGGACAAGGGTGGAGCCTACCGGCCATACGTCAACGCCATCGGAAAAGACGTGCCATATGAGTGGGTTGAACGGTTTGCTGTTCTAGTCATCGCAGCAGACCGCGCAGCGCGGGGCGTGCCGGATGCCATGGCGCAGGTAGCTGAAAAATATGCTCACAAACTGGCCCTTGATCTTGAGTGCGTTCTGGCCGACTACTCTGGAAAATGGTGGGACACAGCAATGCAGACGATCAGCGGATACCGAACAGAAATGAACGCTATCCATGAACGCGAGAGCCCGACGTGGATGGGGGAGCCTGTCATTGATGACAACACAAGAACGGTTTGAGAACTGGGCGCAAGCACAGGGCTGGTGCATCGACAAAACAGACGAAGGATCGTACCGAGTGAACAGCACAGACGCAGCCTATGGCGGCTGGATTGCAGCGGAACGAGAAGCTGAAGATCGTCACTCAATACTCTGCATTGAGTGGGCAAAAATTTGCGACAGCGGCCGTCGTCATGGCGCAAAAGTCGGCGCGCAAGAGTGCGCAAACCTAATCAGAGGATGGAATGGTGTCTATGGCGGATGAATTCAAAATCGACTGGGCAAAAGCCATTGAAGACGCAGCAATCGACTATGCAGATGCATATGTAGAACTGCAGTGCGATGCAGACAACGATCACCAGCGCGAGCATCTTCAAGCCCTGCGTGATCTGCGCGAAACGATCCGGCGAGGGCTTGAAACTGCAGCCACGCCACAGCCAGCAGCGCAGCCAGAGCTTACGGATGCTGAAATCTGCGACGTTGCAAAGCTCACAAAGACCGCAGAGCCCGGACGCGATGGCTACATTCTGCCGGTTTCATTCGCCCGAGCCATCATCGCCGCCAACGAAGCAAAGAAAGGCGAGGCATGACTTACCAGCCAAAAGGCAGCATGTGCCTTGCATGCATCCACAGACCCCGCGATTGCAGCCATCTGCCGTTTCACGAAATGCCGAGGCTTGAGAAGCACGGCGACGTGATCATCGTGCGATGCACAGATTTTTCCAAAAAAGGCGGCGCAGCATGACACCGCTAATTTCGGAAATGGTGCAACTATCACCAAATCCAGAGCAAGCAACATGGTTTGATTTAGGGCGCATGGCGCATACCGAAGGCCAGCGAGTACAGGCTGATGAAATCATGCGCCTGCCATTCGACAAGACTGCAATTGTCGGCATTGACAAAGACGGCACAAAGTTTGCGCTGTGGCTCATAGGTGGCAATGGGAGTGTGGCTGTTGGCGGCGTATCAAAAACATCGTATGCCGGGAACGGAGGGCATGGAGCTTTCGGAAAATACTTTGAGCCGTTTAGCTACATGGAAACCCCCGAGGGCATCAAGTATTACAAGGGTGACTCACAGATTGGCGAAGCCGAAATTAAGCAAGCGTTTCGCATGGTGTGCGCGTGCCTCATGAAATTACACGACTGCACAGAAGCGCACCAACCAACAGTAAAAGCCAACAGCTTGACCAACAAGCGCCGGATTGCCAAAGGGAAACCGCCACTCATCTACGACTGGCGCACGATCAAGCTGGAGCCAAACGGTAAAACGCCAGAGCCTCAAGGGGGAACCCATGCAGCGCCGCGAAGACACCAATGCCGAGGACACTGGAGAACTTGCAAATCAGGTAAACGCGTGTGGGTAAAGGACTGCTGGCGCGGCGATGCCAGCAAAGGGACGATCTTCAAGGACTACGATGTGAAAGGCGGTGCAGCATGACCTGCGAAGCAATGAAGCAGGCGCTTGAGCCAATATTTTGGTATAGGCCGGTATGCAACGGAGAAATGTACGAAGGTCCTGTGCACAGCAATTCCGTGGGCGGGAAAATGTTGCGCGATGAAAAGCCTGGTGAGTGGTTGCCACTTTATGCTCACCCACCAGCCCTCTCGCAGCCATCCCCAGCATGGCATGACGCACCAACAGGGCCGGGATTGTGGATCTGCGACGAAGCATCCGATCTGAAATACGAGTGGCGGGCGCAACGTGTGACGTGGCCGATGCACTCTCTGCTTTTGGGCGAAGGGGAACGCTGGTACGGACCTATTCCTGAAGACAAATAGCGATTACAATTAGTTCATGGTATGGGCACAGCGGCATAATCTGGCCCGGACACCCCGGAAAGACGGGGATCATCAAGTCAGCGGACTTGCCTTTACCCTGAATCGACAGGGCATTCTAGGAAGGGGCGCCAAGCAAGGACGCTGACTTGATGGTGAATGCCGGATGCTGACCGGCAGTGACTGCAAATCCGTGGATCACGGCTTGACCGCCGCCACATGCCGGGATCAGCACCGGCCACCATAACCCATCATGTTCCAGAAATGCGCTTCGGGAACATCAAAACGCCTTCGTCTTGTTGAACAGCGCCACAAAAATGCTGACAACAGCCTGAACCTTGGGCCAGATTTCAGCCGCTTTTTCGTCGGCAGCTTCCAGCGATGCGCGGATTGCTGCCAACTTAGCCTCACCTTGTCCAGCACCCGGAATAGCCGCCTCAATGGCCTTGATGGCTGCGATCAGGGCCGGGATGATTTGCAGAATGGCGATGATGTTGTTCATGGGGTACTTTCAGAATTTGCAAGTGATGCCCAATGTGACGGGGGGCAGAATCCCGTTTTTGTAGTCTTCAGCCGCGATAGTCCACGCCGTTCGTGTCGGGCGGATTCCCGGCATTGCTTGCTGTAGGTCCATCCTCGCCATTGGTCGGCACAGCAGGTAATCCTGCGCGCTTGCTTGTGATGATCGTGACGACGACGTTTGCAGCAGCGAACACCCCGCCAGCGATAGACAGCACAGCATCGTCAGAAACAGGCAGCGCGTAGCCGAATGCGTTGGACGTGGCCAGCATCGCTGCAATAAGCCCAGCGATGGTGTTTGCGGTGATCTGTCCATTTTTCCAGCCCTCCGGGTCTGCGACTTCGTTACCTTTTCTGAACAGCAGAAAAAGTGCTTTGAGTTTGTTCATGCGCCCACCTTTTGAAGATTCGCCGCGACTCTGCGAGCCCATCCACGGCCAAAAACATCCCACGTTGACAGCCTCGTCATGAAGTCCAGCCGGTGCCCGTTGAAGCGTGCTTGCAGGGCTTCGGGGTCCCATCGCTGGATTGCGGCCAATGTCAGTGGGCCGATATGCCCATCGTCTGCGACACCGGAAGCGCGTTGCAAGAACCTTGTGGCCTGCCCGATCCCTGAATTCACTGCGCAGTCGAACACGTCGAATGCAAGACCCGGAGGCAGGCGGTCGCATTGCGCGCGGTCCCAAAAATCGCGCCGGTATATCTGTTTTGCCTCAGCTAGAGTGAGCGCTGCAATGTCCAGTGTTGGGTATGAGCGTTGACTGATTCCGAATCGAGTCAATCCTCCTGGGTCTTTGGAATTATTGGACGTACCGCCCTCGTGCGCGATCAGCTTGTCAAAAGCAAGGTCGAACGTGCTCATGGCTTGTGCCCCGTAACTTGCGCCCACAGCACACCAGCCGCCGCGATCATGGCTGCGAACCATGCCATCGGCTTGGCAGCTTTCCCGATGTACTCAAACACCCGCCACGCGCCCTGCATATCACGCAAGATGCCGACGATTTCGCCCGTGTCTTTTTTGATTTCGTCCACGCTGATCACCATTTCGTCTTGCGATTTTTCGAGCGCGGCAATGCGCCCTTCGTGGCGGTCAAGCCTTGTTCTTATTTCATCCGGCGTCATGCGTAGCGTCCTCGTTTTTGCGGGTTATTGAGTGACGCTTCGAAGCGCCAAGGATTCGTTTTCCAGCAAGTGGCGAACGAGATTCGCGGGTGTTGGTTTGTCGAGCTTTATTCCTAGAACGGTGCACACGTACTCACTGCAGAACCATTGGCCGTCGGTGTCATCGCTCAGGCCAAAGAACGATCTGACGGCATCCAGTTTGCTGTAGGGTGCGCCGACGTGGAGAAGGGCTACGGCCTCGGATTGTTCTGACCAGATACCTCTGGGAATGTGATAGAAGTCTCCCGCTCGGGACAGCGGGAAGATGCGTACCCCAGCGCCAACTGCCTCCAGTACAAACAACCTGCCGCCGATAGACCATGCAATGCCGACATGGGAATATTCGGACATGGTGGCCATGCGAACGGCTTGGATTTGCAGGTCTGCGAGCGTGTCCCAGCGGCGATGTGTCCACGCGCAGACATCCCCGCTTTGGATGATTTCACGGGCGTCGCTGTACGTCATGCGTTACCCCCACATCACAATCCGCCGACGCGTAGCAGCCGCAAGCGATGCGATCAACCCGCGACGTTGCACAAACGCCGTGCCCCACAGGTCACGCGACAAGGCCGCACAGGTTTCTTTTGGCATCTGTTTCTTCGAACACCCAAGCGCGTACCAGTCTCCATGCTCTCCGCCTGCCGATCCGTTACTGGTCAGGCCCCATCTTAGGTCGGGCCTTTGTGACCGCGTTGGAGTTGCAGAGTTCGAGGCACGGAGAAACCCGTTTTGCCAAATCTCCATGCCTCTGGGTCCGGTAGAAAAAACCCATACGTCGTTAATCGAAAACGTACACCCGGATGCAGTTAAGCGCGTGACTCCATTGGTAGCCCCTCCGAAGTCAAAATACACATCCGTGCCATAAGGTATGAGCGCTCCACACCGCTCGCCAATGGCGCAGTTCCCAATACCAAAAACACCGCTGAAACCAGTGCCGCCTGATTTCCCGGAAATAACGATAGTGGCCTGATCAATAGACAGGACTGTTGACGAATCAGCAATTGGTGTTGCTGAAGATCCGGCAGTCACGCTGTGAAACGTTGCACCTTGCCCAGCATATGAAAATCCCATGTTGCCAGTGGCATCTAGAACGACCGGCGCACCAGTTACTAGATCGGCCTTGACAGTCGGCAAAATGAAAGAGCTAAACCCAAGCTCAGGGCGCAATTTAAACGCGCCCTGCGGCTGGACAGATTGACGCTTTGCTCTGAGCATGGTTACGCCGATGACCCGGTAAACGCGGTGTAGTTGACAGCGTGCCCACTGGCTGCGAGTGCTGCGCCGCTGTCGTTTTTGCAGATGATTTTGAAATACGGCGGCACGTAGCCCAAAGCCGAAGCCACACTGAAAGCCTTCCGCTGCAACGTGGCGTTTGTGTTCATGGGCAACGTGCCAAGCAGCAGCAAATCAGGCTCGTCTGTGGTCGTGGTCCCGCTGGTCGGCCCGGTGCTGAAGTTGGTGTTGTCAAAGCTGACTTGCGCAAAAACGACAAGCTGTTTATTTCCTGAGACGGTGCCGGGCGTTGCTTCGACTTCGACAACCACGTCGAGCGGGTCAACAGCAGAAACGTCGATGGTGCCAGCGCTTACGTAAGTGGCAGATGCAAGCGAGTTCAGCGCAGAAGTTGTCAGGCTGGTGCGAGAGCCTGCGGGAATAGTGATCGTGGCCATGTTTTAGAGCCCTTCCATTGCTTTGATAACGTCCTGCACAGAAGCAGGATTTGGGGTGACTGCCAGCGCCAGCAGCGCATTGGCTTGGGGTTGCGTCAGGGTGGACGGCACGAACGATTGAATCGTTGCCATGACCAACGGGGAACTGATGATCAATCGACCTTCGGCAATAAGACCCTTCACATGCCGGAAGTCTGGAGCGGTGTCGATCACATCGAGAAAAGCATTCCCGGCGGTCAGTCCAATCGTCTCCAAAATCGTGCCCTTTCCAACCTGCAAGCCGCTTGGCTTGGTGCGCCCCACAGATACCATCGCGGCAATCTGTCCGTGCTCTTTGGCTGCGATCAATTCGGGCGGGCACTTGCTTGTGATTTCTTCAATCAACGTCATTTCAAAACTCCACGGTTAGGTTAAAAGAGGCTGGCGTGCCAGTGACTGCCGTGAGCTTGAGCCAAACGTAATCACCGGCTGCGATGGACGCAGAATTGAATGAGGTCACAGCGTCGCCAGTCGTCGTGCTGGTCACGGAAGACCCCCCCGTCACAACTTCCGTACCCGTCGCGCTGCGGTCGCTGGCCTTGCGCACGGTGTATGTGAGCGTGCCGCCAATGCCAACCAGCTTCGTAATGGTCATGGATGATTTGGCTCGGAACAGCGTGACCTCGTCATTGACGGCGGGCAGCAGGATCGTGACGGCCTTGGGGGAATAAACCGCATCCGCCTTGCTCTTGATGTACGTCCACAAATTCGCAAGCGTTGCGCGAATCAGGCCGTAGCTTGCTGCGCTGTCCTGCCCGGTGATCTCGTCGGCATCGACGAGGATTGTTTTGGTGGCGGCTGCGTGGTTGATAGTGGCGATGCGTGCGCCGGTTTCGTCGCCGGTGTTCGTGCCGCTGTTGGTGCCGGAGATGTCCGACAGCATCGCGACGGTGCCATCTTTGTCGGGCATCACCCAACTGCGTGCGGTCGTGGCTGCAGTAGAAAACAGCCCGGTGATCGTGCCCAGCGTGTTTTTCAGTTGCAGCGCAAAGCCTGTCAGCCCGGCATAGCCACCGCTGGCGCCCTTGTGCGCCGCGTTTTCGGCCACATAGCCCAGGTTGTTTTCCGTGACGGCCCAATTGCCAGCGGTCTGCCCAGGCGCATCGGTCAGGGCGCGCACCAGGTCGCCGGCAGTGACGGCGACGCCGCCCAGCGTGCCGGCGATGCTCACGGTCCACAGGTCGCCCTTGAGCACTGCGCCCGCCGTGCCGCTGCCACCGGCTGCTGGGTAGGTATTGCCGCTGGCGTCGTAGTTGCCCCGGTCGTCCACCAGGCCGACCACCAGAGATTCTGCGTGTGCGTTGGCGCTGGCGAGAATGGCCGCATCGGCCGCCGTGGCAAAGGCCCGGTCGCCGTGCGGATCGGTGGCGCCCGCGTGGGTGCTGACTGCGGATGTGGCGAACGCCCGGTCGCCGTGGGGGTCTGCTGCGATGGCGTGGGCGGCCACTGCGCTGGCTGCGGTGCCTGCGGGGTCGTAGATGCCGGTGTGGGTGTGGCCGGTGTCGGATTTGCTGGCCAGGGCGTCGAATACGCCGCCACTGGAAACTGCGTTGCCGCTGCCGTTGGTAGGAGCGGCGTCAACAGCGACCGCAGTGGCCCCTGCCGCAATGCCGGCCAACTTGGTGTATTGCGCGGGAGATTGCAGGCCGGCGTTGGTGGCGTCGGCCAGGGGCAGGGTGGCGTCTGTGCCGGTGTCGCTGGTGACGGTGCCGCCGGTTGGGCTGGCGGTGTAGGCGAGGTTGGTGGCGCCGCCACCGCTGCCGCCAGTCTGGGCGACCCATGCCGCGTCGTGGTCGGTGTTGCTGGATTTGGCCAGGACTTGGCCGGTGGTGCCGCCCGCGGGGACGCCTGGGCCGGCCGGGCCGGTTTCGCCCTTGATGATGGGCGCCAGGGTGCTGGGGATGGCCCCGCCGGTGGGCGTGAGGGTGACTGTTGCGGTGGCGCTCATGGTGCGGTGATCTCCCGTTCGACGACGATTGCGAAGGTGCTGGTGGGCAGGGCGTTGCCGCCGGTGTCGGTAAAGCGCACGTCACACAGCAGGGTGGCCAGGGGCCAGAGGCTGGTCTGCGCTGTGGTGGCACTGATGGCCAGGGCCGCGGTGTTGCCGCTGGCGTCCAGCTCGGCCAGCGTGGTCAAGGCGCAGGTCAGGGCGGTGACGAGGGTGCCGTCGGCTTGCTCGACGTTGGCGGTGGCGGTCCAGGTGCCGGGCGGCAGGGGGTAGCTGGCGACCAGGCCGAAGGCGGCGCCGCGTTTGTGGGTGATGGTGGGGTAGCGGGTGCGCATTTACCAGCTTTCAAGGTCGATGGCGTGCGCGAAGCGCGCGAAGCCGGGGTGGTCCATTGCGGAATTCTTGCGTTTTCCGTAGAGCATGTAGTCCTGTTCGATGGCGGTGCTTTTGGCTGGCAGCACGCTGATAAATACGGGCTTCCAGACGCCGTTGGCGCGCATGATTTGCATGAGCTGCGAGCGGTCGGCCTCGGGCAGCACGGGCAGGTTCAGGCGCAGCTCTTGGTGCGCGGGGGCGCGGTCGCTGGGCAGGTCGCCGGCGTCGGTGCGGGTGTTGGTGCTGTTGTCTACTACGGTGGTGCTGACGCCGGCCTCTGCGTTCCACTCAGGAGACCACCACGGGCCGGCGACGATGCGCGCGCAGTCGATGTAGCCGGCGGTGTTGGTGGTGTCGGCCAGATCGATCTTGATGCCCTTCACCCCCGCCTGGTTGGCCGCCAACCAGGCCACGGCCTTGCTCGCATAGCCGTAGGCAAAGGCGTTGGCGTTGTAGGTGGCAGTCCAAGTCCACGGGGCGGCGGCCAGGCCCGGGCAGGCGGTGATGACGCCCGTGTCTTGCAGCAGCGCGGTGCATGCCGTGTCGCTGTAGGCGCGCAGGCGAATGGTGGCGGCCGCCGTCAGGTTGGTGGCAGGCAGGGCCACGGCGCCAAGCGATACGCCAGCGGTCCACGTCAGGGTGTAGGTGACGCTGGTGCCGGTGCTGCGGTGCGCCTCGCCCTTGCGGTCGGTCTGCATGTAGGCGGCGGCCAGCGCGCCGGCCGTGGTGCTGGCTGATAGGCCGGTGGCCTGGTCGGCGTAGTTGGCGTGGATGATTCTGAGGTTGGGCATGGGGTGCTTTGGTGATCAGCCGCAGAGGTAGATGCAGGCCACGGTTTTGACTTGCGCGGGGTGGTCAAACACCACGGCCTCTCGGCACTTGGCCACACTGCTGGCGCGCACCACGTCGTCTGCCTGGCGCATGCCTTTTCCGGGTGTGCTGCTGGTGGTGATGAGGTCGCCGGGTTGCAGGTTGCCGCCCTCCCCGCACACGTTGAGCTGGCCCTCACCCAGTGCGTTGATGGCAATGACGGCATGGGTCAAGCGCAGATCTGCGAATTCGCGGCAGGGCACGTCGCTGTAAATGCGGGCTCCGTCTGGCTCTGTGGTGCTCCAGCGGAAATCAATCAGCGCGGCCGGGATGTGGCCGCCGTCGTTGAGGCTGCGCGGGGCGGTGGCCACCACTCCCACAGCCGCGCCCTGCCCCGGTGTGGTGCTGGGGGCCACAAAGCAGATGGTGTTGCTGACGTTCTTGCGCACGGCAACACCCACGTCGCACACGATGTCGCCAATCTCCAGCGTGGCACCCAGGGGCACGAGTGCGTCGTGCGCGCCGGTGAAGGGGCCGTAGTTGGTGCCGCTGCCATCGGCGTAAAAGTCGTAGCCGTTGGCTGCACCCACCAGGCCGGTGGCGCCGTTGTAGGCGTTTTCTCCGCGCACGCCGTGGGCGTTGCCGCCGGAGTTTGACGAGCCGACCTCACCGTGCACTGCCAAGGTGTTATAGGCCTGCGTGCCACGAATTGCAGCCTTTGCAGCACTGTTTGCCGTGGCCTCCACATATCCAAACGCAGTGACGTTGCCCAGGGCGACATACCCCAGCGCAGGGCCCGCGATCAACTGCGCGCCACCGGTGCCGGTGATGCTGATGGAAGCCGCACTCAGTGTGCCGCTGGTGATGCTGCCGGCTGAAAGCGTGCCGGCAAAGGTGCCCGTGGCGGCAGACAGCGCACCGGCAAAGGTAGCCGCGCCCGTGGCCCCGTCAATTGAAAACGTGGTGCTGCCACCGCTGTTTTTGCCAAATATCCCACCCGCGCCAATGAACACACCGGCCGTGCCGCTGGCGCTTTTGAACAGCTGCGCGTTGGTCATCACGATGCTGGTGCCGCTGGCGGTCAGGATCGTGGTGGTCACGTCCGCATAGCTGCTGGGCTTGCCGGTGCCGGTGACGCCGGCCCAGGTGGCCGTGAGCCCAAGCTGCGCCCCGTCGGTGATGTGCGCGGTGTCGGTCACATACGTGGCACTGGCCACCCAAGATCCGCCGATGCGGGTTTTGACGGTGCTTGGCGTCACGCTGGTGTCGATCCAGATGTCGCCGTTGACGGGCGTGGGCGATGTGGGGGCGCTGGCGCTGCTGGTGATGCGGTTGACGGTGGCGTTGTCTGCGGGTTTGGTGGCGCCCGTGACGCCGGTCCAGGCGGCCGTGCCGCCCAGGTTGGCGCCGTCGGTGATCTGGTTGGTGTTGGTGGTGTAGCTTGCGGATGCCTGCCACGCGCCGGCCACGCGGGTGCGGATGATGTTGGGCGTGGTGCTGGTGTCTACCCAGATGTCGCCATCGGTCGGCGCGGGAGACACGGGCGCCGTGGCCGCGCGGGTGATGCGGTTGACGGTGGCGTTGTCTGCCGGCCGGGTGCTGCCCGTTACCCCCGCGTAATCGACCGACACGTTGGTCGGCAGGGCCACGGGGGTGATGCGCGGGGACGTGGCAGCAAGCGCCAGGTCGCGGGCGTTGACGGTGGTGGCCATTACGCAAGCACCCCCAGGGTGATGCGGCCCTGCAGCCAGTCACGCGCGATGCTGGTGACGATGCCGGTTTTGCCGGCGCTCAGGCCAAAGCGCGCATGGGTCAAGGTGATGGCATCGCCCAGCTCGGTGAGCAGCAGGTGCGCGCGGTAGGTGGCCTGGTACACATGGCGCTGCGTTTTCCAGAGTGTGACGCGCCGGGCAGCTTCTGTGGCGGCGTCTGCGGCCACGTTCAGCAGGGTGTTTTCATCCACCGGCGCAGTGGACAGCTTGTAGTTGGTGTTGGTGGTGGCGTCGGTGCTGGTGGTGGCCAGGTATTCGGTGGCGAAGCTGCTGGCGCTGCGGCTGGGCAAGCCCGTGGCCAGGCCGCCGGTTTGCACCGTCCAGTTTTTGCAGTAGCCCAGCACGCAGGTGCTGGCCACGGCCGGGCGCTGGCTGATTTTGAGGGTGCGGGCGTCCATGTCTTGCGCGGCCACGGCCACAGGCGTGCCGGCGGCCGGCAGGGCCAGCGGCACCAGGCGCAACTTGCCCAGCGTGGTCATGACCACCTGCGCACCCACGGAGGCGGCCAGCTCCTGGCACACCTGCAGCACGTTGGCGCGCTGGTCCATGTACGTGCCCACGGGCTGCGGGTAGGCGCTGGCGAAGGCGGCAAGCTGCGTGGCGTCCAGATCGCCAGAGACGAGGCGCGAGGCGCTGGGGCCGAAGGTCTGCACGATGTGCTGCACCAATGTGCTGATGTTGGCGCTGTAGGTGCCGCCCGGCTTGGCGCCCTGCACGCTGGCGGTGATTGCGCCTACCGGTGCGGCTGTGAGCGTGAAGGTGCCGCTGGCAAGCGACGTGGTGAACGTGGTGATGGGGGCGCCGTTGTCGCGCACCTCGATCACGCGCTCGGCTGCGCCGTTGTGGAATTTGTAGGTCAGCGTGGCGGGGTCGGTGAGCAGCGGGGTGACGTTGTGGCACTCGCCAAAGGTCAGGGGCAGCAGGCGGTCTTTGTTGTCTGTGCTGCCGCCCAGCAGGGCCTCGGTCATGGGCTGGTTCAGGCGCTGGAGTTTGTCCACCAGCACGAGGTTTAGCACGTCGGCGTCGCGGGTGGCCAGATCTGCACAGAGGCCGTCGAACACCAGCCTGAAGTCGGCGCGCGGCCAGCGCGGGTCTCCCACGAAGACCTGCACCTGCCGGTTGGTCCAGATGTAATCCAGCCAGGCGTCGCGGCTGCCGCCGTGGTTACCCAGCTCGATGTCTCCGTAGCCGATGCTTGGGTTGCCGTCCAGACTCAATGTCTCGGAAAAACTCACACCGCCCACGATGCAGGCCTGGTAGGCGGTGCTGGCGGGTGTGTCGGCGGCGGCGGTGATGTAGTTTTTGTTCGACAGGTAGAGCGTGGTTTCGGTGCCGGAGATGCGCGCCACGGCCTCTACCAGCACGCAGCGGATGCTGTCTGCGCTTTGCAGCCAGGCGGTGAATTGGGCGTCTGTCAGGGCCATGGCTTAGACGACCTCTGGCGCCAGCGTGGCGGCGTGGGTGCTGGTGCTGACGGCGGTAGCGACCACTTGCGCGGTGGTGTTGCCCACAGACACAGCGGTGTCGATTTGCGCGGCGCCCACTTGCACGATGGTGCCTTCCAGCGTGGCGATGCGGGCGTTCAGGGTCTGGATTTCGGCCACAAGTTGCGCGTTGTCGGCCCGGTTTTGGGCGGCGAAGCTGGCCAGGGCGTTGGCGGTGCTGGCGGTGGAGGTGGCGATGATGCCGGCGTCGCTGAGGGAAGTGCGAATGGCTTCCATGCGCGCGGTTTCTTCGGTCACGCGGGCCTGGGCGGTGGCGCGGTCCAGCACGGCCTGGGCTTCGATTTGCGTGGTGACGCCCAGCAGGCTTTCAATGGCGGTTTGGTTGGCGGCGCTGATGACGTTGCCCAGCACGGCCTCGGACGTGGCGGTGCTGGTGGTGGTGGCAATGGATTGCAGCGTGCTGAGTTGGGCGCTGGCGGTGGCCGCGGCCTGCTGGCCTTCGGTCATGAGGCTGCTGCCAAAGGTGTCGAGCGTGGTGGTGACGCCCTCGAAGATCTGGCTGTATGCGCCGGGGTTGTATTGGCGGGCCAGCTCCAGGTAGCTGCTGGCGCTGCCCTGCAGGCTGCTCATGGCAGCCGTGTTGCCAGCCTGTGCGCCAGACAAGTCGCCGCTGTACTGCTGCCCGGCCAGCGCCAGCCGCTGCGAGGGCGTGAGGGCGCTGCTGCTGCCGATGCGCAGGCTGCTGACGTAGTCGCGGAGCTGCTGGCCCAGGTTCAGCAGTTTTTCTGCGTTGCTGATCTGGGTTTCTGCGGCGCGGGTTTGCGTGGCAATCAGGGATGCGGCGGCGGTGTTGGCGGCGTTGGCGCCTTCGGTCAGCAGGCGCTGGGCGGCGGCGGTGTCTGCGGTGATGCTGCCGTTGATGAGGTTCATTAGGCTGCCCACGGCGGTCAGGCGTTGCTCGGCGGTGGCTGTGGCGCTGTTGACGGTGGCCCAGAGGCCGGCCTCGGTGTTGTCTGCGCCGCCCAGCATGACGCTCAGGCTGTTGGACAGGGTGGAGGCCTGCGCGGCGATCTGGTCGAGCTGGGCAATGTCTGCCGTGAGGCTGGAGATGGCGCTTTGCGCGTCTTGCACGGCGTAGACCATGCTCTGAAAAGCGCGATTGGCGGGGTCGAGCGCGTTGAGTTCGCGCTGGCGCAGGGTGGCGGTTTCGCCCAGGGACTGGAGCAGGGTGTTTTCAATGCCTGCGCGTTGCTCTGCCGCGGCCGTGGCCTGGCTGATGGCTGCAATTTCGGCCCGGATGGCCTCGTTGTGGTCGTAAATGGCCAGCTCTGCGGCGGTGTAGCCGGCGGTGTCGAAGGCGCGCAAGTCGCCGCCCTGGGCGGCCAACAGGTCGCGCGCCAGGCCTTGGCTTGCGTCTTGCAGGCTTTGCAGGTTGCGGGTGATGTCTGCGGTGGTGCGGTCAATGGCGCCCGTGGTGTCGCTCAGCGCCTGGTTGACGGACGCAAAGGCCGGGGCCATGGCGTACATGGTGGCCAGCGCGGCGGCGGCGGCGGGCTCTGTGGCGACGATGGATTCGAGGTACGCCACTTGCTGGCGGTAGGCTTCGACGGATACCGGGATCTGCTGGTTTTGGGCCTGCAGCGCTGCGGTGTAAAGGCGCACGGTGTTGACGCGCTTTTCTTCAGCGGAAAACATGGACTCGTAATACCCGCCAACGCTGGAGCTGAGGGCGTCGAGCCCGCCGGCGGCGTCTGCCAGGCGGCTGGCGGCGTCGCCGCTGGAGAGGCTGCCGGCCAGGAGCGTGGTGCCCATGGCCTGCCACAGGCTGTTGACGGCGCTCAGGCTGGTGGCGAGGCGGGTGAGGGTTTGGCCTGCGGTCTCGCCGGCGCGGGCAAATTCGCTGGCGGTGTAGGTGGTTTCTGTGGTGGTGCTGACGGTGCCGGCGCGGGAGACGATGGTATCGACAAAGTCTTGCAGGCCGGCGTCCCACGCGCGGGTGACTTCGTCGGTGGCGCTGGTGGTGGTGGTGGTGACTTCGGCAAACGTGCCGATCAGGCGCTGGGCGTAGGCGTCGCCTACTTTGGCCAGTTCGGTCTGGATTTTGGCGGTGATTTGCTCGGCGTTGAGGCCTTCGAAGCTGATGCCGGTGCCGCCCGTGTCGGGGTGGATGAGGTCGCTGCCCAGTGTGGTTGTGAAGCCTGTGAGGGCTTGCGTGCCCAGGCCCAGCGCGTCGGCATAGGCGCGGGAGCCGGAGCTGATCAATGCGACTGCGTCGGTGATGGACTTGGATGTGGCTGTATCCAGCGCGGTTTCGCGGATGCTGTAGTCGGGCCCGCCCAGCAGGTAGCCGGATTTGCGGCGCAGGTCGTAGCCGGTGATGTCACTGGATTCGCCGACCGTGCCCATGAGGCCGGAGCCGACCGTTTTGGTGGACCGGAAAAGGCCCAGCGCGGCGGCGGCGGCCAGGGCGGCGGCCACATAAGGGATGGCGGCACCGGCTTGCAGGCCGGTGGCAACTCCGGCTTGGCCGGCTGCACTGTAGGCGGCGGCGGCGGCGCCGATGCTTTGGCCGGAGACGGTGGCCATGAAGCCAGTTCCGATGCTGCTGCCGATGCTGGCCAGGGTGGAGCCACCAAACAAGGTGCTGCCCAGGGCGCTGCTGGCGAAGCTGCCGGCGGCGCTGCCGGTGCCGCCTGTGGCGGCGCTGGCGGCGGCGGAGAAGCCGGAGCCGAGCACGCTGGCGCCCACAGAAATGATGAAGGGGCGCGCGACCATTTGGTACAGCAGGTCGAGCACGCTGGCCTTGAGGGTCTGGCCGAGCTTTTTGAAGGCGTTGCTGCCGCCCTCGAAAATGTTGGTGAAGACGTCGTGCGCGGTGTTGTCGAGGCTGGCCCAGACGTTGGTCCAGCCGGCGGACTCTTTTTCGCGGAGGTCTTTGGTGTTGATGAGGCCGATGAGGGTGCGGCGGGCGGCGATTTCGCGGGTGATGGCTTCGTAGGCCTCGCTGCCGGCGATGAGACCGGTCTGCTTTTCCTCGAGGCGCTTGATGGTGACCAGCTCGATGGCGCTGGCCAGGCTGATGTTTTGCGCGGCGGCCAGGGCGGCGGCGTCGGATTCGGCCTGCAGGCTTTGGGCGCGCTCGTTGACGCCGGCGAGGGTGGCGGCGGTTGCGGCCTCTTGGGTGCGCAGCCAGTCCTGGATTCCGTCGGACTCTTTGGTGCGGGCGGCCTGGCGGGCTTCGGCTGTTTTGAGGGCGGCTTTGCTGAGTTCTTCGAGGCTGTCGGCTTCTTCCTTTGCGGCTTTGACGGCGAATGGTTGCTGCTTGATGTAGGCTTCTACGGCTTTGACGTAGTCGTCTCGGGAGATGCGGCCTTTGTCGAGCCCGGCTTTGAGGGTGGCGAGGTTTTTCTGGAAGTCGGCATCGACGCCGGCGTCTTTGCCGCTGATTTTGGCGTAGAGGTTGGCGAATTCGTCGGCGGTTTTTTTGGCGGCTTCGCCTGCCTTGGCGATGACCGGGGCGCTTTCTTTCCAGGCGGCGGTTTGCTCTTTGATGCTGCCGACCTGCCCGACGATGCGTGGATCTGCGGCGGTGCCGCGGCCGGCGCCTGCGTGGGACTGGCCGACGTTGAGGATGCGGCGCTCCAGGGCGTCGAGTTCTGCGCGGGCCTTGATGCCGTCTTCTTTGACGGCGGCGCTGATGGCATCGAAACCGGCAAGGTCGAGTTTTGCCAGGGCGACGGCTTGTGCACCGATGGCCGCGGCTTCTTGCTTGATCGCATTGAGCACATAGACAACATTGGCGCCGGTTACCGTGACGGCTTCGAGTATGGTTTTGAGGCCGCCCCCCAGCATTTCTGCGAAGCTGTTTCCGCCTTCGCGGCTCTCAAGAAAGACCTTGGACAGCTCGTTGAGGGTGGGCAGCAGCTCGCCGGCGACGGTGGTGTAGAAGCCCTGCGCCGTGAGCTGGATTTTCTTGAGGTTGTCGTTGAATTCAGCGGCGGAGCTGGCCAGGTCGCTGCCGAAGGAGACACCCAGGCGGTCGGCTTCGGCGCGCAGGTCTTTGATGCCCGCGCTGCCCTGGTTCAACAGCGGGATCATGTCCGCGCCGGCTTTGCCGAACAGCTCTACCGCCAGGGCTGCTTTTTCGGGGCCGTCTTTGAAGTTGGCGAAGCGGTCTGCGATGTCGCCCAGCACCTGGTCGGACCCGCGCAGGCTGCCGTCGAGCGCTTTGACGCTGACGCCCAGGGCCTGGAAGACGGCGGCTTGTTCTTTGCCGCCACCGGCGGCTGCGGCCATGTTGATGCTGAGTTTCTGGACGCCTTTGGCCATGGACTCCAGCGGGGTGCCGGTGACTTCGCCTGCGTATTTCAGCGAGCCCAGGGCCTCGACTGTGATGCCGGTTTTTTCTGCCAGGTCGTCGAGCTGGTCGGCGGCGTCGATGGCGCCTTTGATGTTGACGACGGCGGCGGATGCGGCGAGCGCGACAAAGGCGCCCTGCAGGACGCCGAGTTTCCCGCCGATGCTGGCGGCATCATCCACAAGGCCTGACATGTTGCGCCGGGCGCTGTCAAACCCGGCTTTGGTGTCGTCGCGGGCCGTGAGGATGATTTTTGCGGTGTTGTCGGCCATGGCGAATCAGGCGGTTTGGGTTGGGCTATGGCTTGGTGCGCATGGCGGCAAGGGCGGCGGATTCCATGACGCGGATG
>Ga0208916_10000301_pt1 | contig 24425 bp, 26 predicted proteins | sample DEB19_08_DNA_5_FD_184523 | JGI IMG/M metagenome (GOLD analysis project Ga0208916, IMG submission 184523) | Aqueous microbial communities from the Delaware River and Bay under freshwater to marine salinity gradient to study organic matter... | ecosystem: Environmental > Aquatic > Marine >... | reverse complement strand
GTGATCGTTGTCGTTGAAACGGGTACCGATCAACTCGAGCCGCCCCTTGCGTTCGACAAATACCTGGTCAAAACCATTCACCATGATCTCGCTGATGCTGTGGTCTGCCAGCAGCGGCTCAAGGGGGCCGAGCCCGAGCACTTCGTCTTGCAGATCGATGATGAGTTGGCGATGCTCGTGTTCATTGACCGGCAATTGCCCCTCGGCAATCAGCAGGTCAACCATGTGGGCCAATTGGCTGCGGACTTGGTCTTCTGGCAGGCTTTCAGCTGCCGCCAGATCCATCCGTTTGAGCAGTGCTTTGTGCAGCTCGATCTTGGTCGCGAAATAACCTGGAGACAGATCTTTGGCCAGCGCTCGCGCAGCGGCAGGCAGCGCTTGAGTTGGTGCTGCAAGGGGGCGTTGAACCGGGGCCACGGTTGTCGTCGGCAAGGGCGCCTGCGTGGGTGTTGTTGCCAACGGACTGACTGGTTCTGGCGCGTGCTGGGCCTCTGGCTTGAACGCCTCGCCCTTGGTCCAGGCGGCTATTTGATCCCGAAGTGTTGCCATATGGATTTCTCGGTTGGCGTCTGCCCTGTCAGTTCTGCCGCCCACGCGTTGATGGTCCTGGAAAAATCAGATTTCGGTTTGAGCCGAACTGCTGCGGTGCCTTTCAACAGCGATGATTCAACGCCGTCAGTTTCCAGTGGCAACACACGGCTGACCCGAAGTCCAACGGTCTTTTCGAAATCAGCGATACGCACGATAGATTTGCTGTGGAAGGCATTGACGACCACAGACAGCTTGGCCGCGGCATAGCCAAGGCTTTCCCACATGCGGATGAGTTGGCTGGCGTGTCGCACCGAGGGCACGTTCATCGTCGTCACCACCACCAGTTGGTCTAACAGTTCCAGCACGCTCAGACTGATCGTGTCCAGCTGCAAGTCCAGCAGCACATAGTCGTAATGCGGCATGGCGATGCTGATCAGCCGATGGACATAGCCGGGTGTGATGTGCAACAGCTGATCAATCGTTTGCGGTGACGGAATCAAATGGAAGTTGGTGGCAATGTGGTGTGTCATGCCTTCCAGCAGCGCCCCATCCAGTCGTTCTATTTCGTCAGAAAAATCGGCCAGATTGTGCGCTGCGGTTTCGCGCGTCAGAAACAATTCGACATCGCCAAACGGCAAAGACAGGTCGATCAGCAAGACCCGCAAGTTCGCGGTTTGGCTTAATTCTGCGGCCAGGTTGGCAACCAGGCAGCTGGCACCGTCACCGCCCTTGGCGGGCATGACGCCGATGCACCGATTGATTTTCTGGCCTGCCTGCGGAGCGCTGAGAAAACGGACCTCAGCGCGTGCCACCGCTGCCGTGATGGCGTCAGGAGCGTCTGAAGAAATCACTTCTCTAACGCCGGCGCGCATGGCACGCAGCAGAAAACCTGATTCGGGATTGGCGCAAACCAGTAAAACAGCGGCACGCGGCAGCGCCGTACAAAGTGCTTCCATTTTTTCGAGCAATTCATCGTTTTGTTCAAACCCTTCCAACACCAGCAGATCGGGTTGGCTCGCGACCACGCGTGTCTGTAGGTCGGCCAGCGAGCCTTGCAAGCGGGTGACCTGATCTTGCGGCTCAAAAGTAGCTGCTGGCATGGACCCCGCCGGGCTTGAGTAAAAAACGATGTGCATGGTGTTCAACTGCAGTCGCTGTTCATCTCGCCGGCAATGACGTTGCTCATGGCCTCCCGAACTTGAGCGCTGCGATAGGCCGGCAGCGGCAGGGTGATGGCGGACACCGGAATCAGCAACTGAGCTTGCAGGTTGTTCAGGCTGGCTTCAACCAGCGTGCAATTGGCTTGTGTGCAGTTGGCCGGCGAGTAGGTGAACACCAGCCAGTCGCTGCGCGTGCCCAATACGATCTGGCCCGAGGCCTCTACAAAATACTGCACCCGTGTCCTGATCCTTGCCTGCTGAACCGGGCCGGTGTCACACACGCTGGCCAAGCGGCTGGCCAGGCGCGAGGCTTCGACCGCGGTATTCATGACCAGCATGAAGCGGGCGAACTCGATCACGCCAATCATGGCCATGAAATAAACAGCCAAGGACAAGGCAAACTCGACCAAGGCCGAGCCGGACTGTTGGCGAATTGACGTGCGCATCAGTTGATCTGCCTCATGGTCATGCTGATCGGCCCGAAAGTCAGGGTTGTTGCGTTGCCCACCACGCCAGATAAAAAGCCGGCAAAGTACAGCGGGTGCTGGTAGCCAGAAGCCGTGACGGTCACCAAGTTGATGGTGGTGGCGCTGGTGACGGTGAGATCGGCCGATGTCCGTTGCGCGCTGTGGGTGGCCGGTGCGTTGAGGGCATCGGCCACGGTCACGTTGAAGTCAGGGGCAGAAAAACCCGGCAACAAGACACTGCCGGTGCAGGGTTTGGCGCTGCTGGGGTTGCCGTTGGTGAGCAGGCATGCGGCTTCTGTGTGGCCGGTGCCAGGTGCTTCGGTGGACAGGTAACGGGCGGCGCTGCGGACCTGGTTGACGATCACTTTGTAGGCCGCTATAGCTTGCGAAAATTCCACCGATGCCAGCGTCAAAAACAGCAAAATAGGCAGCAACAGAGCCAGTTCGACCAACACCGAACCACCGCTTTGAGAGCGTTGATTCAACTCAGAGCGTTGACCTTGTCGCATCATTGCACCAACACGGGTACCAGCGGACCGATGGCGTCTGTCCCGCCTGGGAGTCCGGCCGTTCTGCAGCCGGAGAGTGGGTCAACAGCGTTGCCTCTGAATTCGACTTCTGCATTTTGTGGGGATGATTTGGGGCTGAGCATCAGCGCACAAGCCCATCCCAAAATCGGTTTGGCTCCTGTTCCGCAAGCTGAACTGCTGCAGGCCACCACCGGCATGGCGACCAGTCGGCGAGATGATGCGCCGTACTGCGTGTGCACATTGGCGGGTGTTGTGTAGCTGGGGATGCTGCCTTGGAAAGGCTGCCGGCTGGGTGCGCGGTTTTGCATGTAGTCACTGTAAGCACCCCCCACGGGGGGCGGGCGATAGCCGTAACCGGTGAGGTCGGGAATGGCCACGCTAGGGCTGAGCCCGCTGCCCCCCTGTTTGTAAACCCCAAAGCGGGAGTTCCAGCCATCCTCCAAGGTGGTGACCACGCCGGTCTTGATCCCGATGCACCGGTTGGCAGCGGTGGAGACCGCGCAATTGCCAAAGCCAATGAAGGCCTCCCCGTAGGCCGCAAGCGCACCTGAAGTGTCGGTGCCGAGCACATTGGCCCATGTGAAGAAGCCACTGGATTGCGTAGACCCGAGGGTGATCTTGTCGCCGATCGTGTAACCGAAGGTCTGAGCATTCGCGCCCGCACCTTGGCACATCGCCATCGGTATGGCGCAAACGCTCTGGGACGGCATCACGGTAGCGGTCGCCGTGGCAACCAAATTCGATGAACCTATACCCAACAAACCCATGAAGAAATGGCTCAGGCTGGATTGTGTGGCGGCACAACGGGCAAAGCGTGAAGCGGCTGCTGCGCCAGCGCCCGCCGCTTGGTAGCTGCCGCCCAAGGTCGTGCTGAACGTCGGGCTGACATGGTCGACGCCGACCCACTCTGCCTGGAAGTTGCGCCGGTTGTTCGCGCCGCCCACAAACTGTCCTGCCAAGGCACCGCGGCTGGGTGCATCAGACAAACCATTGAGCTCTAAAACGGCGGCCAAGGCGCAGGCATCCGCCGCGTTTTGCAGTTCGGCCTGCACCAGTTGCAGGCGGCTGGCGTCGATGGCCAAGCCGACAAAACCCAGCATCACCACCATCGCTAATGCAGTGGCCACGGCAAACACTCCGCGTTGCTGTTGAGCCCCGCGCACCGGAGCGCTGGGTTGTACTGTCATGGCAGTTGTGGTGTGAAGCTGGAGGACGCTGGCGGAACCAAATACCGGTCATAGGCCGGTTTCAGTTCGCTGGCGGCAGGTGGCGGCGGTGCATTCGGTGCGGTGCGCGGTAACGTTCGCAGGCGCTGTGCTTCTAGCGCTTGTTTGACAGACAGGCCGTGGTCTTGCTGATCGATCAATGCGGGTGTGCAGCCTGACAGGCAGAGCAGGACGCACCCTGTCAAAACCGTCATACCGTTGATTTTCCAGGCACAAGGAGGCCAAGCTTCAAGGGTTGGCATGGCCTTCTCCTGCTGATGATGCCGGCGCTGGTTTGGCGCCCTGCAGACGGTTTTCGAGGAAAAACTCACGCCGTGTGGGCGGCAGCACCGAATCTGTCGGCAAGCTCGGTGCTGATTCAGTGGCTTGCACCAAGCGTGCGCGCACCACGACCACCAGCTCCGTCAGGTCCGCCACAAACTGGTTGCTGCGAAACAGCGCACCCAAAATGGGTATCTCACCCAGGATCGGGAAAGCGTTCCGGTTGGCGGTGGTGCTGTTGCGGACCAGACCGCCGATGACCAGACTCTGCCCGTCCAAGAGCTGTACGGTGGTCGAGACCCGGCGCGTGGTGAAGGCCGGCAGCAGCGTGGTGCCGCTGGGGCTGCTCGTGCTCACCGATTCTTTGGATATTTCGGACACTTCAGGCGCCACTTTCAGGCTGATGCGGCCACTGTCCAAGACCGTCGGAACAAACTTGAGCCCGACGCCGAATTCACGTTCTTGCAGCGTCACGGCGGTGCCGCCGGTGCCGACCGATTGGGTGATCGGAATGTAGACCTTGCCACCGACCAAAAAGCTGCCTTCCTGCCCGCTCATGGCGACGATGGTGGGCTCGGCCAAAATGCGCACCAAACCATCTTGCTTTTCGGCTTCGAGCCGGATGCCATTGCCGTTGCTGAACAGAAGTGCGGCCGTAGCGCCACCGCCTAAGAAGGTGGACGCAAAGCGAATGTCGCCACCATTGGCAGTCACTTGCAAACCCAGCTTATCCAGCAGTGACTTGGACACCTCGGCAATCCGCACGTCGAGCATCACCTGTTGCGCGTCACGAATGCGCAGCAGGTTGACGACCTGCGACTGGCTGCTGGCACTTCCCGAGCCCGTGCTTGCGCCGCCCGGCGACAGTCCACCGCCGCCGCTGGCGAGGTAGCGGTTCAACTGCCGCGTGTAGGCTTGGGCCAGTTGTAGCGCCGCGTCAGCCGCGCCAACGTCTGCCACGCTGCCGCTCAGCACCACCGATCCGGAGGCCATCTTGAGTTCAATGTCCTGCTCATGTGGGAGCGCCGATTTCAGGGACTCTGACAAAGGGTCCAGATCGGCGCCTACCTTCACGATGAGCGAGACCGGCGGCCCACTCTGAGGCCACAGCAGGAAGTTGGTGGTGCCGACAGATTTTCCTAAGACATACAACTCCGTGCGTGAGATGAGCCGGTAATCCGCGACCTTGGGATCGCCGACCACCACGCGGCTGATCGCTTCCGGTAGCGTCATGACGACCACGTGGCCGACCACTGCATTCATGGTCTGCGGCCACTGACTCTGCGCCGCGACGGGTGTCCGTGGTGGCTCAGCGTTGGCCGCATTCATGACCAGCGCAGCGGCCAGAGCTGCGGCCACAACTGCGGTCATGGCAGTGCGCGTCATCAGCGTCAAAGTTCACCTCCGATGCCGCGCTGAATCCCGCGATATTCTTCAACGCCACTGGGAGCTTGTCTGGTGGCTGGCGCAGTTCTCGCTGCGACAGGGTTCGACTTGGACGCTGAAGCGTCCGGGCTTGTATTGGCAGACCGAGCGACTTCGTGCATCAGGTCTTCCAGCCGTGTGCCGACTGATGTCAGTTGCGCTCGGTCCAGTTCGTTGCGCAGCGCTAGCGACAAGCTGCCCACGCTCCGAGCCAAATCAAGCCGCTCCGATTCTGCAGGTGTCAGCTCCAAGGTCACGGCGTTGACCACTTTGGGTTTGGCTGGGTCGGCAGCGGTTTCTTGCGCCACCGCCAAGACCTTCACACGGTCCAGCACGATCTTTGAAAAAGGTTCGTTGCGTGCGTCATGCGCGCTCACCAGCACATCGACGTAACTGCCGGGCAATGCAAAACCGGCCACACCGATCACATCGTTGACGCGCACCGTGATGGCGCGCTTGCCTGTCTCCAGCGTGGCAGACAGTCCGCCCTTGACGTCGATAGGAGCCAGCCGTGATTCAAGAATCGGCTCGCCCGGTACCAATGGCTGACGGGTCACGCGGCCGATGACTTTTTCCGGACTGTCAAAGCCACCCTGCGGTGCGGTTTGGCTAGGCCATGACAAGACCCGAAGGTTGTTGGCAGCGAGGGGCAGACCCGCGTCCACCATGCTGGCCGCGACCACCACGCGCGGCCCGGCTTTGGTCGAACCGCCCACACCGACCCAACGCGCCACCAAAAAGACAGCCACCGCCCCGATCAGCAGAGCCATTGAAATCAGAGCGGAGGGTTTCAATTGAATCAGCCTGAGCTGTTTTTCGAGCCACCCGACTCATTTATTAGCGTTCGTCAGTGTGTCTTTGATTTTGGTGAAGGTGACGCCGAGCTCGACACCCAGCGCGGTCAGTACAACCACCAACACGACCGCGATGAGCGCGGCAATCAACGCGTATTCAATCATCGTGACGCCTTGCTGGCGTTTGCTAAAACGGCTCAGATGACGGTTGCATGCCAAAGTGGTGAGAAATGTTTTCATACAAACCTTCCAATGAAAAATCGGGGGCCAAGTGGAAAAACCCAAATATTTAAAAGAATTAAAAACTTTTATATTTGTGTTTTGATCATCTGGAGATGCAATTTCTCTGTCAATGGCGTTGCCCATGTCTTTGGTTAGCAGATGTAGCTGTCGCCGACTGTTGCCAGCGCCGCATGGGCCGAAGCACTCAGATTTTCAGTGCCGGCCAGCGGGCCTGATGTCCAGTTGAGACGGGTCCAGCAGGCTTCGCGCTGGTCACAACTTCGTTCATGGACAGTCCATCTGACGTGGTCAGGAGTTTGTATTTTTTTGTTTCAATTGAGGTGGCTGTGTTTTAAGTGCTGCTTTGTGTTCAGCCCAACGAAAAACCCCGTCGCTGCAGTCGCAGGACGGGGTTTTTTGATGACCGGAGGTTTTGTTTTAAAGCAAACCTTTGGTGCGAGCCAAGTGACTGGCTTGCGATCGGCTTTTCACGTTGAGCCTGCGGAACAGGCGCCACAGGTGCACTTTGACGGTGTGCTCACTGATCTGCAGTTCTTCGGCAATATCGCGGTTGCTCAGGCCTCGATCTAGCATCACCAGCAACTGTTTTTGTCGCTTCGAGAGCTTTTCAGGTACAGAACCAGCTTCAGCGTCTGGGTCATCAACTAAAAATAAGCGCAGTGAATTTGTGATTTCAGTGGCACCGGCTGACTTCTGAATATAGGCGTCAGCGCCAGCTTCTATCGAGAGGTCCTCGTAATCAAGGGCGGGTGCGGCTGACAGCACAACCAGTGGCACGTCTGGGTAGTGCAGTTTGAGTTCTCGCACGCCGGATACGCCGTGTGTGTCTGGCAGCTTCAGGTCTAAGCAAATGAGTTCTGGCATGCCATGCTTTTCGATGGCAGGCGTGACGGCGGCAACGCGATCGAGCTCAACAATATTGGCTTTGCTGTTGAGGCGACGAATCAGCATGACGACGGCTTCCCGCATAAGGGGATGGTCATCTACAACAAAAATGCTCACGGGCTTAAGTGGTTCAGTTGTCATAGGAATTTATTCGGATTTGTTTGTAACCGGATGAAAATTAAGAATGAATTTTAGCAGTTGACTTTTAAAGAAAAAAAGTGGAAGTACTTACATTCGCTGTTTTTTCAGATAATTATTAACTATTTGTCTAATATATATTTGCGATTAGTCCGTTTGCATCAGCGCTGTTATCAGTTGTTCCACGCTCACGCCATCGAGTGGCTCTAGCTTGTGCTTGAGTTCTGCCAAAGCTTCTAATCCGTTCGTTTTCAGTTGTGCGATAGCCGCAGCCGCTTCACGTGGCGATTCAAAGCTCAAACTTTGCAGCAGCAGACGTCCTCGCGCATCCACCAGTTTGAAGTAGAAAAGGCCGTCTTTTTCGCGGTATTGCTTGAGCGTCGGCAAGGCCGCTTTTGCCGGCTTGGCGCTGGGTGTTTCGGTGCTGCTGCGCAGATTGCGCAGGCCGACGTTTTGGCGCAGCGTGGCCATGAAGGGCGAAGCCAGACGCCGCGCCTTGAGCGCGCCGGCTTGCAAGATGTCTTCCAGCTTGCTGGGGTCGTTGATCAATGCTTCGTAGCTTTCACGCATAGGCGCGACTTCGCGGTCGATGCGCTCAAACAGCATTTGCTTGGCATCACCCCAAGCAATGCCGTCGGCATAAGCCTTGCGCAGGGCGGTGGTTTCTTCAGTGCTGGCGAAGGCTTGGAAAATTTCAAACAGGGCCGAGCCTTCGCAGGTCTTGGCCTCGCCCGGGGCTTTGGAGTCGGTGACGATGCCGGCGATTTGCTTGCGCAATTGCTCACGCGGCGCAAACAGCGCAATCGTGTTGTCGTAGCTCTTGCTCATCTTGCGACCGTCCAGCCCGGGCAAAGTCGCCACCGAGGCTTCGATCGCTGCTTCAGGCAAGACCAGGTGCTCGCCATACAAATGGTTGAAGCTCTGGGCGATGTCGCGGGCCATTTCAATGTGCTGAATTTGATCGCGCCCGACCGGCACCTTGTGCGCCTTGAACAGCAATATATCCGCGGCCATCAGCACGGGGTACATGAAGAGGCCGGCCGTGACATCCGTGTCTGCGTCTTGGCCGCTGGCTGTGTTTTTGTCGACTGAGGCTTTGTAGGCGTGGGCACGGTTCAGGACACCCTTGCCAGTGACGCAGGTCAGCAGCCAGCAAAGTTCGGGGATTTCAGGAATGTCGGATTGGCGATAAAACGTGACACGCTCCGGGTCCAGCCCTGCAGCCAGCCAAGTGGCGGCGATCTCCAACGTGGAGCGCTGGATGCGTGCAGGCTCGCCCACTTTGATCAGAGCGTGGTAGTCGGCCAGAAAGTAAAAACTCTCGGCGCCAGGTGCCAGACTGGCCCTGACGGCCGGGCGAATGGCGCCCACGTAGTTGCCCAGATGGGGCGTGCCCGAAGTGGTGATGCCGGTCAGGACGCGCAGTGGGCTCATGGAAAATCAGACTTCAAAAGTTGCAGGGATTGCAAAAAAGAGGGATGTGAGGGCTTGGACTGCAGCGTTCAGCGCAGCAAAAACGCCAGTGGCGACAACAGCGTTTGCAGCGCCTCGTAGGTCAAGGCCATCAGCGGCTGCATCCAGAACGAGCTGATCACGCCGGTCAGCACCAAGCCCATGACGATGAAAAATCCCCAAGGCTCAACACGTGACACCATCATGGCTTGTCGCCAAGGCAGCAGGCCGACCAGAATGCGGCCACCGTCGAGCGGCGGCAGCGGGAACAAATTAAAGACACACATGACCACGTTGACCAGCATGCCGGCGCGGCACATTTCCAGTACAAAGCGCTCGGAAATACCTGCGGCCGCTGCGAAGTAGAACAAAGCACCCCACAGCAAGGCCTGAATAAAGTTAGCGCCCGGACCTGCCAGCGCCACCCAGACCATGTGCTGCTTGGGCTTGCGCAAGTTGCCAAACTGTACCGGCACCGGCTTGGCGTAGCCGAACAAAAAGGTACCGGATGTGGCGATATAAAGCACCAGCGGCATGACTATGGTGCCGATCGGGTCAATGTGTTTGAACGGGTTGAGCGTCACCCGCCCCATTGACCAAGCTGTGTTGTCACCAAAGTAGCGGGCCACAAAGCCATGGGCCGCCTCGTGCACGGTGATGGCGAAAACCACCGGAATAGCGTAGATCGCGATAGTCTGAATAAGGTTGGCAAAGTCCATGCGCAGATTGTCTCAGACGCTGGCGGGTTCACAGACCGAGCACGGCCAAATCGCCACGGCCTTGGCGCACGATGACAGCTTCACCGCCGTCACTCATGCCGGTCAAATCAATCACGGTGGTGGCTTCGAGAGGACAGGCACCCGCGTCGACCACGGCGGCGAGTTCATGCTCAAACTGGCGCCTGATCTCTTCGGCGTCATTCAGCGGCTCAGTCTCGCCGCGGGGAATCAAGGTTGTCGCCAGCAGTGGCGAGCCGTGCAACTCAAGCAGGGCTTGCAAGGTTTTGTGGTCGGGTACCCGCAGACCGATGGTTTTGCGCGACGGGTGGCTGAGCCGGCGCGGCACTTCTTTGCTGGCTTCCAGAATGAAGGTGTAGGGGCCGGGTGTGGCCGCCTTGATGAGCCTGAACTGTTTGTTGTCGACGCGCGCGTAATTGGCCAGCTCGCTGAGGTCGCGGCACAGAATCGTCAGGTGGTGCTTGTCGTCAACACCGCGAATACGGCGCAGGCTATCAGCGGCGGCTTTGTCATCTAGATGACAGACCAGTGCGTAGCTGGAGTCGGTCGGCACAGCGGCCACACCGCCGCGCGCCAGCAGCGCGACAGCTTGCTTTAAAAGACGCGGTTGAGGGTTGTCGGGATGCACTTCAAAATGTTGGGCCATGGGGTGATTGTCTCAGGCGAAAACGGCTCAGCTCAGGGGCTCAGCTCAGGATTCGACGGGTTGCAGTTTGACCTGTTTCAGGGTTTGGCTCTCGCGTGCGGTCAACCAAGCGCCCAGTGCGCCGCACAAAGCGATCATGCCAATACCGATCAGTGACCAGCCATCGGGCACATGAGAGAAAGCCAGCCAGCCGCCCAGCATGGCGAAGCCGATCTGGGCATAGAAAAACGGCGTCAGTGTGGCGGCGGTGGTGCGGGTGTAGGCCAAGATCAGTAAAAAGTGGCCGGCTGTGGCGGCCAGTCCCATCAACATCAGGCCGCCCCACAGCCACCACGAAGGCAGTGAGGTCCAGACAAAGGGCAGCGCCAGCGAGGCGATCAGCGTACCGACCCAGCCGGTATAAAAATGCATGGTGATCGGGTCTTCGGTGCGGGCCAGTTTGCTGGTGAGCACTTGAAACCAAGAATTAGTGACCACGACGATCAGCGGGAAAAGTGCCGCCCAGCCAAAGTTGTCACTGCCAGGCCGAATGATGATGAGTGTGCCCAGAAAGCCGCCGACGATGAGCGACCAGCGCAACCTAGAGACAGTTTCTCCCAGCGCCGTGGCGGCCAGCAGGGTGATCGCCAAAGGAACGATGCCAACGATCGAGGTGAACTCGGCCACCGGCATGTGCTTGAGGCTCAAAAAGGCAAACAAGCTGCTGCTCAGCAGCAGCAGTCCACGCAACAGTTGGAACTTCGGGTGAGCCGTTCGCAAAGAGCGCCAACCGCGGGTTGGCAAGACCACGGCGGTGGTGACGACGGCTTGAAAAAAATAACGAAACCACAGTGCCATCAACAAGGGCACGCCAGCGCTGACGATTTTGGTGGTGGTGTCTAAGGTGGCAAAACAGGCCACCGCAGCGATGACGAGCGCAATCCCCCAAACGGCCGAAGGGGCGCGTCTCACTGGATGCGGTCTTCCAGCAGTGTCCAGACGGGGGTCAGTTGGCCGGGTAAAAAGGGCAGGGTGCCGAGGTCAATGCGGCTTTCGTCAGGGCTGTGAAAGTCACTGCCGCGTGAGGCGGCCAAACCATGCTCGAGGGCGGTTTCAGCGTACTTCACGGCCTCTTGAACAGTGTGGCTGCCGGTCACGACTTCGACGGCCAAGCCGCCGTGGGTTTTGAATTCTGTGAAGAGCGCGTACTCCTCATTGGGTGTGAATTTGTAGCGGGCCGGATGCGCAATCACCGCCACGCCGTGCGCTTGGGTGATCCAAGTCACGGCGTTTTTCAAGCTGGCCCAGCGGTGCGGCACGTAGCCGGGTTTGCCTTCAGTCAGGTATTTGCGAAAGACCTCAGCGGTTTCTTTGCAGACGCCAGACTCGACCAAAAAGCGCGCGAAGTGCGTGCGTGAAATCAGTTCTGGGTTGCCGACAAATTTCAAGGCGCCTTCGTAAGCGCCCTGAATACCCACCTTGGCCAAGCCGTCCGACATTTCCATCGCACGTTCGCGCCGGCCGCCACGTGTGTTGTGCAAACCTTGCGTCAAAGCGCTGTCATCCGGGTCAAAGCCCAAGCCGACGATGTGCACGGTTTCGCCGGCAAAGGTGACGGATATTTCAGTACCGGTGAGGTAGTGCATGCCTTGCGCTTTGGCGGCGGCGGCGGCACGGTGCTGTCCGCCGATTTCATCGTGGTCGGTCAGGGCCCACAGTTCCACACCGTTGAGCTTGGCCCGTTCGGCCAACGCTTCAGGGGTGAGTGTGCCGTCAGAGACGACCGAATGGCAATGCAAGTCCGCATTGAGGATGTTTTTTGAGATCACGTTTTAATTCTAGGCTCATTGGTCAATTCGGGTACATCCGGAGGTGTCAAAGCTCGGCGCCTTCAACCAGAAAACGCACCCGCCGCACGCCCTGCCATTCGTCAGCGTCCAACCTGAAAGCCAATATGACCTTGGCCGGCAGCGATTCTGTGCGGCCGAACCAGATGCCGTCGACCGGCTGGCCTTGGTGTTTGAGCTTGAGTGCGAGGTGCTTCTCGCCGACCAGTCGCTGCGAGACCACTTCAAGTTCTTCGCTGAAGGTGGGCGCAGCAAAACCCTGTCCCCAAACGGCGGTGTGCAGCGTGTCGACCACATCGGTGCGCCGGTATTCGGGCGCCAGCGGGCCGTCGGTGTCGATTCGGCGCGTGAGTGTGCCAGCGTCTAGCCATTCATGGGCGACTTCTTGCAAGGCTTGTTCAAAGGTGTCGAAGTTTTCTTCGTCGATGGTGCAGCCGGCGGCCATGGCATGACCGCCAAAACGCAGCAGCACGTCCGGATGGCGCTTGGCCACCAAGTCCAGCGCGTCGCGCAAATGAAAGCCCGGGATCGAGCGGCCTGAGCCTTTGAGTTCGTGCTCTTTGCCGGGGGCTTGGCTGGCCGCAAAGACAAAGGTCGGGCGGTGCATTTTGTCTTTGATGCGCGAGGCCACAATGCCGACCACGCCTTCATGAAAATCAGGGTCAAAAATCGCGATGGCGGGCGGCGGCGCTTCGTCTTCGTCGATCATGGCGTTCGCTGCCAGTTCGGCCTGCTCACGCATGCCGGCTTCAATGTCGCGGCGCTCACGGTTGATGGCGTCGAGCATTTTGGCGAGTTCTTCGCCGCGGCTCAAGTCGTCGGTCAGCAAGCATTCAATGCCCAGCGTCATGTCGGACAGGCGTCCGGCCGCGTTGATGCGCGGGCCGAGTGCAAAGCCGAAGTCGAACGCTGTGGCCGCATTCGCTTGCCGGCCCGCCGCCAGAAACAAGCCGCTGATGCCGGCTTGCAGCGCACCGGCACGAATGCGCTTGAGGCCTTGCGCCACGAGGCGGCGATTGTTCGGGTCCAACTTGACCACGTCGGCCACCGTGCCCAGCGCGACCAGCGGCAACAAGGCGTCGAGCTTGGGCTGGCTGGCGGCGTCAAACACGCCGCGCTGGCGCAGTTCGGCGCGCAGTGCGAGCAGCACATAAAACATCACGCCGACGCCAGCGATGGACTTGCTCTCAAACGTGCAGGCCGGCTGGTTCGGGTTGACGATGACGTCAGCGTCGGGCAGCACGATCTCTCCGTCCAACAACGCCGGCAAGTGGTGGTCGGTCACCAGCACGTGCATGCCGAGTGCTTTGGCCCGTGCCACGCCTTCAAGGCTGGCGATGCCGTTGTCGACGGTCACCAACAGGTCAGCACCGGAGGCTTTGACACGTTCAGAAATCGCCGCCGTCAAGCCATAGCCGTCGACCACGCGGTCGGGCACCAAGTAAGTCACATTGGAGAAATTCAGCGGCGCACCGAGCAGCCGCAGACCGCGCACGCCAACAGCGCAAGCGGTCGCGCCGTCGCAGTCGTAGTCGGCGACGATGCAGATCTTGCGACCGGCAGCCATGGTGTCGGCCAGCAGCACCGCGGCTTCGGCCGCGCCGTGCAGCGCGCTGGGTGGTAGCAGGCGGGCCAAGCCGTCGTCGAGTTCATCTGGGCTGAGGACGCCGCGGGCGGCATAGAGCTGCGCCAGCAGCGGATGGACACCGGCTTGTTGCAAAGCCCAAACACTGCGCGGTGGCGCATCTCTGACGGTGATTTTCATAAGGTCTCCAGCAGGCCCAGCAAGGGCTTGGGTTTGAATAATTGGTTGACGCGGCGCAGCAGGCTGCGCGGTGCGCTTTCGAAGGTCAGGGCAGTGCGCTCGCCGCACAGCGTCAGCCGCACCACTTCACCGGCCGATTGCTGGGTCAGGAGGTCTTTGGCTTCATGGGCGTCGAGCGCGCACCACGCGTCAGCGTAGGTTTGCCAGTCATCGCGCAGGGCGGCGTCGGCCAGCGTGCGGGGTACGCTGAGTTGATGTTGTTTGGCTGTGTGTTGTTCCGGCAAGTCGCCGGTGCCGCTGAACCAGATCGAGTTGACGGGCAGTTGCCGCTGGCAGCTGCGCACGTCGTTGATCGGGTGCGTGTAGAGCAGCATTTGCATTTCATTTTGCAATCGGCGTAGGGTTTTACCGCGGCTGCCGGCGGGCAGCCAAGGGTTGACGCTGCGGCCCAACACGCGGTCCAGCGAGGCGGTCGGAAAGTCCTTGAAGACCTCGCCTTCTGCCAGCCAGCGCTGGGGTGCAAGGTAGTGCAGGCGAATGCCATCCGCCTCGAAATACACCTGCATGGCGGCCATGAGCACGCGGGAATCGGCTTCGCTCAGTGCCAAGTCGTTGGGGTCGGTCATGCTGGCGTGTTCGTGGCCCATCAGCCAGTGGCAGGGTGTCACACAAGCCCAGTGACGGGCGCGCGTTTCTTCAGCGGGTTCGCGCTGTGAACCTTGTTCATGCTCCCAAGCAGCCCAAGGTATCAGGCCATCCGGCAGCCGGTTGCCGCACAGTCCGTGCAACCGTGCCAGCGCCCGCTCATGGGGCGGCGACAGGGACAGCGCGTCTTGGGTGTCGGTGTCGACCAGCCGCATCCCTTGCAGCAGCTTGGCGAAGTTTTGTGTGCGCGCCGCTGGCAGTGCTTTCAGCGTGATCAGCCAGCTGGCATCAGCACAGGCGGCGAAGGGCAGCAGCAGATGCGGTACAGGCTGCACACGCAGCACGGAGCTCGGCATGCTGGTTGGGGAAATGGTGGACATGCCGCTATTGTCCGGGATGCCACAATGACCCGCATGCAGATTCCTTATGAGTTGATATTAGGCTGGCGTTACACGCGCGCAGGCCGGTCCACGCGGCGTAACGGCTTCATCTCCTTTATTTCCGGCGTTTCCATGCTGGGGATTGCGCTCGGCGTGGCGGCGCTCATCATTGTGCTCAGCGTGATGAACGGCTTCCAAAAAGAAGTCCGTGACCGCATGCTGGGCGTGATCGCGCACATTGAAGTGTTCGCCCCGGGGGGTGCGGCCTTGCCCAATTTAACCCAAACTTTGGCCGAAGTCCGGCAAAACAAAGAGGTGATTGCCGCCGCTCCTTTCATTGCAGCGCAAGCGCTGCTGGCACGCGGCGAAGACATGAAGGGCGCTTTGGTGCGCGGCATTGACCCGGCGCTGGAGGGCGGCGTGACGGAGTTGGGGGCGCAGCTCAAAGACAGCGGTTTCAAGCGGCTGGTGAGCGGCGAATTTGGCGTGGTGCTTGGCATCGAGCTGGCGCGTTCTATGGGCGTGCGCCAAGGCGACAGCGTCACCTTGATTGCGCCCAGCGGGCAGGTGACACCGGCGGGCGTGGTGCCCAGGCTCAAGCAGATGACGGTGGTCGGCACGTTTGATTCCGGCCATTTTGAATACGACTCCGCACTGGTGCTGATGCATCAAAACGACGCGGCCAAAATTTTCAGGTTAGAAGGGCCGACCGGCATTCGCATCAAATTGCGCGATCTGCACCAAGCCCGCGAAGTGGCTCAGCAACTGGCCGGCACATTGAGCGGTAATTTATTGATACGCGACTGGACGCGGCAAAACCGCACTTGGTTCGCCGCCGTTCAGCTTGAAAAACGCATGATGTTCATCATCCTCACCTTGATCGTGGCGGTGGCGGCGTTCAACCTGGTCAGTACGCTGGTGATGACCGTCACCGACAAGCGCGCCGACATTGCCATCTTGCGCACACTCGGGGCCAGCCCGAAAAGCATCATGGGGATTTTCATGGTGCAGGGCGCCATGGTCGGCGTGATTGGCACACTGTCGGGTCTGCTGCTGGGGCTGGGCATCGCCTTCAATATTGATGTGATCGTGCCGGCGCTGGAGCGTCTGCTGAACGCCAGCTTTTTACCGCGTGACATCTACCTCATCAGCCGCATGCCGAGTGAGCCGCAGTACGCCGACATCATGCCGATCGCTGTGATTTCGCTGGTGCTGTCGTTCCTGGCCACCATTTATCCGAGCTGGCGTGCCAGTCGCGTCAACCCGGCGGAGGCCTTGCGTTATGAGTGACATCAACACAGAAGTGGTCTTGAGTGCCAAGGCGTTGACCAAACGTTTTGAGGAAGGCCCGCTGGACGTGACAGTGCTGCGCGGCGTCGACCTGCAGGTGTATCGCGGCGAAACGCTGGCCATCGTCGGCGCCTCGGGTTCTGGCAAAAGCACGCTGCTGCACATGATGGGCGGGCTGGACGTGCCGACCAGTGGATCGGTTCATCTCAAGGGCCAAGATTTGGCTAAGCTGTCGGCCACCGAACAAGGCCGTCTGCGTAACCTGCAGCTGGGTTTTGTCTATCAGTTTCATCACTTGTTGCCGGAGTTCAGTGCGCTCGACAACGTTGCCATGCCTTTGTGGATTCGCCGGCACACGCGCGAAGAAGCCGGCCAAACCGCGGCAGCCATGCTGGCGTCGGTGGGGCTGGAAAACCGCTTGCACCACCGGCCGTCAGAGTTGTCGGGTGGGGAGCGGCAGCGCGTTGCGATTGCCAGGGCGCTGGTCACGCGCCCTGCCTGTGTGCTGGCTGACGAGCCGACCGGTAACCTGGACCGCAGCACGGCCGATGGCGTGTTCGAGTTGATGCTGCAGCTGTCCCGTGAGCACGGGACAGCCTTTGTCCTTGTCACACATGACGAAACATTGGCAGCGCGTTGCGGCCGCCAGCTGCGTCTGGTGCAGGGTCAGCTGACGTAGGTCAGTTGGAGCTTGCGCCTGAGTCTTTCACCAGCCGGGTCCAGAGCTTGGCGTCTTCTTTCAGGAAGGCGGCAAAATCTTCCGGCGACTTGGACAGTACAACTTCAGTGGCTTCACGCGCCAGCGCTGCTTTGGGGCCGTCTGCGTTCATGGCCAATTGCGTTGCTGCATGCAATTTTTTGATGATATCGGGCGGCGTGCCTGCTGGCGCGAACAAGCCGTACCAAAAACCAAAATTGAACTGCGGATAACCGAGTTCAGCCATACCCGGGATGTCAGGTGCAAACGGTGAACGTTTGGGAGTGCTGACCGCCAGACCTTTCAAGCGATCGGCTTTGATGAAGGGCAGAACAGACGGCGGTGTGCCAAACGTCAGCTGCACTTGACCGGCGATCACCGATTGCGACGCTTGTGAACCGCCGGGGTAAGGGATGTGCTGGATGTCGATGTCGACGGCGCGGGCGAAATAAACGCCGCCCAAGTGCGGCGCTGAGCCATTGCCGGAGGACGCGAAGTTCAATTTGCCCGGCGATTTTTTGGCCGCCGCGATCAAATCTGCCAGCGAGTTGATGCCAAGCTTGGGGTTGACCGCGAGCACGATGGGTGCGCTTGAGACCTGCGAGATTGGTACCAGCGAGCCCACGGTGTGTGTCATGCCGGGTTTCATCGCCGGGTTCACCGAGATGCTGCTCGGGCTGGCCAGCAAGATGGTGTAACCGTCGGGGGCCGCGCTGCGAGAGACGTACTCCGCTGCGAGGCTGGAGCCAGCGCCCGGCTTGTTTTCAACCACCACCGGCTGGCCGAGTATTTTGCCCAAGGCTTCGGCCGTGGCTCGGCCGGTGAAGTCTGCCGCACCGCCTGGCGTGAAGCCAACGATGAGCTTGATGGGTTTCATCGGGTAGGTCTGGGCGACGGCCAGAGTGCTCACGGCGCTGATGCCACTGACGGCCAGCACCCGTACAAAGTGCAATGCCTTGGTTTTTATCGTTTGCATGCTTGTTTCCGTGGCTTGTTTTTTTAAATAACGGGAATGCCGGCCAACACAATCTTGCCAAGGTGCTGGTTGGCTTCCATGTGCGCTTTGGCTTGGGCCAATTGCTCAAATGGAAAAACTTTGTCGAGCATCACCCGAACACTGCCATCGGCAATACGCGGCAACATGTCGGCGATGAATTGCGGCACCGCTTGCATGCGCTGGGCTGGCGTGCGCAGTTTGTTCGAGACGCCGAACAAGCGCAGTCGATTGGTGTGCAACAAGGTCAGGTCAATGTCGCTGTGGGTCACGCCGTCGACATAACCGACCATGGCGAGCCGGCCTTCAAAAGCCATGCAGCGCATGGATTCGGCAAACACCGTACCGCCCACCGTGTTGATGACCAAGTCAGCGCCGTGGCCACCGGTGACTTCCATCACGCGTGCCGCGAAGTCGGGTGCGCGGGTGCACAGACCCACATCAAGACCGATGGCTTTCATGCGCTCTAGCTTGTCCGCAGAGCCTGATGTGCCAATGACTTTGGCGCCCAAGGCCTTGGCCATCTGGACTGCGGCGACGCCGACGCCAGATGAGACGCCGGTGATCAGCAGCCATTCGCCAGCCTGCAATTTTCCTTGCAACACCAGCATGTCGTAGACGACGTGAAAGGTCAGCGGAATGCTGGCGGCTTCTTCCCAGCTGAGGCACTTCGGCATGGCCATCGCTTCAGTTTCATCGACCAAAGCGTACTCGGCAAAGGCGCCGGCCATGCGGCCCATGATGCGGTCGCCAACGACAAATTTCTTGACGTCTGAGCCCGTGCGAACGACCTCACCAGCCGCTTCCGTGCCCACCGCTTTGACGGCGCCTGGTTTGTGCAAACCACCCTTTAAAAACTCGCCGCGATTGAGTCCGGCAGCGCGCACGCGCACCAGCAACTGGCTCGGACTTGGGTCTGGCACGGGTGTCTCGCGCAGTTCTAAGGATGTCTCTGTGCCTTGCGCCAGTTCAGGGGTTTTGAGCCAATACGATTTCATGTTGATATCTTTTTTGTGATGCTGTCTGAGTGCGTTTTCAGCGGCCCTTGAAGACGGGTTTGCGCTTTTCCATGAAGGCCTTGCGGCCTTCGGCGTAGTCTGCGCTTTCAAAGCACTGGCGGATCTGCTCTTGGCACAGCACCATGTCGAGGTCTGACGAAGGCTTGAGAATTTCAGCCATGATGGCTTTGCCGGCTTGCACCGTGATGGGCGCGTTCTCGGCCATCGCACCGGTGTATTGCGCGAGCAAGCCGACGAGCTCTGTTGGCTCGGCCAAGCGGGTGACCAAGCCCAGCGCTTTGGCTTCTGCGGCATCAATGCGGCGGGCGGTGAAGAACAGGTCCTTGGCGGCACCAACACCAATCAAATTGACCAAATTTTTAAGTGCCGAGTAGCGGTAGCCCAAGCCAAGGCGGGCTGCGGGGATGGAGAAAACCGAATCGCTTGAGGCCAGGCGGATGTCGCAGCTGATGGCGACGTTGACGCCGCCGCCTATGCAGTAGCCGCGGATCAACGCCAGCGTCGGTTTGCGGCAGTTGTAAATACTCATCAACGATGCTTCGGCCATCGCTTCGTAATATTTCACGGCTTCTTTGGCGGCACGCATGTCTTCAAACTGCGTGATGTCAGCGCCCGAGACAAAGGCTTTTTCACCGGCGCCTGAAAACACCACTAGGCGAATGTCGTCGTCGAGTTCGGCTTGCGCCAGCAGCGGCGGCACGGCCTCCCACATGTCGACCGACAAGGCGTTGTGGCGGGCCGGGTTGTTGAAACGGATGTGCAGCGTCGAGGCGTCGGTCCAGACTTCGACACGTTCGGTCGATGAGGTGTAAGAGGTGTTTGTGGTGCTTGGCAAGGTGAAACTCCAGAATAAAGGTGAGGGCTGAAAAATGGGTTGGGCAAGCGTTGCCGCAGTGTCAAAAAATTTCTGCGGCTTTCATTCTCACCAAGTCGGCTTCAGCGTAGCCCAACTCGCCCAGCAGTTCGGCCGTGTGTTCGCCGCGCCGCGGTGCTGCGCGCACGATGTCGCTGGGCGTGCGCTCAAGTTGCATCGGCTGGCCGACATGTCGCTGTGGGCCGAGGCGATTAGAGACCACCTCCTTGACCATTTTCAGGTGGTCAATTTGCGGTAATTCGAAGACTTCCTGCATGTTGCTGATCAGGCCGCAGGCCACGCCGCCGTCATTGAACAGCGCTATCCAGTGAGCGCGGTCGTGGCTGGCCAAGCGCTGGTTGATCTCTGCGTTGAGGCTCTCGCGGTTGACGGAGCGGCTGGGTTTGTCGTGGTAGCGCTCGTCGGTCATCCACTCCGGTGCGCCAAGGATGTGGCAAAAGCGTTCCCAAATTTTGGAGCCGAAGACGGCGATGTTCATGAAGCCGTCGCGGGCTTGGTAGACCCCGGTTGGGATGCTGGTCGGGTGCGCGTTGCCGGACTGCCCGGCAATCTCGCCGTCGATCAGCCAGCGGGCGGTTTGGAAGTCCATCATGTAGACCATAGCCTCCAGCAGCGAGGTGTGCACCCACTGACCTTTGCCTGATTCGTTGCGTTCCAGCAGCGCCACCAAAATGCCTTGCGCGGCAAAGATGCCAGCGCACAAATCGGCGATCGGCAAACCGACCCGGACAGGGCCTTGGCCGGGTAGGCCGGTGACTGACATCAGCCCGCCCATGCCTTGCACGATCTGGTCAAAGCCAGGCCGTTTGGCGTAGGGGCCGGACTGGCCAAAGCCAGAAATACTGGCGTAAACCAGGCGCGGCTGGTCTTTAGCCAGGGTTTCGTAATCAATGCCCAAGCGAAACTTGACGTCGGGCCGAAAGTTCTCCACCACCACGTCGGCTGTGGCGATCAATTTTTTGAGAATCGCGATGCCTTCGGCTTCTTTCAGGTTCAGCGTGATGGAGCGTTTGTTGCGGTGGGTGAATTGGTAGTCAGAGCCGTCTTGGCCACCCAAGGTGTCGTCGCCACGCATGTGCTCGGGCATTTGCACCTGAATCACGTCAGCCCCCCAGTCGGCCAACTGGCGGCAGGCGGTCGGACCGGCGCGCACCTGCGTCAGGTCGATCACGCGAAAGCTTTTCAGTGCGGCGGAGGCGGGCATGTGGGGCATTTGTGGACTCTTTGGGTTGGCGGAAATAACCTCTAGTATGGGTTGAAGCGCTTTGAAGTGTCAACACTTTGAATCTAAGTGTTTACCTTTGGTCGTGGTTCGAAGGCGCCCATGTAAACTCCAAAGCGCTGCAAAAAGCAGCCGCCACGACCGAAGCATAGGCATTGCCCTGATTCAATAAAAGAAAGCCGCATGACTGAAGAAGGCCCACTGAAGCCAGAAAACGGCTTGCCCAGCGCGATTGCTGAGGCCATCAAGCGGCTGATTTTCACGGGGGAGCTCAAGCCCGGCGAGCGCCTGAACGAGGCTGCTTTGGCGCTGCGCATGGGCACCAGCCGTGGGCCAATTCGCGAAGCCATCCGCACGCTGGCCGGTTCTGGCATGGTCACCGCGGTCGTCAACAAGGGCGTTTATGTGCGGCAAATTTCGGTGCGAGAAATGCTGGAAATTTACGACCTGCGCGCCCTCATCTTTGGCTTTGCCGCGCAACGCGCCATCGAGAACCTGACCGATGAACACCGGGCGCGTTTTGAAGCGCTGTTGGCTGGCATGGACGCGGCTTGTGAGAAGAACGACAGCACCCATTACTACGAACTCAACTTAGCATTCCATGCGCTGGTGCTGGACTTGTCGAACAACCAGCGGGCGCATCAGGCGTACAACGATTACGTCAACGAGTTGCATTTGTTTCGGCGTCGTTTCTTCAATGCGCCCGGCAATATGCGGCACTCCAATCAGGAGCACCGTCTGCTCTACGAGGCAATTGCCAGCGGCAACAGCAGCAAAGCCAAGACAACGGCCGAGCGCCATGTGTTGTCAGGCCGTCATCGTTTGCTGTCGACGTTGGACAGTGCCAACGCTTGATGCTTGATCTAAGGCCTGAACTCAGGCTTGATGTCTGAGGCATGATTCAGGGCATGACGTTTTGGATCGATACCCACTGCCACTTAGACGCGCCCGAGTTCGGCGTTGATGTGCTGGCCGTGCGCGAGCGCGCGCAGCAGGCGGGTGTTCGCCACTGCGTGATTCCGGCCGTTGCTGCGGCGCATTTCGATAACGTTCGCCGCTTGGCGCACAGCGGTGGTGACGGTTACGCGCTGGGCATTCATCCGCTGTTTGTTGGCCGCGCAACTGATGCCGATTTGGCCGCGCTGGATGCTGCGTTGTTGCGCCACCGGGATGACCCGCGCCTGTTGGCGGTCGGCGAAATTGGGCTTGATTTTTTTGTCCCAGAACTCAAGCTGAGCCCGCTGCGCGAGCGTCAAGAATACTTTTACCGTGAACAACTCAAGCTGGCGCGCCAGCACGGCCTGCCGGTGATCTTGCATGTGCGGCGCTCGGCTGACCGGTTGCTGAAGTCTTTGCGTGAGCTGGCCCCGGCAGACGGTTGGCGCGGCATTGCGCATGCGTTCAATGGCAGCCAGCAGCAGGCCGAGGCCTTCATCGGTTTGGGCTTCAAGCTGGGCTTTGGCGGTGCCGTGACGTTTGAGGCGGCGCGGCAAATTCGCCAGTTAGCGACGAGCTTGCCGCTGGACGCGCTGGTGCTGGAAACCGACTCGCCAGACATGCCGCCGCACTGGCTTTACCAAACTGCCCAAGTGCGGGCAGAGGGCGGCGCGCAAGGGCGCAACGAGCCTGCCGAACTGCCGCGCATTGCGCAGGTGGTGGCCGACTTGCGCGGCATCAGCGCGGCTGAATTGGCGTTGGCGAGCACGGCGAATGCCATGGTGGCCCTGCCGCGCTTGCGGGGACTGCTGGCGTGAGTGCTGAAGAAGACAAACGGTTGACAGGCTTGCCGCCTTTGCTGTCAGCCAACACACGCTTGCTGGTGCTGGGCAGTTTTCCGGGCGCTGTCTCGTTGGCCACGCAGCGTTACTACGGCCATCCGCAAAATCATTTTTGGAGAATTTTGCGTGCCCTGTGGGTTGATCACCCAGCCGCCGTGGCTGCGGGCGACTACGCCGCTTCAACCCGCTGGATGTTGGGTAAAGGCGTCGGCTTGTGGGATGTCTACGCCGCCTGCGAACGCGAAGGCAGTCTTGACAGCGCGATCCGCCACGCGCAGGTGAACGATCTGGCCAGTTTGCGGCTGCGTTGCCCGAACCTGCAGGCCATCGCGCACAATGGCGGCGAAAGTTTCAAACACGCCAAACACAGCGCGGCGCTGGGATTGCCGGTGCACCGACTGCCTTCGACCAGCGCGGCCAACGCCAGCTGGTCGTTCGAGCGCAAGCTCGCCGCCTGGCAGGACGTCTTCAAAAAACATGGATTGATTTAATGGCTCGCAAGACCGTTTCCCCGGGCGTCACAGCCTCTGATGCCTCCATCACTTACAGTCAGCTGCCGGAGGTGAATTTTTCCGACTACGGCGACATTCGCTTTTTGCACCTCGGCACTGAGTGGGTTCAGGGCTCAATGTTGATTGATGCCCCTTTTGATATTCAGCTCGAATACGTCCAACGCATGATGGTCTGGCTGCTCTTTGTCGAGCAGCAGGCGGTGCCGACTTTGCACAGCATGCAGCTCGGTTTGGGGTCCGGCGCGCTGACCAAGTTTTGCTACAAAAAACTGCGCACCAAAACCACCGCCGTCGAGATCAATCCGCAGGTGCTGGCCGCCTGCCGTTTGTGGTTCAAACTGCCGCCCGAAGACGCCCGTTTGCAGGTCTTGTTGGCCGATGCTGGCCGTGAAATTAAAAAAGACAGTCACCTCGGCACTGTTGATGCACTGCAGGTTGACTTGTACGACCACGAGGCTGCGGCACCCGTGCTGGACAGCGCAGCCTTTTATTCGGATTGCCGGCGCTTGTTGACGGATGACGGCGTCATGACGGTCAACCTGTTTGGCCGCGACGGCAGCTTTGAAAGCTCGATGGACAAGATCGCCGATGCTTTTGGTGCTGACGCCGTGTGGGCTTTTCGGCCGACCCGCGAAGGCAACACCGTGGTCGCCGCGCAACGCCAACCGAGCCGACCTGCGCGTGAGTTGCTGCTGCAGCGGGCCGAGCTGGTGGAATCGCGCTGGGGTTTACCCGCACGCAAGTGGTTGAGACTGTTCAAGCCTTTGATTTGATTCGATTTAGTTGTCTTTGATGCGGCTCTATTTGTAGGTGGAAGCCACATCGAAACGTCAGTTTATTGAATGCACAATCCAGCAGTTCAATCAATTTCTCAAGGAGACAATCCGTGAATATCAAAAGTCAAAAAGACTTTTTTTCCGGGCTCATG
>Ga0208916_10000299_pt1 | contig 24469 bp, 23 predicted proteins | sample DEB19_08_DNA_5_FD_184523 | JGI IMG/M metagenome (GOLD analysis project Ga0208916, IMG submission 184523) | Aqueous microbial communities from the Delaware River and Bay under freshwater to marine salinity gradient to study organic matter... | ecosystem: Environmental > Aquatic > Marine >... | reverse complement strand
GTCCTCAGCCTCATAACCCATAGCGTAGTACATCGAGCGATTCGGCGCGCGCGCGGTGCCTTCAGTGATGTTGCGGCTGCGGCGATTGATTGCGTCGCCTTCGGGCATCTTGTCTTGCGTCATGGGGTCTCTTTGTAGGGGTTGGTTGCAGATGTTCCGGGGCTTGGCCGGCGCAATTTTGAATTCTACGATGCTAACGTGGGTGTTGAGTGGCTGGCTGCGCTGGCACAATGCCTCGATGCTGATTCACCCCGAAATTGATCCCGTCGCCCTGCAATTGGGACCGCTGGCCATTCATTGGTATGGCTTGACCTACTTGGCAGCCTTCGGGCTGTTCTTGTTTTTGGCGAATCTTCGTTTGCGCCACCAACCCTATGCCTCGATGACCGGTACGGCTGCTTGGAGCCGGCGCGACGTTGAAGATATTTTGTTTCTCGGCGTGGTCGGCGTGGTGCTGGGTGGACGTGTTGGGTACTGCCTGTTTTACAAGCCCGACTACTACCTTGTGCATCCGCTTGAAATACTGGCGGTGTGGCAGGGCGGCATGAGTTTTCATGGCGGTCGGCTGGGGGTGTTGGTGTCTCAAATTTGGTTTGCCCGGACCCGCCACAAGCCGTGGCTGCAGGTGATGGACTTGATCGCGCCCTGCGTGCCGACCGGTCTGGCCGCAGGCCGGGTGGGTAACTTCATGAATGGTGAGCTATGGGGCCGATTGAGTAGCCCCGATCTGCCATGGGGCATGGTGTTCAGGCACAGCGGGACGCTGCAACCGCGTCATCCCTCGCAGGTCTATCAATTCTTGCTGGAAGGTTTACTGCTCTTTGTGTTGCTGTGGTTGTACGCCCGCAAGCCGCGCAAAATAGGCGAAGTTTCGGCGGCTTTTTTGGTGGGTTACGGTGTGCTGCGTTTCGTGGCCGAGTTTTTCCGCGAGCCCGATGATTACTTGGGCATTCTCGCAATGGGCATGAGCATGGGCCAATGGCTCTGCCTGCCGATGATCGCGGCCGGTGTCTGGTTGTGGGTCTGGGCTTCCAGAAAGGCTTAATTGCGCCTTGAATCGCTGCTGACTAGGGGTTTAGCCTCATATGTCGGCTTTTGACAACTTTTAATCAGTGCTTGTGCTTGCTTGCATGTTGGCGGCATTCCATAATTACCTGTAATTACGGTTTATCCCTGTTGTTTTCTTCCTTTTAAGGTTTTGAAAATCATGCGCCTTGTCCAAAACTCCTTGCATCAGGAGGTTGCTGCCACATTGCGGGAGCAAATATTCTCTGGTGCCTTGCTGCCCGGTAGCTTTGTGGATGAAGTGGCGCTGTGCGAGAGTCTGAAAATCTCACGGACGCCGCTGCGCGAAGCACTGAAGGTGCTGACGGCAGAGGGCTTACTTCGGCATGAACCGCGTCGCGGTTGCTTCGTCAGCGAAGTGACAGAGCAAGATTTGGACGATATTTTTCCGGTGATTGCTTTGCTGGAAGGGCGCTGCGCCTTTGAAGCCGCACGTAACGCCAGCGATGCTGATCTGGTCGCCTTGAAAACTTTGCATGATCGATTGACCGGCCATGCGGATGCAGGGCGTATTCAAGACTATTACGCCACCAACCTGCTGATTCACGAGGCCATCATCATGCTGGCCAACAACCGCTGGCTAGCTCAGGCCATTGCAGACTTGCGGAAAATACTCAAGCTGGCGCGCTTGCAGCAACTGCATGCGCCGGGTCGGCTGACACAAAGCTTGGCAGAGCATTTGTCTGTCTATGCGGCGTTGATGAGCCGCGACAGCGAAGGCGCAGAAGTCGCCATGCGTACACATCTGACGCGTCAGCGTGATGCTTTGCGCGATCTTTCACGTCATCAAACAAAAAGCCGGGTGGCAGCATGAACTCAACCGAATGGCTGTTACGCAGCGTCCAGACTGTCAGCAAGGGCCTGCAATTCAAACGCAATGACCCAGCCTCGACAACGCCGACCAAAGTGTCTCGTCCAGCGGTCGCCGCAGTCTCGGCGGCGGTGACCATTGATCCGGTCAAGCCGAAAGGTCGCAGCACCCGGGAGCGCTTGAAAGCGGTGCTCAAGCACAAAGAAGAGGCTTTGTCACCGCGGGTGTTGCGCCGCACCTTGCTGGAGTTGCAGTCCGTGGTGGACAGTCAGGTCAGCGAAGTGGAGGGTGGAAGGCGTGCCCGCAACATCGCCACGTGGTACGCCAGCGCGCCACCTGAGCAGCGGCGTGACGCTTGGCTGTTGATGAGCGAGCAGTTCGCCCCCAATGCTGAGAAAGTGCAGGCCGCACGTGATCATTACGAAGCGTCGCTCGGAACCCCAGAAGAAGGTCAGGCTGAGATCCGTCTGCGCCGGGCTTTTGTGTCGCCGCGCACGCGCTTGTTGCAGCGCTTCTCGGCCTTCCCTGAAGGGATGCAGTTTTTAGTTGATTTGCGGGCGGAACTGTTGCCGCACCTGAAAACCGAAAAGCGTTTGCTGGCCTTGGATTCAGAACTCGAAAACCTGTTCTCGACCTGGTTTGATGTGGCCTTTCTGGAATTGCGGCGCATCAGCTGGGACTCGCCCGCATCGCTGATTGAAAAGCTCATCAAGTACGAGGCCGTGCACGCCATCAAGGGCTGGGCCGACGTCAAAAATAGATTGGACAGCGACCGGCGTTGCTACGGCTTTTTTCACCCGCGCTTGCCTGACGAGCCGCTTATTTTTGTCGAGGTTGCGCTGGTCGATGAACTGGCCGGTGCGATCACGCCGCTGCTTGACGAATCGGCCGCAGCGAGTGACTTGGCCAAAGCCACCACCGCCATTTTTTACTCCATCAGCAACACACAAACAGGCTTGCGCGGCGTCAGCTTTGGCGACTCGCTGATCAAGCGCGTGGTCGAAACCTTGCACGCTGAATTTCCCCGATTGAAGGTCTTCTCTACGCTCTCACCAATTCCGGGTTTTCGCCCTTGGTTGGCCAAACAGGCCGGCGGTTTGATCGACAAACTGAGTGACAAAGAACGTTTGGCTTTGGGCATCGCCTTGGGGCAGGAGCCTGTCGGGGCAACGGTCACGGTCTCCGCTGCAGATTTTCTGGCGGCGGCTGACAAGGTGTCAGAGCTGGAAGAGAAATCGCCGGTGCGCCGGGTCTTGATGCACTGCGCCGCCGACTATCTGGGCCGGCAGCTCGACAACGGGCGCCCATTGGACGCGGTGGCACGCTTTCATTTGGGCAACGGCGCGCGTGTCGAGCGTCTGAACTGGGCCGGTGACATGTCAAGCAAAGGCCTGAAGCAGTCGTATGGTCTGATGGTCAATTACCTGTATGACTTGAAGCGCCTCGACAAGTACCGGGGCTTGCTGGCACAGGGGAAAATCCCCGTATCCTCCAAGGTGGAAGATTTGTACATTTGAGCGTGCGCGGTTTTTGATCCGTGTTCCATTCGTGACACAGCGCAACAAGACGCTGCCCCTATTTAAAACAACAGGAGACATCCTATGAACAATTTCCAAATGAACGCGTCCCGTCGCGATGTGTTGCGAGCGGCCGCCGCTGGCTTCGCTGCTGTCTCTCTGGGCAGTCAAGCCCAGTCAGCTTGGCCTACGAAGCCCATCACGGTGGTCGTGCCTTTTCCCGCCGGCGGTGGCACAGACGCTTTCGCGCGGCCTTTGTCAGCGCAATTCGCCAAGCTCACGGGCAAGCAATTGATCATTGACAACCGCGGCGGCGCTGGCGGTACGCTGGGTGCCGGCATTGCAGCCAAGGCCGTGCCGGATGGTTACACCCTCTTCATGGGCGCTGTTCACCATGCGATTGCACCGTCGATGTACCCCAAGCTCGACTACGACATTGAAAAGGATTTTGTGCCCCTGTCGCTGTTGGCCAACGTGCCGCAAGTGCTGGTCGTCAACCCGAAAAACCTGCCGGGAAACTTCAAGGATTTTCTGGCGCTGGTGCGAAAATCGCCGGGTAAGTTCAATTACGGATCGGCTGGTGCCGGCACCTCGCACCACTTGGCTGGCGAGCTGTTCAAGCAGCAAAGCAAGACCTTCATCACCCACATTCCTTACCGCGGTGCTGGGCCTGCTTTGCAAGACTTGATGGCCGGTACGGTCGACATGATGTTCGACGGTTTGGGTTCTTCTGCTGGCCACATCAAGGGCGGTCGCATCAAGGCGCTGATGGTTTCTGGGAACAAGCGCAATGCGGCTTTTCCTGACGTGCCTTGCGCCGCCGAATTGGGTTTCCCCGAATACACCGTGACCACTTGGTACGGCATGTGGGCACCCAAAGGCACGCCAGCCGATGTCCAGGCCAAAATTGTTGAAGAATTAAACCGTGCCAGTGCCACGCCCGAGCTGAAAGCTGTCTGGGCCAGCAATGGCGCTGATTTTGGGGGCCTCACCCCCGCCCAGTTTGGCACTTTTGTCAGCGCTGAAGTCAAGCGCTGGGCGGCGGTCGTCAAGGCTTCTGGCGCACGACTGGATTGAGTTTGTTGGTCGCCCCCAGCGGGCGGCCCTTTGCGCCCGTTGTAGATGCTTTCTTCGTTGGTCTTTTCTATCAAGTCCCTGTTTTTGAACCTGTCCTTTCGATGAAAAATAACAATCTTTTTGCCGCCTTGCGCGCCGCTTTTCCTCAAGACCTGACTGCCGTGGCGGTAGAGACGGATCAAGGCTTGCTTTACTCATGGCAAGACTTGGAGCGCTCGACCGCAATGATGGCTAACTTGCTGAAGTCCTTGGAGTTGCCAGCTGGCGCCAGGGTCGCCATGCAGGTTGAGAAATCAGTCGAAGCCATGGTGCTGTATTTGGCGACGCTGCGGGCCGGCTATGTATTTCTGCCGCTCAACACGGCTTACCAAAGTGGCGAGATGGAGTATTTCATCGAGAACGCTGAGCCATCTGTGGTGGTTTGCAGCTCAAAAAATTTCGGCTGGGTCAGCAAGATCGCCTTCAAGGCCGGCACGCAAAACGTCTTCACGCTAAACGATGACCGTACCGGCTCCTTGCTGGATCGTGCGGCCCATTGCAGTGACCAGCACGAGGCAGTTCAACGAAGTGCTGATGACCTGGCCGCAATTTTGTACACCAGCGGTACCACCGGCCGCAGCAAGGGCGCGATGCTGACGCACGGCAACTTGCTGAGCAATGCGCTGACGCTGAAAGACTATTGGGGTTGGCAGCCGGGTGATGTGCTGATTCACGCCTTGCCTATTTTTCACGTGCATGGCTTGTTTGTGGCCCTGCACGGCGCGCTCATCAACGGCAGCAAAATGATTTGGCTGGCGAAGTTCGACCCCAAGCTGGTGTTGAAGAAACTACCCGAGGCCACGGTCTTCATGGGCGTGCCAACGCTGTATGTGCGCTTGCTGGCCGAGCCGGGTTTGAGCCAAGAGGCGTGCAGCAACATGCGGCTGTTTGTGGCTGGGTCTGCGCCTTTGCTGATCGAGACTTTCACCGACTGGCAGCAGCGCACCGGCCACACGATTTTGGAGCGTTACGGCATGAGTGAAACCGTCATGCTGACCTCGAACCCGTATCGGGCTGAAGACGGTGAACGGCGTGGCGGTACGGTTGGTTTTCCCTTACCGGGCGTCAGCGTACGGGTCTGTGATGATGCTGACAAGGTTTTGCCAACAGGTGAGATCGGCGCGATCCAAGTCAAAGGGCCGAACGTCTTCAAGGGCTACTGGCGCATGCCCGAGAAAACCAAAGAAGAGTTCACGGCGGACGGCTGGTTCAAGACCGGAGATGTCGGCAAAGTCGATGACCGCAGCTACATCAGTATCGTTGGACGCAGCAAAGACCTGATCATCAGCGGTGGCTACAACGTCTACCCGGCTGAGATTGAGGCGGTCATCAATGACATGCCGGGGGTGGCTGAAAGTGCGCTGGTGGGCGTGCCGCATCCAGACTTCGGCGAAGTCGGCGTGGCCGTGGTGATCGCCAAGTCGGGTGCCAATATCAACGGCGACGCCGTTGTGGCGTCACTCAAGGCTCAGCTGGCGAATTTCAAAATTCCGAAGCAGTGTTTCGTGGTGCCAGAACTGCCGCGCAACACCATGGGCAAGGTGCAAAAAAACGTGTTGCGCGAGCAGTACAAGTCACTCTTCGCTTGAAAAACGGCATGTCAGCGCAGCACCATCACTGGGATGTTCGAATGCGTCAGGACATGGGTGGTTTCGCTGCCCAACAGCATGCGCGACAGGCCGCGTCGACCATGGGACGCCATCACGATGAGGTCGCATTCATGTTTCTTGGCTGCTGCAATGATGGCCTCGGCAATCATGTCTGAATGGGTGGTGATGGCAGTCGCTTGAACCCCTTTGGCCTCAGCCTGTGCTTTGAGCTTGCTGACGGTGGCTTGGCCGATGTCGGCCCACTCTTTTTCAATTCGGGTAATCTCCGTCGGGCTGACGGTTGCGCCGCCTTCGAAATAGCTCACAGGGTAGCGCGGTACCACTTGCAGAGCCACAACATGTCCGCCGGACAGTTTGGCTAACTCAATGCCGCTGTCGGCCGCTTTTTGAGAAAGTTCAGAGCCATCAGTAGCGATCAGAATGCGTTTGAACATGCGAGTCTCCTTGTTGGTTAAATTTCAGTCTAATCCTGAATCCGGCTTGAAGCTTGATCCACATCAATCCCCGTGCGGATCGCTGCGATTACGCTTGAGGCTATGCACGCTGCTGTCCTCACGCATCACTCTTCCGGTCTAGCCTCAAGTTCGGATCAGGCCGAGACTCATCAAGACGCCGGTGTCGGTGTTGATCTGCTGCGCGTTTTTGACGATGTACAAGAATGGTCCCGCTTCAGCCAGCAGCCAATGCCGCAGGGCCAGTCTGCTGGCGTAACCTCGACCGTGTGGGAGTCTCAAGTGTTGGTCAGCGGCATGCATTGCGCCGCCTGTTCATTGATGCTGGAGCAAGCGTTGCTCGCCTCGCCGGGCGTGCAGTCTGCGCGGGTGAGCGCAGCGAGTCAGCGCGCCAGTGTGGTCTGGTCGTCGGCGGTCACGCGGCCTTCTGAGTGGTTGCGGGCCCCGCATGCGCTGGGCTACACCTTGTCGCCGGCACTCGATACGGCCGCCTCAGACCAGACCCGCAAGGACGCCCGGTTGGCTCTGTGGCGTTGGCTGGTGGCTGGTTTTTGCATGATGCAGGTCATGATGTACGCTTTTCCTGCCTATGTCACCGAGCCCGGCGACATCGCGCCCGACATCGAAAAACTGCTTCGCTGGGCGTCTTGGGTGTTGACCTTGCCGGTCTTGCTTTTTTCTTGCCAGCCGTTTTTTGCGAATGCCCTGCGGGACCTGCGCCAGCGCAGCGTCAGCATGGATTTTCCAGTGGCGCTGGGCATCGTGATCACTTTTTTCATCAGTTCAGCGGCCACCTTTGAGACGGCGGGTTGGTGGAGTGCCGAGGTTTACTTTGACTCGCTGACGATGTTTGTGTTCTTTCTGTTGACGGGCCGCTGGCTTGAGCAGCGACTGCGCGCCCGCACCTCTGGTGCGCTGGACAGCCTGATGCAGCGGCTGCCGGACAGCGTGCAGCGGCAGCTGCCCGGTGGTGAGTTTGAGCAAGTGGCCGTGCGGCGTCTGAAGGTTGGCGACTTGGTGCGCGTCTTGCCGGGTCAGGCTTTTCCAGCGGATGGCCTCATTGAGAGCGGCAACACCTTTGCCGACGAAGCGCTGTTGACCGGTGAGTCGCGGCCGGTGGCGCGGCCGGTGGGTGCACTGGTGATGGCGGGCAGCTACAACCTGACGGCGACAGTACAAGTGCGCGTTCAGCAGCTGGGTCAGGCCACGCGCTACGCTGGCATTGTCGCGTTAATGCAGCGCGCTGCCGTTGACAAGCCCCGGCTGGCGCAGTTGGCTGACCGCGTGGCTAGGCCCTTTTTGTGGTTCGTCATGTTGGCTGCCTTGCTCGCTGCGGCTTATTGGTGGAACACTGATCCGGCCCGCGCCGTGATGGCCGCCGTGGCAGTGTTGGTCGTGACCTGTCCTTGCGCCTTGTCGCTGGCCACGCCGACCGCCATGCTGACCTCGGCGGGGGTGTTGGCGAAGCAGGGCGTTTTGGTGCGACGCTTGCAAGCGCTGGAAGCGCTGGCCGACATCGACACGGTAGTCTTCGACAAGACGGGCACCTTGACCGAGGCACGCATGGGTTTGCGCCACATTGCGACGCGCGATGGCGTTTCGCTTGGCGATGCGATAGCCTTGGCCGCCGGGCTGGCTCGGCATTCACTGCACCCGGTGTCGCGCGCATTGCTGGCTGCGTCGGAAGCATCGCCTACACTCGCGCCCAACATTGCAGATGGCGTTGCCGCAGCGAATGACTTTAGATTGACGCAGGTCACCGAGCATGTCGGCCAAGGCTTGCAGGGTTTGTTGACAGGAACCTGTCGGGGTGTTGCCAGCGGCCCGGTTCGTTTTGGCTCAGCGTCTTTTTGTGGTCTTAACGACGGCAACGACGCCACTAATGTGGCGCCCGACAACGACAATCTGCAGGTTTTTTTAGCCGATGATGGCGGCTGGCTGGCGCGTTTTGAGCTTGACGAAGCCGTGCGGCCTGATGCGCTTGAGGCCGTCAAGCAACTGCAATTGGCCGGCTTAGAAGTGCACATGCTCTCCGGTGACCGCAGCGCTGCTGCTTGCCGTGTTGCAGAGCGACTCGGCATCCAGCACGTGCAGGGCGACTGCACGCCGCAGAGCAAACTGGCGCATTTGCAAGCCTTGCAGGGCAAACAGCACAAAGTGCTGATGGTTGGCGATGGTCTGAACGACGGCCCCGTGCTGGCGCGTGCCGATGTGTCGGTCGCGGTCGGCCAAGCTGTGCCGTTGGCGCAGGCGCAGTCGGACTTCATCATTCCGGGTGGTCAGCTGCTGATGCTGGCCCGCATGCCGGCTCAAGCGCGCCGCACCCTGTCCATCGTTCGCCAAAACTTGGCGTGGGCTGCAGCCTACAACGCTGTTGGCGTGCCCTTGGCCATCGCTGGTTACTTGCCAGCGTGGTTGGCTGGACTTGGCATGGCGCTGAGTTCTTTGTTCGTGCTGCTGAACGCCGCTCGGCTGTCGCGCTCAGCTGTCTCAAGCAGCTGAAGGAATTTGATGGACATCCTCTTTCTTCTGGTGCCGATCTCTGTCTTGTTGGCCCTTGCGGTGGTCGGCGTGTTGGCTTGGGCGGTCTGGTCGGGACAGTTCGAAGACATCGAAAGTGAAGGGCAGCGGATTTTCCAGGAGCCTGATGCCGATTCTGAAAATCAAGATCCACCCCGCCGAACTTGACCGCGCGCTTGTGGCTTGCACGTCAAAAGTGCGGTTGTTTTATATGTAACTGAATGAAGACTTGATCCATATCAATATGGCGAATCCGGCATCGCGGGAGACTCAAACTTAACTTGGGTCTTAGAAGGTTTTAAATGAGTGCCGTAATTTCAAACGCATCAAATCCCGTTGTTCAAGGTGGCTGGGCAGCGTCCCGTGCGACTGTTTACAACGACAAAATAGTTCGTCAATTTTCAGTCGCCGCTGTGGTTTGGGGTGTGGTGAGCATGCTGGTGGGCGTGTTCATTGCTGCTCAGATGGCTTGGCCTGAACTGAACTTCGGTATTTCTTGGTTGTCATTTGGTCGCTTGCGGCCTTTGCACACCAATGCCGCCATCTTTGCTTTTGGCGGCTGCGCTTTGTTTGCCACCAGTTACTGGGTTGTGCAGCGCACTTGCCAGACCCGCATCATTTCTGACAAGCTGGCTGCGTTCCATTTTTGGGGCTGGCAGGCGGTGATCGTGGCGGCGGCTATTTCGCTGCCGCTGGGCTTCACACGAGGCAAGGAATACGCTGAACTGGAATGGCCGATTTCCATTCTGATCGCTGTCACTTGGGTGGCTTATGCGGTTGTTTTCTTTGGCACCATCGGTATTCGCAAGGTGCGCCACATTTATGTGGCCAACTGGTTTTACGGTGCCTTCATCATTGCTGTGGCGCTGTTGCACATCGTCAACGCTGCGGTGGTCCCTGCTGGCTGGATGAAGTCTTACTCGGCTTATGCTGGTGTGCAGGACGCCATGATCCAGTGGTGGTACGGCCACAATGCGGTCGGATTTTTCCTGACGGCAGGCTTCTTGGGTATTGTTTATTACTTCATTCCGAAGCAAGCTGAACGGCCCGTTTATTCTTACCGCCTGTCCATCGTTCACTTTTGGGCGCTGATCTTCACCTACATGTGGGCCGGCCCGCACCATTTGCACTTCACTGCCTTGCCAGATTGGACGCAGTCGTTGGGCATGGTCTTCTCGCTGATCTTGTTGGCGCCTAGCTGGGGCGGCATGATCAACGGCGTGATGACGCTGTCGGGCGCTTGGCACAAACTGCGCGACGACCCGATCATTCGCTTCATGATCGTCGCCTTGTCCTTTTACGGCATCGCCACCTTCGAAGGCCCGATGATGTCGATCAAGACGGTGAACTCACTGTCTCACTACACCGACTGGAACATTGCGCACGTCCACGGCGGCACGCTGGGCTGGGTTGGTTTCATCTCGATGGGCGCTTTGTATTACCTCGTGCCGCGGTTGTTCGGGCAAAAGAAAATGCACAGCCTGAAAGCCATTGAGGTGCACTTCTGGATTGCCACCATCGGCATCGTGTTGTACATCGCCGCGATGTGGATTGCCGGTGTCATGCAGGGCTTGATGTGGCGTGCGATCAACCCCGATGGTTCGCTGACTTACACCTTCGTTGAAAGCGTCAAGGCCACCTTCCCCTTCTATGTGGTGCGCTTTTGCGGCGGTCTGATGTACCTCTCCGGCATGCTCATCATGGCTTGGAATGTGTTCATGACAGCAACGGCAGGCAAGCCTGCCAACGCCACGATCCCGACTGCTTTGGCCCACGCCTGAAAGAAACCTGTCATGTCCTTTTCACATGAAAAAGTTGAAACCAACAATTGGCTGATGATCGTTTTGATCCTGCTCGTCGTCGCTGTCGGCGGCTTGGTTGAAATTGTTCCGTTGTTCTTTCAAAAGTCCACCACGCAGCCGATTGCCGGCATCGTGCCGGACTCACCGCTGAAGGTGGTGGGTCGCGATATTTATATTCGTGAGGGCTGCTACAACTGCCATTCGCAGATGATCCGCCCGCTGGTGGCTGAAACGCTGCGCTACGGCCATTACTCCGTGGCGGGCGAGTTTGTCTACGACCATCCGTTTCAGTGGGGCAGTAAGCGCACCGGCCCAGATTTGCACCGTGTTGGCGGCAAATACAGTGACGAATGGCAGCGTCTGCATCTGATCAGCCCACGCGATCTGGTGCCCGAGTCGATCATGCCGGCTTACCCGTGGCTGGAAAAAGCTCCGGCTAACGCTGACACCATTCAAAACCACATGCGGGCTTTGCGCATGGTGGGTGTTCCCTACACCGACGAGCAGATTGCCGCAGCCCCCGCTGAACTCAAAGACAAGACCGAACTGGATGCGCTGATTGCGTACTTGCAGGGTCTCGGTCTGGCACTGAAGTAAGCGGAGAACAACATGACTATGGATATCAATGTGCTCAGAAGCATCGTGACCGTGGCTGCCTTCGTGGTGTTCGTCGGAATTTTGGTGTGGGCTGCGTTGCCCTCTAAAAAAGCAGACTTTGATGAAGCGGCTCAGTTGCCCTTCCAGTCAGAATAGGAGCAGGTTTTATGAGCGATTTCGTCAATGGTTTTTGGCCTTGGTATGTGGCCGGTATCAGCTTGGTGTCGATTCTGGCCTGCGCTTTGCTGCTCTGGTTGGCCGGCAAGGCCACCGTCAGCGCAGACGCCAGCAAAGCCGGTGACAACACCACCGGCCATGTGTGGGATGAAGATCTACGCGAACTCAACAACCCCTTGCCACGCTGGTGGATGTGGCTGTTTATTTTGACGGTGATTTTTGCCTTGGGCTATCTGGCCATCTTTCCAGGCTTGGGCAGTTACAAGGGACTCGCCAAATGGTCGACGCAGGCGGAGCACACCGATGACGTGGAGCGCATGCGAGCTGACTTGGCGCCGCTTTATGCCGAATTTACAGCGCAGTCTGTCGATGCACTGTCGCGTGATCCACGGGCATTGGCCATCGGCGAGCGGCAGTTCATGAACAGTTGCTCGCAGTGTCATGGCTCAGATGGCCGTGGCAGCAAGTCTTACCCCAACCTCACCAACGGCAATGCAGCTTGGCTGGGTGAGCGCGGAGGTGATCACATCGTTCAGACCGTCACCAATGGACGTGTTGGCATGATGCCGCCAATGGGTGCTGCCATCGGTGGAGAAAGCGACATCAGCAATGTGGCTCACTACGTGCTGTCACTCTCTGGCAGTCCGCACAATGAAGTGAAAGCCTTCAGCGGCAAGCAAAAATTCGCTGTCTGCGCCGCCTGCCACGGTATGGACGGCAAGGGCAACAAAGCCTTGGGTGCACCCAATTTAACCGACGATTACTGGCTGCATGGCTGGGGTGAAGCGGCGATTGTGAGTGCCATCAAATATGGCAAAAACAATGTGATGCCAGCCCAAGCACCGAAGCTCACACCGGAGCAAATCCATGTGGTGGCTGCGTATGTCCTGAGCTTGGGTGGTGTCAAGCCGGCAGTTGCTCAAGCGGCTGTGCCAGCGACCTCCAAGTAAGCGCGATTGTCAAGGCCGGGCTTCTGCAGACGTAGACGGCCTTGCTGTTCAGGAGATTTTCAGTGTCAGGTTCTTCAGATAACCACCGCGCCACACAGAAGGTGATCCCGATTGTGCCGGCCAAGGTGAAGTCTTCTCAGGCGGTCGGCAACGCCGTCGGCGATGACTCGAGTGTGGTGGCTTCGCTGTACCAAGCAGACAAGAAAATATACGCGCGCAGCGTGTCGGGTTGGTTCAGTCATTGGCGCTGGGCCATGGTCTGGATCACACAGCTGGTGTTCTACGGATTGCCTTGGTTGTCCATCAATGAGCGCCAAGCGATGCTGTTCGACTTGGTGTCGCGGCGCTTTTATATTTTCAATTTGGTGCTGTACCCGCAAGACCTGATCTACCTGACAGGTTTGCTCATCATCAGTGCGCTGTCCTTGTTTTTGTTCACGGCTGTCGCCGGTCGTTTGTGGTGCGGTTATGCCTGCCCGCAAACGGTCTACACCGAAATCTTCATGTGGGTTGAGCGCAAGATCGAAGGTGACCGCGCAGCCCGTATGCGTCTTGACGGCTCAGCCATGGGTGCCAACAAACTGGCGCGTAAAGGGGCTAAACACGTGGTTTGGATCGCCATTGGGTTATGGACCGGCTTTACCTTTGTCGGTTATTTTTCACCGATCCGCGAGCTAGCACTTGAAGTCAGCCGCTTGTCGCTGGGTCCGTGGGAATGGTTCTGGATTCTCTTTTACGGATTCGCCACTTATGGCAATGCTGGTTGGATGCGCGAGCAAGTCTGCAAATACATGTGCCCGTACGCGCGTTTTCAGAGCGCCATGTTTGACCGCGATACCTTGATCGTGACGTACGACCAAACGCGGGGTGAAGGACGCGGCGTCAGGCCCCGTAGCGACACCCCGGCCGACTACCAGGCCAAAGGTTTGGGCGACTGTATTGATTGCGGCTTGTGCGTTCAGGTGTGTCCAACCGGCATCGACATTCGCAACGGCTTGCAATACGAGTGCATCAGTTGCTCAGCGTGCATCGACGTCTGCGACACCGTCATGGACAAAATGCATTACCCGCGCGGTTTGATCCGTTACAGCACGCCCAACGGCATCAGTTTGAAGTTGTCCAGCGCCGCCATGATTCGCAGGGTCTTGCGGCCGCGCGTGCTGGTCTACACCGCTGTGCTGTTGACCGTCAGCGTCTCTTTGCTGACCAGTTTGATCACCCGGGCGCCGTTCAAGGTGGATGTGGTGCGCGACCGTGGCTCGCTGGCGCGCACCGTGGGTCAAGGTCAAATCGAAAATGTGTACCGTTTGCAGGTCATGAATGCAACCGAAGTGCGGCAGCAATACCATCTGCAGCTGACTGGTTTGGAGGGCGCGCGCATCGTCTCCGAAGAGTCGGTGTGGGTCGAGCCGGCCGGCTCGCGCTGGGTTCCGGTGCGGGTGCAACTGCCACCGGGAGCCGCTGAGCCGGGTTCGCACAGCATGACCTTCTTGATCGCTGCTGAAGGCGGGCAGGGCGAGCGGGCCGAGAAGTCTGTCTTTTTGGTACCACGCTAGTGCTTCGCGTATTGATGAAAGAAACGACCATGAGCCAGATTGATAGCCTCCCAAGCCAAAGCCTGAGCAAACGCGCCGATGGTGGGCCACCCTCGCCGGAGCGTGTTTGGTGGAAAGAGCCGTATGTGTGGATGGTAATTTCTGGTCCGCTGTCAGCGGTCATCGCGTGCGGTATCACCGCAGCCTATATTCTTCAAGGGACGGATGCGGTGGTGTCCGAAGAAGATTACCGGGAAGGCATTGCCATCATGCGGGAGGTAAAGACTGCGCAGCCGCCGATGCAGCCAGCCCACACAGCGCGTAATCACAGCGCTACCGGAGGCCAGACTGATGCAAAACCCTGATCTGACAAAACCCGCCGTGCCGGAGGGGGCCAAGCTGCGCAATGCCGTGCTGATTTTGTGGCCTTCGTTTTTGGCCGCCTGTATGCTGGAGGGCGTGGTCTTCGCGATGGTGGACCCGGGCGAAATAAATTGGCCGGGCTTGGTTCCGCAGCCCAGCCGGCAAGGCGTTTACACCGTGGCCTTTTTTACTTTTTGGTCGATCACCATGGCTTGCTGCAGTTTGGTGCTGTGGCTGGGCAAACCAGAACTTCAGGTCAATGATGAAGCGCTCAGTGACTGACCTGTGGGTTGACGATGCGTTGCAGCGCCTCGGCGTCGCGAATGTTGATTTGCCGCTGTTTGACTTCAACGATGCCATCGTCTGAAAACTTTGAGAATGTTCGGCTGACAGTTTCGAGTTTCATACCCAAGTAGCTGCCTATTTCTTCGCGTGTCATACGCAGGATCAGCTCAGTCTTAGAGAATCCGCGGGCTTGCAAGCGCTGCACCAGATTCAGCAAAAATGCGGCCAAGCGTTCTTCGGCCCGCATGCTCCCAAGCAGCAACATGACGCCATGCTCGCGCACAATTTCACGGCTCATGATCTTGTGCACATGGTGCTGCAGCGCATTCACTTCGCGCGATATTTCTTCAATTCGGTCAAAGGGCATGACACAAACTTCGGCGTCTTCAAGGGCGATGGCGTCGCAAGTGTGCAGGTCGTTGACGATGCCGTCCAAGCCGATGATCTCGCCGGCCATCTGAAAGCCCGTGACTTGATCGCGACCGTCTTCGGTGATGACGCTGGTCTTGAAAAACCCTGTGCGGATGGCATAAAGCGAGGTGAATTTCTCGCCATTGTGAAACAGCGAAGTCCCACGTTTGACCGTGCGACGGGTGGCAACGAGCTCGTCAACGCGAATGAGTTCTTGCGCACTCAAGCCCATGGGCATGCACAACTCTCGCAAGTTGCAGTTGGAGCAAGCGACTTTAATGGATTCCTTGTTCATTCAACCATTTTCGGTGACTGTGGGCATTTTTCCAAGCAATCATTTTATTTATTCTGCGGCTGAGCATTCGGGTAACTCTGCAGGCTCACGAGCTGAGTTGCTTGATCCACATCAAGACAGGCTGCGCATTCAAGGGGCACAGTCACTGCATCGTTCTAGGGATATCAAGGATTGCTTCATGAGTGCCGTTTCACCCGATTTACTGCACCGTTTTGACCTCAGCGGTCCGCGGTACACCTCGTACCCGACTGCCGATCGGTTTGTCGAGGCCTTCACGGCAGAGGATTACGCGCAGGCCATGAAGCTGCGCCGTTCTGGTGCCGCGGGCATGAACATGCCGCTGTCACTGTATGTTCACATTCCATTTTGCGAGTCGCTCTGCTATTACTGCGCCTGCAACAAGATCATCACCAAACACCACGAGCGCGCTGAAGAGTATCTGCGCTATCTGAGCCGGGAAGTGGACTTGCACACGGCGCATCTGGGCACCGGCCAGAACATCAGTCAGTTGCACCTAGGCGGCGGAACGCCGACTTTTTTATCCGACGACGAGCTGCGCAGCCTGATGTCCATGCTGCGCCGGAGTTTTAACTTCGCCCCCGGTGGCGAATATTCGATAGAAGTGGACCCGCGCACTGTTGATGCCAAGCGGTTGGCCGTGCTGGCTGAATTAGGTTTCAACCGCTTGAGCTTTGGCGTACAGGACTTTGACCCGGTGGTTCAAAAAGCAGTGCACCGGATACAACCTGCCGAGCAGGTCTTTGCGCTGGTTGATGCGGCGCGTGAGATGGGATTTGAGTCCATCAACATCGACTTGATTTACGGTCTGCCGCAGCAAACGCCGGAGTCTTTTGACCGCACGCTGGCCCAAGTGGCACGGCTTCGGCCAGACCGCGTGGCCTTGTACGCCTACGCGCATTTGCCTGAGCGTTTCAAGCCGCAGCGGCGCATCATCACGGCCGAGTTGCCTTCGGGGCCGGCGAAGATTTCGATGCTGTCGCGTTCCTTGGATGCTTTTGAAGCGGCCGGCTATGTCTACGTTGGCATGGACCACTTTGCGCTGCCGAATGACGCGCTGGCGGTAGCCAAGCGGCAGGGCAGGTTGCACCGAAACTTTCAGGGTTACAGCACCCAACCAGACTGCGATCTGATCGCCTTGGGCGTGTCGGCGATTGGTCGGGTCGGTGCGACCTACAGCCAAAACGCCAAAACCTTGGACGCGTATTACGACTTGTTGAACCAAGGCCGTTTGCCAGTAGTGCGTGGTTTGGCGTTGACGCGCGATGACTTGGTGCGGCGGGTTGTCATCATGGCTTTGATGTGCCAAGGGCAGGTGCAGTTCGAGTCCATTGAGTTGGCCTTCTTGATTGACTTCAAGAGTTACTTTGCCAAAGAGCTGGAGGCCTTGAACGAATTGGTGGGGCAGGGCTTGGTGACGGTGAATGGGAACGGGATTGAAGTCACGGCACAGGGATGGTTTTTTGTGCGCGCCGTGGCCATGGTCTTTGACCGCTATTTGCAGGCTGATCGCAACCGTAACAAGTTCTCTAAAATCATCTGAATGCAAACCAGTCTGGCCGCAACCGCCTTGCTCATGGGACTCGCTGGCGGTCCTCATTGCGTGGCCATGTGCGGCGCGGCCTGCGCTGCCATGGGACGTTCGACTGCGGTCGGCAATGCAGCCAGCGGCACCGACACCCAAGCGCTGTGGACTTTTCAGCTCGGTCGGCTGGTGGGTTATTCCGCCATGGGCGGTTTGGCGGCGGCTTCTATGCAAGGGCTGGGCTGGCTGAGCATTCAGTCGGCTGCCTTGCGTCCGGTCTGGACGCTGCTGCACGTGGCGGCGGCATTGCTGGGTTTGATGCTGCTGTGGCGAGCGCGCCAGCCGGTTTGGTTGGACGTCGGTGCTCGCAAAGTCTGGGGTCGTATTCGCACGGCCACCCAGGGTTCAGGCCAAGCAAGCGCTGCGGCACCGCTGGTGCTTGGCGCTGCCTGGTCCTTGCTGCCTTGCGGCTTGCTTTATTCGGCCTTATTGGTGGCCGCGCTCAGCCCCAGCCCGTTGGACGGTGCGGGCGTCATGGCGCTGTTTGCTGTGGGCAGTGGCGTCAGCCTGATGGCCGGACCTTGGTTGTGGCTGCGGCTGCGGGGCCCCGGTTCTGGCGCTTGGGCGATCCGGCTGGCCGGTGCTGCCTTGCTGGCCAGTTCGGTCTGGGCTTTGTGGATGGGTTTGGTGCACGACACCGCGCCTTGGTGCGTGACGCCCTGAGCGTTGTTCAGGCTTAATTCAGGGCGCGCCCCAAGCCCTGCACGCGGGCGTGAAGCGGATTAGTTAGCTCTTACAATCCGTTTTTCGCTGGCTGGCTGGACTCGGCCGGGCACTTGCTAAAACCTGCTTCACGGACGCAACAACATCATGAACAAGTACCTGTGGTCTTTGGCCTTGTCGGCGCTGGCATTGACGGCCTGCGGCAAGAAAGACGAGACGGCAACCGCTGCCGCTGGCACAGAAGAAAAAATTCTGAACATCTACAACTGGCCCGACTACATCGCCGAAGACATGGTGGCCAAGTTCACGCAAGAAACCGGTATCAAGGTCAACTACCAGACTTATGAAAACAACGAAGCCCTGCACGCCATGCTGGTGGCCGGCAACACCGGTTACGACATCGTGGTGCCCGGTGCGGTGTTTGCGAAGCCGCAAATCGACGCTGGCTTGCTGCTCAAACTAGACCAAGCCAAGCTGCCCAACGTGGCCAATCTTGACCCGGCCGTCATGGCCAAGCTGTCGGTGATTGACCCGGGTCACCAGTATTTGGTGCCTTGGGCTTGGAGCTTCACCACGGTCGGTATCAACAAAGGCAAAGTGGCTGCCGCGCTGGGCAATACGCCGATGCCTGCCAACGCTTGGGAGCTGGTCTTCAACCCCACATACACCAACAAGCTCAAGTCCTGCGGCATCGCCTTTTTGGATTCGCCTACCGAGGTGATTCCGCCGGCCTTGCATTACTTGGACAAGAACGCTTATTCGAACGACCCCGCTGACCACCAAGCGGCAGCTGCCATGCTGGCCAAGGTGCGGCCTGACATTCGCATGTTCAGCAGCACCATGATTGACGACCTGGCTGGCGGCCGGGCCTGCGTGGCGCTGGCTTGGGCCGGCGACATCAACATCGCCCGACAACGCGCTATCGAGAATAAAAATGGCCATGACATTCAAGCGCTGCTGCCGAGCACCGGCGGTTTGATCTTTTTTGACACGCTGGCCATCCCTAAAGATGCCAAGCACCCGAACAACGCGCACGCCTTCATCAACTATTTTTTGCGCCCTGAGGTCTCAGCGTCGCTGACCAATGAGTTGCGTTACGCCACCGCCAACAAGGCCAGCTTGCTCAGCGTGACGCCAGAGATCGCGCAAGACAAAGCGGTCTTCCCGGATGCTGCCAACCTGCAGAAAATGGTTTCGCCGGCAAGCTTCAGCAACGACGCTCGGGCTTCCATGGCGAACGCGTTCACTGCCTTTAAAAGAGGGCAGTGAGCGATATGAATCCGCCTGCTGCGCGCACACTTGGTTTTTTGAGGGCAGAAGGTCTCGTCAAACGGTTTGACGATGTCGCTGCTGTTGATGAGGTCTCCTTGTCTGTCAACAAGGGCGAAATCTTTGCACTGTTGGGCAGTTCTGGCTGTGGCAAGTCGACTCTGTTGCGCATGCTGGCCGGCTTCGAGGTGCCGACGTCCGGGACGGTGACGCTGGATGGCGTGGAGATCGCCTCGTTGCCGCCGTACGAGCGTCCCATCAACATGATGTTTCAGTCTTATGCGCTGTTTCCGCACCTCAGCGTTTGGGACAACATCGCCTTTGGTCTGAAGCGTGAAGGCCTGCCCAAGGCGGAGATCAGCGAGCGGGTTGAGGACATGCTGCGGCTGGTGCAACTCACGGCTTTTGCCAAGCGCAAGCCGCACCAGTTGTCGGGTGGTCAGCAGCAGCGCGTGGCGCTGGCGCGCAGCTTGGCCAAACGGCCGCAGCTGTTGTTACTTGACGAGCCCTTGGGTGCGCTGGATAAGAAGCTGCGCGAGCAAACCCAGTTCGAGCTGGTCAACATTATTGAATCCGTTGGTGTGACTTGTGTGATGGTCACGCATGACCAAGAAGAAGCCATGTCGATGGCCTCGCGCATTGCGGTGATGAGCGAGGGGCGCGTGTTGCAGGTCGGCACGCCGCGCGAGATTTATGAGCACCCGAATTGCCGCTTTGTCGCCGACTTCATTGGCCAGGCCAATTTGTTTGACGGTGTGCTAAGTCTGGATGAGCCTGATCGTTGCGAGATCAGCACGCCTGAGGGCGTGATCCATGTCGGGCACGGCATCACGGGTATCCCGGGCATGACGCTGTCGCTTGCGGTGCGACCCGAGAAAATCAACATCGCCAAAAGCCGGCCGGATGTCGCCCACAACCTTTTTACCGGCACAGTCCGGGAGATTGCTTACTTCGGCAGTTACAGCACTTTTGTTGTCGATATGCCAAGCGGTAAATCAGTGAAGATCACTGAAGGGAACACGGCGCGGCAAGACCTAAGCGGCATCACCTGGAACGATTCGGTTTTTTTCTGGTGGAGCGATTCAGCCGCTGTGACACTGTCCTCTTAAGACCGTGGTCATAAAAGATATGTTGGCGTTCAAGTTTTGGCCCGGCCGCCGTTTTGTTATCGGTGTGCCGTTTCTTTGGTTGCTTGTTTTTTTCGTTTTGCCATGTCTGATTTTGCTGCGCATCAGCATCACCGACATGGGCAGCGGCGTGAACCCGTTTGCGCCCTTGTTTGATTCGGCAGACGGTGTTTGGCGCTTCTTCTTAAAGTACGACAACTACGTCGCCATTTTTTGGGATGCCCGTGCTGGTTTTGGTCAGACCATTTACATGGACGCGTACGCCACCTCGCTGAAGTACGCCTCCTTCACGACCTTGTTGTGTCTGCTGATTGGTTATCCGTTTGCTTACTTCATTGCGCGCGCCAAGCCGAGCATTCGGCCGGCTTTGTTGATGCTGGTGATGCTGCCGTTCTGGACCTCTTTTTTGCTGCGCGTTTACGCTTGGAAAGGCATCCTCGCAGACCAAGGCGTTCTCAACAACGCGCTGATGGCGCTGGGCCTGATCAACCAGCCGATTCAGATGCTTTACACCGACATCTCGATGTTGGTCGGCATGACCTATGTGTACCTGCCTTTCATGGTGCTACCGCTGTACGCCACGCTGGCGAAAATGGATCTCAGCTTGTTGGAGGCCGCACATGACTTGGGCGCCAGCCCGTGGCAAGCGTTCTGGCTGATCACCGTGCCATTGAGCAAGGCTGGGATCATCTCGGGGGCCATGCTGGTTTTTATTCCGAGCATCGGTGAGTTTGTGATTCCGTCCCTGCTCGGCGGCGCTGAAAACATCACCATCGGCCGGGTTGTCTGGGACGAAATGTTCAGCAGCAACAACTGGCCCCGCGCTTCGGCCTTGGCCGTGGTGATGATTTTCCTGATTCTCTTTCCGCTGGCGCTTTATTACCACTACAGCGCCAAGCAGAGTTCGACGCTAGGCGTGAAAGGTGGGGCCTGACATGGGCGTGATCAACCGGTTTCTTCAGGTGCGTTTGGGCAAAGTTTGGCTGGTCGCGGTCTATCTTTTCTTGTACGCGCCGCTGGTCTTCCTGGTTGTTTTTTCTTTCAATAGCACGCGTCAAGACGGCGTCTTCACCGGCTTTTCATGGCAGTGGTACAGCGCTCTTTGGGCTGATACGCGCTTGGTCGCGGGCTTCTTGTTGTCGCTCAAGGTGGCGTTGCTGACGGCTACGCTGTCGGCCGTACTGGGGGCGATGGCGGCTTTTGTGTTGGTGCGCTACGAGCGCTTTCGCGGCCGGCCGATCTTCCTGGGTCTGGTCAATGCGCCGCTGGTCATGCCGGAAGTGATCATTGGCTTGTCATTGCTGCTGCTGATGGTCGCCGTGCAGCGCACGGTGGGTTGGCCAGACCGCGGCATGGGTACGATTGTGGTGGGCCACACCTTGCTGGGTATGGCTTACGCGACGGTGGTGATTCAGTCGCGCTTGCGTGAAATGGACCGATCGATTGAAGAGGCGGCGATGGATTTGGGTTGCCGGCCGCTGCAGGTGTTTTTTCTGGTCACCCTGCCGAGCATTGCACCTGCCATGGCGGCCGCTTGGCTGCTGACGTTCACGCTGTCTTTTGACGACGTGGTGATTTCAGAATTCTTGTCAGGCCCCGGCGTGACCACCTTGCCGCAAGTCATCTTTGGCTACGCACGACGCGGTGTCAATCCGTCAATTTATGCCGCAGCCACCTTGCTGATTGCGGTGGTGAGCGTTGGCATCATCACCTACAGCGTGATCATGGCCAGGGCGCAGCGGCAGCGCCTGCGGGAGATCAATGCCGCTGTGCGCGCTGCGCGTGAAAGCCGTTCGATTTAGCTTTTCAGCCAATGACGGTGTTTTTCATTTAGCCAAAAGCATTTTCACAATGCGGTAATGACTCATGCTGCGCTGCATCATAATTTCTCAATATGAGAAATCATTTTTCGTATTGTGAGATAATGATCGTATCTAATTGATTTTATTGATAAAAATTTATATCTTATATAAGACATAAGAGCGTGAATAAGTCTTCTAGAAGACTTAAAGTGAAGTCACGAACAAAGAGAGCGCTGTTTGGTTTCAGCGAGAACAGCTCGCCACTTGAGCCACCCGCTTTGTTCCACGGTTTTTCTTTAACTTCAGGAGTGATCACATGCCACAGCACCTCACCGAACAACTCAGCCGCGAACAGCAAATTGCCCTGCTCGAAAAAGATTGGGCAACCAATCCCCGCTGGAAAGGCATCAAGCGCGGTTACAGCGCTGCTGATGTGGTCCGCTTGCGCGGCTCGTTCCCGATTGAGCACACGCTGGCCCGCCGCGGTGCAGAAAAGCTCTGGAACTTGCTGCACACCGAGGCTTACGTCAACACGCTGGGCGCGTTGACCGGTGGTCAAGCTATGCAACAGGTTAAAGCTGGTGTGAAAGCAATTTACCTGTCGGGCTGGCAGGTGGCTGCGGACAACAACACCTACTCTTCAATGTACCCCGACCAGTCGCTGTACCCAGTCGACTCGGTGCCAAAAGTGGTTGAGACCATCAACAACACCTTCCGCCGTGCAGACGAGATCCAGCACGCCAAAGGCATTGACGCTGGTGACAAGGATTACATCGATTACTTCGCGCCCATCGTGGCCGATGCTGAAGCTGGTTTTGGCGGCGTGCTGAATGCCTTCGAGTTGATGAAGTCCATGATCAAAGCGGGTGCCGGTGCGGTGCACTGGGAAGACCAACTGGCTTCCGTCAAGAAGTGCGGCCACATGGGCGGCAAAGTGTTGCTGCCAACCCGCGAAGCCTGCCAGAAGTTGATCGCAGCCCGCATGGCGGCCGACGTTTGCGGCGTGCCGACGCTGGTGATTGCCCGCACGGATGCTGAAGCCGCCGACCTGTTGACCTCCGACTACGACGAGCTCGACAAGTCTTTCCTGACGGGTGAGCGCACTTCCGAAGGTTTTTACAAGACTCGCAAAGGCATGGACCAAGCGATTGCTCGTGCCGTGGCCTACGCCCATTACGCCGACTTGGTCTGGTGCGAAACCGGTACGCCTGACTTGGAATTTGCCAAGAAATTTGCCGACGCTGTCCACAAGGTGCACCCAGGCAAGATGCTGGCCTACAACTGTTCGCCGTCGTTCAACTGGAAGAAAAACTTGGACGATGCAACCATCGCCAAGTTCCAGCGCGAGCTCGGCGCCATGGGTTACAAGTACCAGTTCATCACGCTCGCTGGCATTCACTCCATGTGGTACAACATGTACGACTTGTCGCAAGACTACGTCAAACGCGGTATGACGGCGTACATCGAGAAGGTGCAAGAGCCCGAGTTCGCAGCCCGCGACCGTGGCTACACCTTTGTCTCGCACCAGCAAGAAGTGGGCACCGGTTACTTCGACGAAGTCACCACGGCGATTCAAGGCGGCAAGTCCAGCGTGACGGCTCTCACCGGTTCAACCGAAGAAGAGCAGTTCCACTGAAATTGAACACAGCAGGGGCGGCGTAAAATCACGCCACTCCGGCTTATCCAGAAAAAGCGCGGTTCATCCGCGCTTTTTCTATTTCTACTTTGCATCTTTGAAAATCATGATCCAAGTCACGCTCCCCGACGCTTCCATCCGCGAATTCCCGCAAGCTGTCACTGTCGCTGAAGTGGCGGCCTCCATTGGTGCCGGCTTGGCCAAAGCTGCATTGGGCGGCAAGGTCAATGGCAAGCTGGTGGATACGAGCTATTTGATGGAGACGAACAGCGCGCTGGCCATCATCACGGCCAAAGACCCCGAAGGGCTGGAGCTGATTCGTCACTCGGCAGCGCACTTGTTGGCGTATGCCGTGAAAGAGCTTTTTCCGGATGCGCAAGTGACGATCGGCCCGGTCATTGAGAACGGGTTTTTCTACGACTTCTCGTACAAACGGCCGTTCACGCCCGAGGACTTAGAAGCTATTGAAAAGCGCATGACGCAGCTCGCCGCGAAAGACGAAGCAGTGACCCGCCGTGTGCTGCCGCGTGACGAAGCCGTGGCGCATTTCAAATCTATCGGTGAGCATTACAAGGCGGAGATCATCGCCAGTATTCCGGCCAATGAAGATGTCTCGCTGTACCGCGAAGGCGCTTTTGAAGATCTGTGCCGCGGCCCACACGTGCCAAGCACTGGCAAGCTCAAGTTCTTCAAACTCATGAAACTGGCCGGCGCTTACTGGCGCGGTGACCACCGCAATGAAATGCTGCAGCGCATTTACGGCACGGCTTGGGCTAGCAAAGATGACTTGCAGCAGTACCTGACGCAACTCGAAGAGGCCGAAAAACGCGACCACCGCAAGTTGGGCAAAGAGCTCGACTTGT
>Ga0208916_10000298_pt1 | contig 24502 bp, 23 predicted proteins | sample DEB19_08_DNA_5_FD_184523 | JGI IMG/M metagenome (GOLD analysis project Ga0208916, IMG submission 184523) | Aqueous microbial communities from the Delaware River and Bay under freshwater to marine salinity gradient to study organic matter... | ecosystem: Environmental > Aquatic > Marine >... | reverse complement strand
TTTTATTGATTTCGGGTTTATGGAGAAGAAGTCTACGCGTATTTATGCGTCGAAAGTAGAGGCGAACTGGCTGGGCAATAAACATCATTGGTCGTTTCCACTTGAAGCGGTTTATTGGAATAAAGATATATATATGGCGGCGGCGTCGGCCAGAGGAAAGAGTAAGAAGGCATATAGAGAATTCGCCGAGTCGGTTGAGGATAATTGCCAATATTTTTTTACAAGTGTCACTCATTTTAATGCGAATGCATCAAAAATAGACAAAAATGCCGTGGTGGCTACAAAAAACGCGTTTAGTAATGTTCTTAAATTTGAACCGACTGATGAAGCTTACAACCGATTTATTGATAAATCCATTGATAGTGTTGATACATATGGTCTTGGAATTGCGCTTATGTTTGTTTTACATCGGTCTAAACATTTATTGTCTGATGAATTTTATAAAAATATGTTGAACATTGGGTTGAATATGTTAGACGGGAGAGTATTTTTACGTTCCACACCTGAACAATTATTAGCGCAATATGAAGACCTTTTGACGAACAGCGGAATGCTTGAAAAACATAATAAGCATATTGAGAACCATTTGATTGCGAATGGGGTGTCGACCGAAATGAAAGTTGCTGATAGTAGTTTTATGGTCCATGTTGAGACACAGGATGCGACAAAGAATAAGGAGATTGTTCGTGATTGTCCGGTTGGTAAAGAGTTTAATCCGCTTACCAAGCGTTGTGTGAATGTGTGTGCGCCCGGGAAAGTTAGAAATCCCGATTTTAAGTGTGCTAAGGACAAAATTATTATTGATATGGTTTGTCCTGATGGTAAGGAATTTAACCCGATTACAAACCGTTGTGTTAAGACGAAAAACATTACAAATAAGGGTTGCCCTGACGGTAAGGAAGTTAACCCGACTACAAAACGTTGTGTTAAGACATGCAAAGTTGGTCATGTTAGAAATGCGGAATTTAAGTGTGTTCGCGAGGCGGGTCGTAGCGCACGCAAAACACGGAAGGTCAAAAGTCGTTCAATGAAAGCGAAGAGTCCCGAGGTCTATAATTTATTCTCTCGTGATGCATAATAATCAGGTTTAGAATGCCCAATTGTCTAATGCAGCGGAACACAAACAATTCGACATATTGACATACTACGCTCCACCAAATAAATTATTCGCGGGTTTTAATCTTCATTAGTGTATATATAGAATGTCAATCGCCGGATTAAGAAATCTATGCACGCCCGCTTTTATATATTTGATAATATCCATGTTATTGTTGGTTGTTATGTATATTCAAAACAGAAATAACATAGATGTATATTGTTTAGGCGCGTATGAATGCGATGTTACAAACGTTACTGCTATTTTTTTAATTAAATTTGTGTATATTCTGTTTTGGACATGGATATTGAATTTGATATGTAAGTCTGGTTCTCCCAGCATTGCATGGTTGTTATTGTTATTGCCCGTTATTTTGTTCTTTCTACTTATTGCACTTCTATTTATTAGTTAAGCAATTTTCATAAATTTTGCCATTATTATATTGTAATCATATAATATAATGACCACTGCCAGGAAACACCCTCATAAACATAAAACCACACATAAACGCGTCTGTGTAAATGGCACGATTGACGAGGTCAACGAAGGCTGGAAAACAATTACTATATACGGAGAACCCTACGAACGCGGATTCGCGCATGGATATTTATTAAAAAACGAATTGAAACGTATGATATCGACTCTCACTTTTTTAGTAAAAGACGAAATGGATATTTCCATGACCAAGTATTTACATACGTGTAATAAAGTCATCAAGCCTGTCATTAAACGCGATTTTCCGGAATTTTATACAGAATTGGTGGGAATCCGCGACGGCGCAAATAAACACGGTCTCGATATTTCACTCGACATGTTAATTGGGTGGAATTCGTATTTGAGTATGTATTCTTATTTTCTAGAGGGTTCCGTTATAAAATGCAGTGCATTTATTGCAACCGGCAGTGCAACCGAACACGGGGACATTATTATGGCGCATAATACACATACAAACTTCGCAGATGGACAGTTACATAATATTATCATGAATGTCATCCCCGCGTCAGGACACCCGTTTGTCATGCAAACGTCTGCTGGTTATATTGCAAGTGGCACTGATTGGTTTATTTGCTCAACCGGCATGATTGGGTGTGAAACCACGATTGGCGATATTAATTACACACCTCGTTTTGGAGTCCCTTATTTTTGCAGAATACGTCAAGCCATGCAATATGGCAAAACGTTGGATGACTACGAACAAATTATGGACAAGAAAAATGCAGGCGATTATGCATGCTCGTGGTTGTTTGGCGACATTAATACCAATGAAATCATGTTGTACGAAATTGGTCTCAAAGAAAAGAACGTACAACGAACAAAGAATGGAGTGTTTTACGGAATGAACAGTGCAATGGATAAGGACCTAAGAGAAAACGAAACAACCGACGAAGACCATGACAATATAGCGACCAGTTCGGGTGGAAGAAAAATACGATTGAACGAACTGTTGAATAAAATCTATAAGGGTAAGATTAACATTACCAACGCCAAAAAGATTGTGGCCGACCATTATGACAGTTATTTGCGACGAGATGAGATGAATGGCCGTGTAATATGTAATCACAGTGAAAGCGATTATGTCAATTGCAATTATGCTCCTTATGATTTGTTTGGCTGCACTGACGGAAAAGTAGTAAATACCGAAATGGCGAAAAAACTCACATTTCAGGGTAGATTCGGTTCCGCGTGTGGACGGAAGTTCTCCATTAAACAACATGTTCATGACCACCCCGAAATGAAAAAATGGAGACCACACGTGAAGGACTTTGTTAATTATGAATGGACAAATCTAAATAAAAACAAATCACGACATACTATATGAATCATCTGGTAGAACGCATCCAGCGCCTGCCGCTAGACCTGCGGCTATTTTGCATTATTCCATATACATATGAACTCCAACCACCCAACTTGGTGCACGATATTCGCACACATCGTGCAGATACACGTATATTAGATAATATTTACGGAACAATGTATAATGACACGATATTGTTATATGATTTGAAACGGTTTTGTCAAGTTCCTGATATCTATACAGAGGAGATATTGTTAGATGTAGTAGATGAATTCGATTTGGCTTCGCTTCCAAAATGCTTTGAAATATGGAAACGACATTTTTCATACAAACATATGTCAAATTCGCAATTGTATGAACATATAACCCATTTTGATACGGTACATTTGGACGAATATCGCTGTGCCATGTTTATCTGGGGTCTGTTAACTCCGGCTGAACGTACAATGTTTATCAATGCATATATATTGGACGTTTGAACTGACAAATTTACTTTATTGCAACCATTGAAAAATTGATTGAGAATATATGTATATAAAATATATAAATATACATATCTTATATAGATAATGAATCCCGCAATAACTAACGTATCGAACGACGATGCTGGCTTTAAATTTACACTTTCTAATACAAATGTAAGTTTAGCGAATGCGATACGTCGTACCATATTGAGTGATATACCTACATTGGCCATTTATACAGAAACATATGCCGACAACCAATGTACGATTCACGACAACACAACCCGTCTACATAATGAAATCTTAAAACATAGATTGAGTTGCATCCCGATTCATATGGTCGAACACGACATTTTGCCCGGAAATTATGTGCTGGATTTGGATGTTGTAAATGACACCGATTCGGTCCGCATTGTTACTACCGAGGACTTTCGTATTCGCAACAAAACCACAAATAATTATTTAACAAAAAATGAATTAATTAAGATTTTCCCGCCGAATTCGCGCACAAATATGTACATTGATTTTGCGCGATTGCGCCCCAAGATTGGGAATACAATTCCGGGCGAGAAACTGAAGTTGACTGCCGAATTCTCTTTACGTAGTGCGAAGGACAATAGCATGTTTAATGTTGTATCCAAGTGTGCATACGGAAACACGATCGATTCGATGAAGGCGAAGGAAGTATGGGAAGACCATGAAAATAAAATACGCGCGGAAGGGCTTACCGCGGAAGAATTGGATGTCCAAAAGCGCAATTTCTACTTGTTGGACGCGCATAGATACTTTAAGCCGGATAGCTTCGACTTTATTATCCAGTCGGTGGGGGTTTATGATAACAACGATATTGTGAAACGCAGTTGCCAAATTTTGCATACACGCCTAATGAATTTGGTTCATTCGATTGATTCTGACATGGTTCATATTAAGTTGAGCGAAACGAGCATGGATTATTGTTACGACATTGTGTTAGAAAATGAGGATTATACGATTGGAAAGGTGCTGGAATATATATTGTACGAAAAATATTTTGTAGACCAAAAAATGTTGTCGTTTTGCGGGTTTAAGAAGCTTCATCCTCACGACGATGATAGTATTATCAGGGTTGCATATACACAGGTGACTGATAAGCGAATGGTAGCACAGCAGTTGCGCGAAGTTTGTGTATTGGCGGCAGAAATATTCATGAATGTTTATAAAATGTTTTAGTTGAGTTCGGGTCTAATAAAATTGAAAAACAGTTAGATGTATTATGATGTTCATTTTTTCATGAATATCATACGACGAATATTTTGCAGTTGCGCGTCATCGGTCGAAGGAACTCACCATGATTATTTGAATTCCATTACATATGAACAAACGCAACCGTTTATCCCGCAAGTATCATATTGTAAGGTGATAAAGGTTTATGATGGAGATACAATCACGGTTGCTTCTAAGACACCCGGAACAAATATTGTATATAGATTTTCGGTGCGTTTAGCAGGTATTGATACGCCGGAAATGACTAGTAAAAATAACGTAGAAAAAGAACGTGCGATTTTTGTGCGTGATCGATTGCACGATTTGGTGTTTGGTAAAATCGTTTTATTGAAGAATTTATCTATGGAAAAATATGGGCGCATATTGGCTGACATATATTTAGATGATTTATATGTGAATCAATACATGATTGACAACCAGTATGCATATGTGTATAATGGCGGGAAAAAACAGGCGTTCGTGGAAAAATAACATATGATAACTCACACAATATGTTTGGTAAATATATATCTCTGTAATGAGCGATACAGAAAATTTAATGGTTGAAGAAGTAATCATTGTTCCACAGATTGAACCTACCATGGATTTGGTTAAACCCGTTGTTGCACCGCATGTTGAACCTACTGTGGATTTTGATGATGTTTATCCAGGTCAATATAAGGTTAACTTTGTTGGCGTTCCTCCATTGGATTCAGTTGAGATTACGCAGGTTGCACAGACTGAAGTGGCACCAGTGGAGCAAGTCGTAACACCCGTCGAAATAGTGAAGTCGCCTGGATGTTTTGATAAGATAACCGCCAAATTAAGCGATCAAGATTTTACACAGAAGATGAATGTATACATTTCGTTTATTTTTGAGTTGTACCGTGTAGTTATGGGATCTTTTTTGATTTTATTTGTTCCCCAAAAATGCGGCGAAGACTCGTGTACAATTTTTCAGCCAGTTAATGCAGGAAACAGATTGAATGACGCCGCTTTTGGTGTAAATATTCTCACATTTTGTTTGTTCTTGGGTATGTATTATGCTGAAATAAAACGCGAAACACAGATGATTACCTATTTACATGTGAATACCGAAGAGCCATGTGACAATGATGCGGTTGGTGAGGCATTATGCAAATTACCGGAAGAAAAAAAATTAAGTATTTTGAGATGGGATAAGTTGTATTTGCGATCTGGACAATTTGCGCTGGTCGGGTTTATCGCAAACGCGGTTTTAAGTTCGATTGCGATTTACAAAAATTTCTTGGACGGTAAAACTACATCGTCGTTGATTACCAATATATTGTTTATGTTATTGAAAATACACGAAACACAGAGTATCACAAATACCGACCAAAACATTTTTTATTCGGCTTATTTGAATGAACGCGTGCAATTCAATGACGTCGACCCGGATAAGGTGGTGCCATCTCGTGATTTACCGACAATCGAAGATGGTGTGAATATTGCGAATACACAGAATATGGTTTGAGCAAATTTACATGTATATTCAAAAAATTGATTATATGCTTCGCCTTAATTGTCATGTAAATAACTAACATGGAAAAGCGTATTAATACCAAAGTAGAAACATATATTGGTGAGTTTAAGACCAATATATGTGAGCGGATTAAAAATATTCATTTTGATAAAAAGGAGCAGGTGACCGAGCTATTGCAGTATGTGTATGACTACGACCGCATATGCTTGACAAAGGACGATTTTATAAAAAGAAAGCGAATTAAGAATGCAATTCCAGTGACGAACCGATGCAATGCGATGCGTGCGAATGATGAGCAATGCACTCGCAGACGAAAAGACGGCAGTGAATTTTGTGGAACACATTCAAAGGGAACGCCTCATGGTATGGTTAGTACTGCAAAAGATGCTGCGACCGACTCAAACAAATTGGTTGATGTTTTTGCGAAAGAAGTAATGGGTATCGTTTATTACATTGACAATTTCTACAATGTCTATAACACAGAAGACGTGATGAATGGTGTCGAAAACCCCAAAATTATCGCAAAGTATGTGAAAAACGGAGAAAATATTAGCATTCCGCTCTTGGGATTGGGTTAAATGAGTGTGTTGGTTTATTATTTGTTGATTTTACGTGTAATAGTCTCTTTTACGACTTCGTCGCGGTTGTTTGATATAAATTCGGTAATTGTGTTGGCGGTCTCTACATCGCCTTTGTAATATTTAGATAATATTGTAAGTAAGTTTTTTTTTGTAATGGGCTTCTTCACGCTTTGTTGTGTGTAACACAGTTGTCCGTCCTTAATATCTACACAATCTATTTCGTTCGATTTCATTATTTCGAGGAGTGCACTCGATAACTCTTTTTTCTCATTGACGCGGGCACTCTGTTCTTTTTTTAGCGACCTTATTTCATTATCTAGTTTCACCCAGTCTTTTATAGTTTTAATAAGCGTTTCTTTAGTTGACATATATACCGTGTAATGAGATTTATTTTTTATATTTATGTAATATAACAGTTAATAATGCATTTTACGAATGTTCGTAGCACATCAAGAATAAATCAACAACAAGCGATTGACTCTGCAAAACCTCAAATAATGACAATGTTTAATATGACACCGCGATTTAATGCCCGTCCGGTGCAAGCGCCAATCACATCAGTAGTAATAGAACAACCCGCCATTGTCGACCAGAGTAAGAAAATTTTATGGGGACCTCCATTTTGGTTCTTTTTTCATACTTTGGCCGAAAAAGTGAAACCCGAATTATTTTATCAAAATAGAGATGCATTATTGGGAATTATTCGCGAAATATGTTCAAATTTACCGTGTCCAACATGCACAACACATGCCATGCAATATTTAAATAATATTAATTTTAATGCTATACAAACAAAGCAAGAATTTATAATGATGTTATACGAATTCCATAATAGCGTAAATAAACGTAAGAATCTTCCTATATTTCCATATAACGAATTACAGCCTAAATATGAAAAGGCGATCTTTATTAATATAGTAAATCATTTCATGCATTTTTATAAGATGGAACATCATGTAGTAAGATTAATGACAGAAAATATGTATCGGCAACGTTCATCAAAGTCTATATTAGATTGGTTGCATGCAAATCAAAATATTTTTGATAAGTGATATAGAGTCATATGCGTAGGTAGATCATAAATGTTTGTTATTGCCGAGTATATTTGGATTGGAGGGAATGATTATGATTTACGGTCTAAATCGAAAACCATATATGGCGTGAGCGCCGACGATATTCAGTTGGCCGATTTGCCTGTATGGAATTTTGACGGGTCGAGCACAAATCAGGCGACCGGAATTAATTCGGAAGTATTGCTCGTTCCGGTTGCCATGTACAATGACCCGTTTCGCGGTGAGGGCCATAAATTGGTATTATGTGAAACCGAGTTGACTAACGGGGTTCCTGCAAAAAACAACAATCGCAGTTTTGCGCGAAATGTGTTTAATTCGCTATCGGTCAGTGCCGAAAATCCATGGTTTGGCATTGAACAAGAATATACACTGTTCGAAAAAGATAAAAAAACGCCGGTGGGGTGGCCAGCAAACGGATATCCTGCACCCCAAGGTCCATATTATTGTGGGGTTGGATACGACAATGCTGTTGGGCGCGTTATTGCAGATGAACATTATAAGCTTTGCTTGGCCGCTGGATTGATCATGTCTGGAATAAATGCAGAAGTCATGAAAGGTCAGTGGGAATATCAAGTGGGCCCATGTGTATCATTGGACGCCGGCGATCAAATGTGGGTATCCCGGTATATTTTGCACAGAGTATGTGAAATACATAATGTACACGCATCGTTTGAACCCAAACCGGTGCGAGGTGATTGGAACGGGTCAGGTTGTCATACGAACTATAGCACGGAATCTATGCGTAATGGTGTCGCGGGTAGCATTGAACGTGCATTAGTAGGATTGCGAAATACACATCATGCTGCTATTCAAGTATATGGAAAAAACAATGACCAACGCATGACGGGTACACATGAAACGTCCAAACTGACCGAATTTTCATATGGCGTTGCAAACCGAAAATGTTCGATTCGTATCCCACGGACAACTGCGGCGGACATGCGTGGATATATTGAAGACCGACGTCCAGCGAGCAATATGGATCCATATTTGGTGACAGCGACTATAGCCGATGCTACGTTGTTGCAAAAGTTCGACGAACCGGATTTTACATTGTGTGAAAGTACGTATTATCATTCGTCTGCGTAAACAGTATTATGTGTAAATACAATACTGTTATTATTTGTTTGCGTCGGGCGTTTATACCAACTTATTAATTTCTACACCATCTTTGAATACTTTGCATTTAAACGTTTTTTTGTTTGCTTTTTCACATTTCTCATTGTGTTTGTATTGATTAAAATACTGGAATTCGGGTGTCTTTGTTGACATAATTATACCGGCCCATATTGCGCCACATATGCCACCAATGCCATATACAATTAGACTGGTTTTCCATTCATAACAGTATGATATAACCGATTTATTCGCCGGGTCAGCGGATGGGCTAATCATTTCGCGGATTGCATGGAATGCATTTGTATTAACGTTTAATTCAGTGATTATCAACAATAAGAAGAATACAACAGTTGGCCAATTAGACGATACTAAATTTATATCATTTTTGCGGCCGATTGTTATCATTGTTACAAGTAAGTATAAAAATGTAAATCCAATGATGACTTCGCCTATTGGCAATTTTGACAATTCACCGTGGCCAAAAGATATTATATTACATATTGCATCAGGGACGTTATTTGATTCGAATTTGGGTATAAAATTCCCAATGCCTACTGCAATACCTAGTGTAAATAACAAGCCGACCAAATATACGATACCTTTGATATCATTGTTAAATACGGAAGAAATGGTAAAAAAACATACTAAAATAAATGGACATAGCCGTATAAACATATACATAAATGTGCTTGCATTAATATCCATTTTGGTTGTCTATATAGTTCTAATAGATTATAACTATATAATTTTACAAGAGTCGCTACATTTATTTGTCGGTTCTCTTTTTACACTTAAACGTCCTGTTCTTTGGCATAGTGCAAACCGAATCGTCGCCGGTAAAGTATTGTAGCGACTTGTTGTTGGTTTTATTAATTGCATAGCCCCATCCAACACCTAGCAGAGAGGCAACTACAAATGCAGTTATTATATTTCCGCCGCTAAAACAGTTGTTTGATGATAACCATATCATATCGCCAATGATTAATATGCCAAAAAATAAAAACGGCACAACGTTGGGGAGAATATAACCAGTTGCAGTTACCGTATATAACAAGTATGCAGCAGTGAAGCTGTAAATGGTTAGACTAATCGGTATATTTGATATACCGGCAATATGGTTAATTGTTATAAGACTACATAACGCGGACTGTGTAGATTGATTGTCGTTTTTTCCAACAATGCCGTTACCAATAAACACTGTTAACATGGTGCACGATACTAAACCTATTAAATAAATCAAACCCTTCAAATCGGCATTGATAATTGAGAATAATACGAAGTAACATACGATAATAAACGGCGCGAGCAAATATAAAAGGGACTGTATGTTATAAACGCCTAATTTCATTTTGTTCTAAATTTATATTATAATGTGATATTATCATTTACAAAAACGTGTTCGAATACTTGGGTAATCGTTGATATCGCAACAAATTTGATGTCTGGATGCGGCGTTGTACATTTTTGTTGCCATTTACTGAAATCTCGATGATTTTCTTGTGGGTATAAAAATGTTTTTACACCTGCGCGTATACCATTGCTTATTTTCACGTCTAACCCGCCGATTGCGGTTATCTCACCGCTCAAATTGATTTCCCCCGTAATCGCTACATCGTTCATGATGTGCTTTTTGTTGAGTAAACTATATATGGCGGTTGTAATTGCAGCGCCGGCAGACGGGCCGTCTTTTGAAATGCTTCCGTCTGGACAGTGTATGTGCAGTCCTTGGCATTTGGTGGATTCAAAATATAGCAACAAGTCTTTTTTTATAGAATCACACGTTAAACTCCATGCCAATGTTTTTGCTACATTCATGCTCTCCTTCATTACATCGCCTTGTAGCCCAGTCAACTGCAAATCCAAAAAGACGGATGACGGATAAAAAGAGGTTTGAATTGGAATAATCCCGCCCATACCGAGTGCATTTGCCCATAGCCCGTTTATTATACCGACCCGCGGCTCTTTGTATATTTTCTTTTCGCTTATTTTTTGATATTTTGTTAAATATTTATTTTCAAGGTTCTCAATCGTCACGACAATTGGTATCGTGATTTCAGTTTTGTCAGCGGATTTTATTAATTCCAAGTTAATTTCTCCGTATAAATCGAAAATGATTTCTTTTAACTTACGCACACCCGGTTCGCATGTATAACAATTAATAATGTGTTCGACTACTACATCATTCATCTCTACGGTTTCATCGAAGCCCATTTTCTTGTTTATATCAGGTAAAATATACTTACGAACAATCACCATTTTATCATCTAATGTCAGGTTCTCGAACTTGATGCGATGAATGCGGTCTAATAATATTCGGTCGATGAGTGCGGGGTCGTTGTAGGAGAATATAAATAACGCTTTTGATATATCGATATCTATTCCCGCGAAATATTTGTCATGGAATGCCTCGTTTTGCGTTGGGTCAATCAAATGCGTAAGGATTCCAATTATTTCTTTTCCTGCTTCTGTGTTGCTAACTTTATCGAGCTCGTCTATGTATATAATTGGATTCATGCATTTCGTTTCCATCAATATATCGACAATGCGCCCCCACGTAGAATTAACATATGTGTAGCCATGCCCTTCTAGTGCCGACCCATTGCTCGACCCACCAATTGCTATGAATGCGAACGGCCTCGGCTCGCCATTTACATCGACCAAACATTTTGTTAATCCTTTCTTAGCGAGGCTCGTGTTGTGAGCAACCGTAAAATCGCCCAATAAAAATCGGGAATTGCCATCAATTTGAAATCCATAATAATCATCTTCATCTAGTGGAACCACGCTAATGCCAGTATTCATTGGATCTTTTATTTGTTTATGAGGGTTGGCCTTTTTACGCTGTAATAATACAGGTATTTCATCCATTCCATTCCCCGTTATTATTATACGATGATATGTTCCCCATCTTCTTTCACCTTTATACATACACGATTTTTCACATTCTTTCATCATTCCGCGCATTCCAAGACTTCGCACCAAAAATAATATGTCATCTGCTAACAATTTATTCTTTTGAGTGATTTCCAAACTATTATTCGATGGATGATGGTATCCATCGCTGTCTATTAAACCCGCAAGTAATTTTAATCGATTTTCCTTTGAATTACACTTATACACATCTGGAATATGTTTGTTATGTATGAGATTGTATTTTTTTAAAATGTTTAAAAATTTATTCCTGGAATAATCACCGCCTCCCATCTTGCCAGTTGTAATATGATATGTAATTTCGTTTTTTGTTCCAATTTTGCCGCGGGTAAGTTGCAGCCCGTTTTGTTTAGCATATTTATTATAATATTCGATGACTTCAGGGTCTATTGTTGTTATTTTAAAACTAGATTTATGACCACCTCCTAACCAATAACCCAATGCATATGGCTCCATATCCACATTCTGTTCTACGAAATCTATTCCAACTTTGTAACCTTTCAAACATTCTTTCAAAGATGGAGGCAGTCTTAAATAATCTTTTATGCATATATCCACTATATCGTTTTTATAATAGCGTTTTCCCATTATAGTTTTATGTTTGTCTCCAGTTCTATTTGGTTTTGTCATTTTAAGACTAAGTATATGACTTTCGTTGACGATGTAATCATCTCCCTTTATTTGTTCTATGCGATACATTTTTTCTCTTCCTGTACCCAATGCCAACACATTGCGTGGTGTGCTATCATCTCCCATCAATTTATCGTCAGTTGTTATATCTTGAACCATTTTTATTTTTCCGTTTGATAACATAATAGGCGTATCCTTTTTGAAACATTTGCCTATACCTGGTGAGCCTTCAAAGCCAAAACAGTAACCCGTTTGTTCTCCGTTCATCCATTGTCCTATGATTTTCATAATCTGTTTTTTTGCATGTGTATGACTATAGATTGAATCTTCCAATGCCTTCTCTATCATTGCACTGCCCTGATGGAATTGTATAATGTTGTTCTCTAATTTTGTCATTTGTTGCATTTGTGTAATTTGAGACGAATTTTCATGTAATTCTGGTATTTCATTAATTATTTTACAAATTGCAAAAAAGTCGGTGCTCTCCTGGTTGGACATCGACTTTATGATATATTCTACTTTATGACTCTTACCTAGTTTTAATATGGTGGAAAGAATATCATGTTTTATTTCCAACATTTTTATTATGGCATTGAGAACCGCGACTGGCCACTTTTGGATTTTATTATTAATTACATCTAATAAGTGGTTATATGTAGACTTTTTCATATTTTTGATAGCATTGGATATTTCAAGTAATGTATACGTTTGTTTTGTGTATGCAACAGTTGTAGTATTGTGTCTAGCAACGGTTTGGCACATGGTTTTGAAATCGGCGTTAATGTGTTTTATCGCAGATAATATGGGCTCTTCTTTACATATGCCGAATGGAATGCGCACCAGCCCTTCGAGAAATTGTCGTATCTTTACACCAAATTCGTCTGGTCTGCCTTTTAAATCTTTCAACTTTGCCATTGCTTTTTCTTTTACGGAATCAGGTGCCTTCATTAAGCAGATTTGTTGCTCGAGTGAGATTTTATTACCCTCGTATTTGTGAATAATTTCTTGTACGTGGTTTATGTTATATTTGACAATGTCTTTCATTTGATTGCGAATTTTCCATGGAAAACTATTGTAAATCGCTTCTTGGTGGTTTACGCTATATCCAGATGCACTATTCAACAGATCGTATAACAAATAACACGTATATTCGACCTCTTTGTTTTCCACATATAACAATAAATTCAATAACATGCATCGCTGTGTGTATATGTCCAACTCCAGAAAATGCTTTGTCAATGCTTCCATGTTTGTTTGTTTTAATCGTTTGATATCCACATTCACATCATTGACCTTTTTAATAATATCCATGTCGCCATATACCAACAGTTCTTTTAACGTTAGATTCTCTATTATTTTAAGTAAAATGGTCTTATCATCGTCTGTGTAATTCGATGCACACGCATTTAATGTAGATATCCGGTATTGGACGTACTCGTTGCGAATACATTCTACATGTATGTCGTCGAGAACTCCGTTTATAACTAATGTCTTCCGCTCTCGTTCGTTCTGTATAATTACACGTATGCCATTGGTTCGTTGGAAAATATTTTTTGGGTCATGGTCAATATCAAAGCATTCAAACGAACCCACTGTAGATAAATCCTGCGGGGAGTCCGTTTTTTTATTGCAACATACTGTATTTGCCGGGGGTGTGTACAAATACCCCTGCTTCCAATGAATTATTTTATATCCAGTGGGTCGAACGTGTTTCAGTAGTAGTCGATATTTTGCGTGTATGAGAGGGTGGGTTGGAACCGTATTTTTAAATTTGGTTCCAAAAATAATGAACAGCAGGTCTGGTATATGGGTTGTACCAAACCCGCAAATTATCATCGCCAATTTGTCAATTATACGCTGCAATGAATCAATTATGGCATCCGTTGTTAGTGTCAATGGAGCCCGGTTCATTTCACACAATATGTTCTCGTTTTGTTCGAATAATTCGGTTAATACTGTAATGGATAATTTTGTATCGTTGTCACTAAATATTTCTAAAACGCGGTGTAATTTGATGGACAATATGGTATTTTGTATGATTTCTCGAATATATGTTATTTTGGATGTGATAAAATGAATGATACCTGGCGTTGCCGATACATCACTTATATCCATTTTTAAAATATTAAAACTATTGACTTTTTTTAATGCACTCATTATATATAACTATACTAGATTATGTCAATTATAAGGCATTTCCTAGATATTATTTTTGTAAATCATAACTGTAACTTACAAATGGAAAGAATATAAACTTTTGTATACGATATATAGTATCAAGATGGGAATCCCCAGTTATTTTTCGCATATTATTAGAAACTATTCTAATATTATTCGCGCATGTAAGGATTTTACTAGTCGGTCCTTCGGCATGCTCTTTATGGATTGCAATTCCATTATTTATGACGCGGTACATTCACTTCCATATGATAGCACACAAAAAGATGCTTATGAAACACAAATTATTAATAAAGTCATTCTTTCCATTGAAACCTACATAAATATCATCAAACCAACCACCACTGTTTTTATCGCGTTTGACGGAGTTGCTCCATTTGCGAAGATGGAACAACAGCGAACGCGCAGATACAGAACTGCGTATGTTAAAACATTAATGTCGCAGTCAAGCACAAGTGAATGGGATACATCAGCGATTACACCCGGCACTCATTTTATGATGAATCTGTCTAGGCGTGTGCAATATGCATTTGAAAACATGGAAAATAAATACAAGGTTTCAAATATTATTGTATCGGGTGCGAATGAACCAGGAGAAGGAGAACACAAATTGTTTGAATATTTACGGAAAAATCCAAATCTGGCTGCGAATGTTGCATTGTATGGCCTGGACTCGGATCTTATTATGTTATCGTTATTCCATTTGCAATATTGCAATAATATCTATATTTTCAGGGAGGCACCCGAGTTTTTAAAGCACTATTTTCCAATCGATTCGTCTGCACCACCAGATATGCCGTATTTTCTTGACATGAAGGTATTGGCGTCCTCTATTTTAACCGAGATGAACTGCGCGAATTATGATACACAACGCATTTACGATTATATCTTTTTATGTTTCTTTTTGGGGAACGATTTTCTGCCACATTTTCCAGCAATGAATATTCGTACACACGGTATTCAGGTTATATTGGATATATATCGTAACTACATTGGGAACCGGCAAAATACATTCATTGTAGGGAAAGATAATTCCGTGCAGTGGAAACAAGTAAATAAAATAGTTTATGAAATATCTAAAAGGGAACACGAATTATTGACGTTAGAATACGATGCGCGTGCAAAACATGATTCTCGTAAGAATTCGTTGCCATTGAAACAAACGCCCGACGATTATATACAGAATATTCCCGTCGCATTTCGCGGAGATGAACTGTATATTTGCCCCAGTGATACCAACTGGGAAGACCGATATTATAAAGTGTTGTTTGGAAGTAGACCAGATGAAGCTACTGCTCGGGCGATTTGCACAAATTATTTAGAAGGGCTCGAATGGGTATTTAAATATTATTCGGCGGGTTGCCCTCACTGGAAATGGAAATACAATCATCATTACCCGCCGCTATTCAAAGACCTATCTAAATATGTGCCACATTTCAATACGCAGTTTGTTCATTCCAAAATGAATTCTTCGAAAAATGCACATGTACCTTTTTCGCCAACTGTGCAATTATCATATGTATTGCCGCCTCAAGCATTCAATAATTTGCCAGTTAATATTCAAACGTTCTTGACGAAGAATTATAAACCGCTGTATGTCGATAAATATGAGTTTTGTTGGGCATTCTGTCGATATTTCTGGGAAGCACATCCACTTTTGCCAGAAATTTCATTAGATTTGCTTGAACAATGGGATATACAGTTTAAAATGCACTTTGATAATGTTCGGTCGCGATAATAATTATAGTATTTGCGTATATATAAATAAAAATTTATAAACACAATTGATATAGTTGGATGACTTATTACGGGTATAATTTTACATTGCAAAATTCTGGAGGTTTAGGTGCAATTATACATGATGTTATGAATGCCGCAAAATATGCTGAAGAAAACGGGTTGGTTTTAGCGTTTGTGTCGTCTGGATATGAAATTCCACGATTAAATGGCTCTATTCAAGATATTGATGTTCCTGATAAAAATTGGCATTCGTACTTTAATTCGTTTACTATAGTTAGCCAAGAAGAATGTATCGAAGTATGGCCCATATTTTTGCCTAATTCCACCAATGCGAAATGGACAATGCAACAGTATTCTGATATGTTAAAACAAAAAGTCTGCACATTTAATGATGATATATACAATGAAATTAATGGGCTTGTTGATAAAACCCCATTCAACGTTGAAACCGATATTGTTGTTCATATTCGTCAAACTGATAAAATCATAGAGTGTCCCCAGTTTTTGCCTATTGAAAAATATATTGACGAATGTGAGTATGCTTTGTCAAGACTTAATAATGAAAAAAATCGCATATATGTGTGCACCGATAATAAACAAGTGGTTAAAGATATTAAACTTCATTTTTCTACAAAAAATATAGAAGTTGTATGTGATGATAGCGAGTCAGCCGAACCGTTACATATGATAAGGAGTAAGAGCAAATTGCCAAAAAGTATAGCACAGGTTGAAATAATGAATGCTTTTAAAAATATTTTTATTATGAAAAATGCAAAATACTTAATAGGTGGAAGAATGTCATATTTCTATCGAATTGCAGAATTATTAGGTTATCCCAACAAGTCGGTAAATATTCAAGACAATGACGCATTTGGTGTTGCTCCATATTCATCGGTTGAACATGCTATTCGCCCATATATGAAAAATACGATTCCTGGTTTTATAAATAACGACATTTATACCGGCCAAACTCTTGAAAAGTATAACAAGATTTACATGGAAGATCACATAGTTACTATACCCGATTTTATTTCTTCACAAGTTTTATCTGGGTTACGAAATGATATTGAAAATTATAAATGGTGGTGTTATGCAACTATTCCAAACAATAATAGATGGACGGTAGAATATTCACATAATATAACGAGAAAACAGATTGACGAATGTAATATTAATTGTTTAAATAAGCAATTTACATATCGGTTTAAAAGATGCACGGGAAACCATTATCCAACTTGCACTTGCGTATCATGTAAATTAAACGATACCGTAAAAAGTTTCCCATTTACCGACACGTTGTGTAAAATAATTGGGTGCAGAAATATGAGACCCGGAGAAGTTTTCATAAGTGACTATGGCAAAGATGATTTTTTATCAGTACATCATGATAAAAATAAAGGGGATATAGCAGTGACGATATCATTGTCTTATGACTGGCATCCAATATACGGAGGTATATTGCACTTTTGTGACGAAAACCTAAATATTTTTAAAAGTGTAGTTCCAAGATTAGGCAATGTAAATATATTTAAGCTTGACCCCGCGAATGGAATAAATCATTTTGTATCGGCAGTTAATGTTGATAAACATCGATATACATTGGTTGCATGGTATTATTTAATAGATTGAATTGGACAGCAATCTAACAAATTGGTTCCATATAATAGATTGTATATGTAGATTATTTAATAATATATACGTTTATTTAATAATATAATAATAAAATTAAATAATATAAATGTTAAAAAATTTTATTGGAACTAAATATCGTTTAGCAGATAACTGGTTTAATAATATTGATATAAATAATTATAAAGGTAAAACAATCAATTATTTAGAGATAGGAACTTTTTATGGTGCTAATATTTTATCTGTTGCGAATACTTATGGATTACATAATGATAGTAGATTGTATTGTATAGACCCTTGGGAAGATTATAATGATTATCCTGAATATAAAGACCAACAGTCTATAATTTATAACTCATTTATTAATAATATTGAAAATTCTGGAGTTAAAGATAAAATAATTATAAACCGTGGATATTCTAATTTAGAAATACCAAAGTTTCAAGATGAGTTTTTTGATATTATTTATATAGATGGAAATCACGAACCTGAATATGTATTAGAAGATGCTGTTTTAAGTTTTAGAAAATTAAAAAAAAATGGTATAATGATATTTGATGATTATGGATGGGGGGGTCCTGATTTAACACAAAAAGGAATAGATGGGTTTTTATCTGGTTATCATAAAAGAATAAATTATTTAGGTGAAAGAAATAGTCAAGTATTTATTCAAAAAATCTAAATATTAGGCGTTTTAAATTATAAAAGGTGTAATAAGTTACAAATAGAAAGAGTGAATATAAGATATAATTTTGACAAATAAAATCATAAACTTATATTTTATGATTTTTATCCTACTATTGATTTTACATTTTTTTATTTTTTGCTGTTAAAATCGGCGTTTGAAATGTAAAAAGGTGTAAAAAATAATAAATTCCCCCATTAGCAGTTTTTAAGCAACCATAACTCCAAAAATAATATTATTCATATACATATTCGAATAATTAAAACTGGACAATAATTCGCAATGTGCACAACTAATTATGGATTTAATATATTTATTTGAAAACAATCTAGATAACTAACCACTTTATATACAACTTCTATTCTTTCTACATTATGGATGAATCGAATAATGTATACGTTAGTAGTCGGGGCATTCTAAAGAGCTGTAGTTATTATTCGGTTACCCCCTACTCTAGTATTCGACAACTAGTAAATTACCCAGACATTCAAACCCTGAATGCTATGTCAAGTCCAACTATATATATTTGCAGTAGTGCGATCCCTCATTTTATATCCAATATATTATCGTTCATTACAACGCCTTTTATATTAGTGAGCGGGGATTGCGATGAAACTATACCACATGATATAATGACAGGTGAACAATTCGATGCATTTATTAATCACAAAATGTTACTGCATTGGTTTTGCCAGAATGTTGTGGTTCGACATGATAAGATCACGTGCATGCCGATCGGTATGGATTATCATACAATGCAATCGAATCAAGTTTGGGGGGAAATTACATCCGCACCCAGGCAGGAAGCTATATTGGAGACAATTAAACAAAATAGTTTACATTATACAGATCGTCTTATTAAATGTTATGCCAATTATCAGTTCTTAATGTCAACCCGACACGGGATGTATGATAGACAAGATGCGTATCATAATATATCCAAAGATCTAGTTTATTATGAACCGAGCAAAACAACTAGACTGGCGACTTGGACGAAACAAGCCGATTATGCGTTTGTAATCAGTCCGCATGGCAATGGTTATGACTGTCATCGAACATGGGAAGCATTAATTCTCGGGTGCATTCCTATTGTAAAAAAATCCGCAATAGACGTATTGTATGAAGATTTACCAGTTCTTATTGTAAATGACTGGAAAGATGTAACGGAAGAATTATTACATGATACTGTTGAACGCTATAAAAATAAGGTTTTTAATTTTGATAAGTTGAATTTAAAATATTGGACAGATATGTTTTCTAGCAGGAGGTAAAACGCTAACTATCGGTTAGCAGTTGTGAAAAAACATTAATATACAGTTGGGTATGTCTGTTACTATTTATGATATTTTTATGCTTGAAAGTATCTTAACAATCGCATCCGGATGTTACATTAGATTCAATGCTTTATATATATCGACCGGGACATTTTTCATGTGAATCGATTCGTCTCTCCAACACTGAATGCAAGAGCTTTTACTTAAGTTCCATTTTGGTGTAATATCAGGCATAATGCCTTGGAAGATTTGTTCTGCGCGGGTTTTGTGAAAATCAGACGTGGTAATAATAAATTCTGGTAAATCGTCTTGTGAGAAATTACTATTAACCCATCTTTTCAAATACACAAAGTTCTCGGCCGTATTTGTTGCATTTTCTTCGAGCACGATTTGCACATTGTCGAGGGGGCTATTTGTTATCATATTGGCAGCTTTGGCCGCTTCGGTTTGTTCGGTTACATCTACAATTGCATTTTTTACGCCGCCCGAAATGAATAAAATATTTTGATTATCTGTTGAACGAATATATTGCATTGCTGCGTGAATCCGTTCTCCCAAAATTACTTCATTCGATGATCCCAATACGACATGAACGTCGGGTTTTGCAGAATAACAAAACGCGGCGTGTACCATAAACACAATGTAAAACATGAATAATCTCTGTGTGAATGCCATTTTCAATTGTTAGTTGTATATTAATTTACTTTTGGGTTGCTATGTAAAATCATTCAATTTTTTACATATTAACATGTGATATCTATCGTTATTTGATATTATAATAGCACTCGTTGCATTGAGTCCATGTTTAAATCTGTTATAATCCGGGGAGGATTACTTGATGTTTTTATTTTACATAATCTACGACCGAGAATCACCTTATATGTATGTCGATTTGTATTATTTGTTATACAAATCGATTGTTTTTCACTCGTATGTTTATTTAGTTCTTGCTGTATAACCAACTCTGTCCGGAATATTTGCGAAAACTTATCTACATACCAATGTTGCAAACGAACGCAAATAACGATTGATTGGTGGCGAATTGACCATACATATCGAATTGAGTATACCTTTCCAATATATTTATCAAACATATCACATACTACTTGTAGATCCTCGTCTGGTTGTGGGTGCAATATAAATAAATGAATATAACACTGTTGGTCTGGCTCTAAAATGTTTTGATTTATATTTGTGTCGATAGTTCGATATTGTGTAGCAGACGGCAAAACGAATTTTGATATATAACGCGTCGTTATTGATCCAATATCGACACCATGCAATACATCTTCAACCTGCTCGAGCCGTTGCTTAATTCTAGATAAATCGGCCTTGATATCACTGCTTGCTGAACAGTCCATTTTAGTAATTGTATATGTACGATTTTTTGCATAATCAAATATCAATTTTTACAGCTCTATCCGCGGATCTTCGACGGTAGTACTTAACGGAGGCTTGGTAGGTTGTCGATTCTTTATTATGCTTTTCACGATCGTATATATAGTTTCTATTATAATTAGTGCAACAATAGTGCCAATCACATATACGACTATCATTAATGGCAATGGTACACTCATACACAACAATTATATGAAGTTATTTGTAATTAGCAGTATGCTTAATGCTGCAGTTGTAATCAATATCATTCATTCAATTTTGCATCATTGTATATTTCCCGACTTGCACGTTATACTGAAAATTTTGATATTTTTATTGTGCATTTATTTTTATGGGCTGCCGTTAAATGATAAAAAATATGTTCACAACATTGGGGTTGCGTGTGATGTATCGCTATATTCTCGATGCTGTATTCATATTTAAATACTTGTATTGTGTTTTCTCGTTCGTCATCCGGGATTAACGCCTTCATATTATTATATGTACCATCATAGCGAATTCCTTTAAATTTTTCTGTTTTATATATAGCAAATCCGTTAAATGCCGATAAACAATATATGCTATTTTGAGCTGAATTATTAAGCCTGTCAATTATATATCTACGCATGGTATCAACCACGGCATCGCTCTTGTCGCCAAACCCCCAACAATGGTGCTTGAAATCGTCTATTAATAATGCCCATATATCATAATATCCTTGCCGATTGAATGAAATGCTATCCCAATCATCATTGTCATAATTTGTTATATATTTATGAATCGTATCTATATTCCAACAGTGCATATTAATATCATCACAATCGGCCATTATATGATGCGATAATGAAGTAAGTTCATTGTACATTACATCGAGGCATGCATTTCTTGCGGTGGCAATCCGCACAGTTCTTAACGGACTAGTATTATCAATATGTTTTAAGTACACGTCGTGTTTGCTATTTGTTTTATACTCATTTAATAGTTGTTCCGAATTGTCTGAACAATTATCATATGCGAATATGCACGATATTTTATAAGCCTTGTTATCCGTTAATAACTTAATGTTTTGAAAGATTCTTTCCAAATAACTACCGCAATTTCTAACACAGAAACATATTGCTATATGATATTTATATTCGGGGGTTATATGGCTCATTTTATCAAGATTATTTTAATCTAAAATTATATTGTAATATATCGAAATGTCTTTATGTTATAAGATATATAATATAACATGAAAAATAATAAGTTTAGATGGATACGTGACCGTCCAATGCACTATGTGCATTTTAATTGCGAAAAGGTGTAAATAATTTAATGAAATTATACACTTCGCTCAGTCAATGCCAATTTCTGCATGACCAACTCGGTAAGATAATCGTCGTCGGTTCCCCATGCAGCATACTCGCTGCCTTCGATTTTAACCGTTTCGTTCTTCACCGTATTGCCATCTGCATTCAAGAAACAAACGTGCAACATAACGTGCGATTTCAGTATCAATTCCATAACTGAAATACGCACCGTGGTAGCAATTACAGGTTCAAGCGGAAAATTTTCGATGTTAACGGAAATGTCGTTATTCATTTAGATATATAATAGAGCACGTTTTTATTTTCGCTAAATAAAATAATTTGTAATAATTTGTAATAATATTGTAATATAGTTTACAATATATCCATAATAACTGTGCTAATATTTACACAATTCTAGAATTAAACCGTTGAATAATTACGGGCGCATCGCATTGCCGACCGTCTATATCAAAATATAATATTGTATATCAACTAGTCTTCGATAATTTATATTATTATATATTATATTGTTGCATATACGCCAAATATGACAACTACCCAATCTGCTGTATATGTAATAAATCATAATACCGGCATTGCACATAAACATGATATCGCAGAATATAAGTGCGATTTGTTGCCGCCGCGCATGAATATTACCGATTTAGCCAATTTATTGGTAAAAATGCAGAAAATATGTTTCCATGACGATAATGCCGACGATAATAACAGTGAGCGGCTCGTGGATCTATTTACACGTAAAAGTGATAAAACCATTGCTGTTATATTATGCCTCGACCGATTCGAAGATGATAGTGATTACACTACATTTAGAGATGGCGGCACTGCTACAATGCAATTAAGTAACCAGAAGTTTTTGCGTTATCAGCAGCCATGGATTAATGAAGTTTGTCGCGCCAAATTAGGCGATGTATCAAGTGCAACCAGCCCGGTTGCAATTGTTATGAATATGATCGATGTTTACATTAAGACGGAACTTATGAAATCCAAAAAAACGGTCGACGGAGTCTATTTATATATTGAAAAGGCGCCTGAACACGGTTCTGCTGATTTTTTATTGTCTTATTATGCGAAATATGGATATACAAAAATGACACATGAAGATGATGAATACTTTTATATGCATAAGGCAATTAATCGTACACTATCGCCCAAGCCAAAGAAGAGCGTTAAGCGCACAACTAAACAAAGGACAACAACAAAATCGGTGAAAAAACTGTCATCGAAAGGGTTAAGCTCGAAGTAATGTGGATTTTAATATTATTTTACCAACAGGTTTTGTGAAAAATTGACTGCATGCGCGGCATTTAATGAGTGATAACATTGTTAAGTTAAATGGATTATTTTAGCATCGTAGCTGACATCCCTGCGTATATTACCCTCATTAATTTAAAATGGATCTTTAATATCGTAATCGTGAAGTTTGGACTGTACTTGTTGTGGGTATCTATGCATTACATTGCATCGCATCTATATGTAAGTTGGTGTGTTCCTGCAACTTTAGTGGGGTTAATTATGTCACCTTTCATGGTGCCTGCCCCGCATTGCTTTGGATTGCGTTGGTTAATTTATCAAGGTGGAAATAGCATTATGGTGATGTGGTCAATATTCGGGGTCTGGCTATTGTCATTCATTCTGCCGATTAAAACGGATTAATCGAGTCATATCAGCGTTAGTAACAAATAAAAAAGTTAGAAGAATTTTTATCATTGGCGTATATATTGTTTTTTCATTTTATAAAAATTAGTGACGCATGAGTTGTTAATGAAGAGCAGTATGGAGTTATTGGAGGTGTAGTAAAGTTTATACAAGCGAATATTTACACCCTTGAAGATTTAAAATGGGACGCCTTTCAGGCGTCTCATCTAATC
>Ga0208916_10000297_pt1 | contig 24521 bp, 24 predicted proteins | sample DEB19_08_DNA_5_FD_184523 | JGI IMG/M metagenome (GOLD analysis project Ga0208916, IMG submission 184523) | Aqueous microbial communities from the Delaware River and Bay under freshwater to marine salinity gradient to study organic matter... | ecosystem: Environmental > Aquatic > Marine >... | reverse complement strand
CCAACACAACACCCGACTGCTGCATCATTTCGCCAATTCCACGCGCATGGCGTCGATCACCGATTTGTAATCCGTCTTGCCGAAAATGGCGCTGCCGGCGACGAAGGCGTCGGCCCCCGCAGCGGCAACACGGGCGATGTTGTCGGTCTTGATGCCGCCGTCCACTTCCAAGCGAATGTCTTTGCCCGACGCGTCAATGCGCTTGCGGGCGTTCTCAATTTTGCGCAGCGCCGAATCGATGAAACTCTGGCCGCCAAAGCCCGGGTTGACACTCATGATGAGGATCAGGTCGATGTCGTCGATGACCCAATCCAGCACGTCCATCGACGCCGCCGGGTTGAACACCAGCCCGGCTTTGCAGCCTTTTGACTTGATCGCCTGCACGCTGCGGTGCACGTGGCCCGAGGCGTCGGGGTGAAAGCTGATGTAGTCAGCGCCGGCATCGGCAAAGGCAGCGGCCAAGGCGTCCACCGGCTGCACCATCAGGTGCACGTCAATCGGCACGGGCTGACCCGAGGCCGTCACGGCATGCGGCTTGAGGGCGCTGCAGATCATTGGGCCGAAAGTCAGGTTCGGCACGTAATGGTTGTCCATCACGTCAAAATGAATCCAGTCGGCGCCAGCGGCGATGACGTTTTTGACTTCTTCCCCCAGCCGGGCAAAGTCGGCCGACAAGATGGAAGGGGCAATTTTGTAGGCAGGTTTGGCGTGTGTACTCATACCCGGATTGTCGCAGGAAGAATCCCAAAGAAGCTCAACCGGGCAGCCTCAGGGACGCCGCGTTAACATGCTGACCTTACTTTGAGTGCCATGCCAAATTACCAAATTTCCTGCGAAGTCCTGCCGCTGTACCTGCCGGAACAATCCGACCCCAGCCACAAGGTCTTCACCTTTTCGTACACCGTCACGATCACCAACACCGGTGATGTGGCGGCGCAATTGATCGCGCGCCACTGGTTCATCAGCGACGCCAACGGCCACAACGAAGAGGTCAAAGGATTGGGCGTCGTTGGCCACCAGCCGCTGCTCAAACCAGGCGAGTCGTTCCAATACACCAGTGGCTCACGCCTGCGCACTGCCACTGGCACCATGCACGGCAGTTACTTTTGCGTTGCTGAAGACGCCACCCGCTTTGAAGCGCAAATCCCGATGTTTGTGCTGGAAGCGTCCTCGGGCGCAGCCGCGCGGGTGCTGCACTGAACGGCACGTTTTGCCGCTGACACTTTCTACACTCCCCGCGCTGGCCACTTTGCTGGCGCGGTTAGACCCGAATGCCGCGCTGGCTGATCGGCATGTCTGGCTCATCGACCTCCTGCTGTGGATACGCGGCGACAGCCGTTCGGCACCTGCCGCTGTCGCTCGTCTGCAGCAATTCATGGACGCCGTTGAAGCACAACCTGCGGTGCACAGCCGCTTGCGGGCGTGGTGGCGAACCCTGCTGCACACTGTCGATGTGACGCCCTTGCTGGCTGACTTTGGTTTTGCCCCGCGCACAGCCTTCATCAGCGAACTGACCGAGCGCATCCGGCGCAAACTATTGCCCGGCACGCCCGAAACCACCGACGCATCTGAGCTTTTTTCTCTGCTGACGCCCAGCCGCTTTGATGCGCAATGGTTGACGCTGCTGGACGATACGCAGACCGGCCGACTGACGGCGCTTTTGACGGAGCGCTCAGACGTCGATGAGTGGGGCTGGCAGCACAGTCTGCTGGACGCACTGACCTACTGCACGGCGCAAATCAGAGCCACCGGTTTTGCACCTGAGCTGCGGCTGCGCATGAGCGACGATGTCAAAAAAGCACGGCCCTTTCATGCCCTGCCTGCCGATGTCGAAGACCTGCGCCGGATCTTTTTTGACCCCCAGTGCGATGCCGACGAACTGCAAGCGGCCGTCGCGCGTTACCTCGAGCGCATGGAGGCTTGCCGCCGCGCCATCAACAGCATTTACGCGCACCTTGACCAGCACGGTATTTCGATGGGCATGGTCTTTCGCCTGCGCCAACTCAGGGCGCGCTTTTTGCGCGTGCGCGAGCTGCTGGACTGTTTGTTGTCGCCCAAACCCGCGGCGGCCACGGTCAAGCTGCTGGCACGCATGGCCCTGGTTGCCGAAGACCGCAAAAGCATTCGCGCGCTGATCGCAGCCAACTCGACATTGCTGGCCGCCAAGATGGCCGAGCGCAGCGCTGAAACTGGCGAGCACTACATCGCCCGCAGCCGCGCTGACTATCGGAACATGCTGGGCAAAGCGCTGGGCGGCGGTGCCATCACAGCCGTTACCACCGCGCTGAAGTTTGCTGTCATCGGTCTCGGCTTGTCGGCGTTTTGGAGTGGCATTGGCGCCAGCTTGGTCTACGCGGCCAGCTTTGTGGTGATTCAATTGCTGCACTTCACACTGGCCACCAAGCAGCCCGCCATGACAGCCCCCACCATGGCCGCCAAGCTCAAAGAGCTGGACGCCAGCGACGCCATTGGCGCGTTTGTCGACGAGGTCACGCTGCTGGTGCGTTCGCAATCCGCCTCGGTGCTCGGCAATGTCTTGATGGTCGTGCCGGTGGTCGTCATCATCAATCTGCTGGTCATGCTGGTCAGCGGTCAGCCGATGCTCAGCCAAGACCAAGCGCAATACGTGCTGCACAGCCTGAGCCTGTGGGGCCCGACCTTGCTGTGGGCCGCATTCACGGGCGGGCTGCTGTTTGTCGCCAGCCTGATGGCCGGCTGGGCTGAGAACTGGTTTGTGCTGAACCGTCTGGAGTCGGCCATGCGCTACAACCCTCGCATCACCGCCGCCTTGGGCAACGCCCGGGCTGACCGCTGGGCCAGCTTTGTCCGCGACAACATCTCGGGCTTAGCGTCGAACATAGCGCTGGGCTTCATGCTCGGCATGATCCCGCCGATCACCGACTTTTTAGGCCTGCAACTCGACGTCCGTCATGTGACGCTGTCTGCCGGCCAACTGGCTGCTGCCGGCGCAACACTGGGCATGGATGTGTGGCGTCTGCCGGCTTTTTGGTGGTGCGTAGCCGCAATTCCGCTGATTGGTTTGCTGAACTTGGGGGTGAGCTTTTATTGCGCCTTCCGACTCGCCGCGCAAGCCCATAGCGTGGGCAGCGCCGACCGCAAACGCATCCGTGCAGCGATCTGGTTGCGCCTGCGCCAACGCCCGGGCAGTTTTTTCACTGCGAGGTAAAACGGCGACGTCAACACCCGCTGCAGCGGCGGCGTTATGCTCATGCCCCATGGGAGAGTTTGACCTGATTGAACGCTATTTCAAGCGGCTCGCCAAGCGTGCGGTGCTGGGGATTGGTGACGACTGCGCTTTGCTGCAGCCACCTGCTGGCACGCACATGGCGATCTCTAGCGACATGCTGGTGGAAGGGCGTCATTTTTTTGCTGACGTCGACCCACGCACGCTGGGCCACAAGGCGCTGGCCGTGAATTTGAGTGACCTGGCCGCTTGCGGCGCCGAACCGCAGGCCTTCACGCTGGCACTGGCCCTGCCGCAGATCAATGAGGCTTGGCTGGCGGCTTTTTCACAAGGCCTGTTTGCACTGGCTGACCTACACGGCTGCGAGCTAATTGGCGGCGACACCACGCGCGGGCCGTTGAACATCTGCATCACGGTGTTTGGCAGCGTGCCGGCGCCCGCGGGAAAGAGCCAAGCCTTGTTGCGCAGCGGTGCACAGCCCGGCGACGACATTTATGTCAGCGGCCAGCTGGGTGACGCGCGGCTGGCACTGGACGCCTTGCGCGGCAAGTTTGATCTGCCGCCGGCTCTGCTGCAAGCCGCACGGCAGCGACTGGAAGAACCCAGCCCCCGCATCGCTCTAGGTCTGGCGCTGCGCGGTCTGGCCAGCGCAGCGATGGACCTCAGCGACGGGCTGGTGGGTGACATTCAACATCTTTTAAAAGCATCTCAAGTCGGCGCGACACTGCACACCGCCGCAGCACTAGACCTCATCGCTGCACGAAAGCACGCCGACTGGCCCAGCGCAGGCATCAGCGACGACGCCGCGCTGACCTGCGTGCTGTCCGGCGGCGACGACTACGAGCTGCTTTTCACTGCGCCACCCAGCGCTGCAGCGACGCTGCAAGTCGCCGCGCGGCAAAGCGCCACGCCGATCCACTGCATAGGCCGCATCAACACGGCACACGGATTGCAATTGCTTGATGAAAACGGGCACGAATTACCCACGCACTTCACCTCGTTTGACCACTTCTCATGACACCCTTGATCGCCACGCCATGACGCCACTCGACACGCGGCCTGCGCCTCCGGACCAAGCGCCACCTGCCGAATCCGCCGCTATTTTGCGACCCACGGCGCGCTTCATGCTGTCACACCCAGCGCACTTCATTGCGCTCGGTTTTGGCTCAGGCCTGAGCCCGCTGGCGCCCGGTACCGCCGGCACGCTGTGGGCCTGGCTGGCTTTTCTGGTGATGCAGCACTGGCTGACGGTCACACAGCTGGGCTGGCTCATTGCGGCTTCATTGCTGGTCGGCTGGTGGGCCTGCACGGTCACGGCTCAGCACATGAAGGTCGCTGACTCAGGCCACATCGTCTGGGACGAAATAGCCGCCTTCTGGCTTGTTTTATGGCTGCTGCTTCCAGCGAGCTTCTTGGCTCAAATCGTCGCCTTTGCGCTTTTCCGCGCCTTTGACGCCTTGAAGCCTGGCCCGATGGCTTGGGCCGACAAGCACTTCAAAGGCTTTGGTGTGCGCGGCGGCTTCGGCATTATGTTTGACGATGTGCTGGCGGCTTTTTGCACCTTGTTGGTCTTGGCTTTCTGGAAGCAATGGTGGTGAACTCAGTGACCGCTGCACGCCGCACACTGACCGCGCAAGTGGCCGAGCAATTGCTGTCTAAAAAGCTGCTGATGGCCACCGCCGAAAGCTGCACCGGCGGCCTGATTGCCGCCGCCTGCACCGACCTAGCAGGCTCCAGCCTCTGGTTTGAGCGTGGCTTTGTGAGCTATTCAAACGCGGCCAAAACCGAATTGCTGGGAGTTCCGTCCGACCTGATCGAGGCCCACGGCGCAGTCAGCGAGCCGGTCGCTCGTGCCATGGTCGAAGGCGCACTGAGGCACTCACGTGCACAAGTCGCCGTTGCCGTCACAGGTGTGGCGGGACCGGGTGGCGGCAGCACCGACAAGCCTGTCGGCACCGTTTGGTTTGGTTGGGCCACCCCCGATGGCGTGGTCACCGACAAACGCTGCTTTGACGGCGACCGCCAGCAGGTGCGCGAAGCCACCGTGCAACACGCGCTGCTGCGCCTGAAACAGCTCTTGGCCTGACCGGGCTGGCTCCGTACCGGGGTCAAGAGTTCGTCAAAAAGAACCTCCTTCAGGTGCGAACAGCAAAAAAACTCATGTAAGCTTCTTGACAGCTAAAAAACCAGTGGGCGGAAATTCCGCCCCATAACAAGGAGTGGCCCATGCTGATTGGGGTACCTGCTGAAATCATGACCGGCGAGACACGTGTCGCCGTCACGCCAGAAACGGCCAAGAAACTCAAAGCCCAAGGCCATACCGTTCGCGTTCAATCGGGTGCCGGCGTTGCTGCTAGCGTGCCTGACGCCGCCTACGAAGCCGTCGGTGCCGAGATCACCGATGCCGCCGGCGCTTATGCCTGTGACATCGTGCTCAAGGTGCGCTGCCCCGAGGACAGCGAGATGCCATTGGCGCGTTCTGGCGGTGTCATCACCGGCATGCTGAACCCCTTTGATGCAAGTGGCCTGCAGCGTCTGGCCACCGCCGGCTTGACGGCTTTTGCGCTCGAAGCCGCACCGCGCACCAGCCGCGCGCAAAGCATGGACGTGCTGTCTTCGCAAGCCAACATCGCCGGCTACAAGGCGGTCATCATGGCGGCCGACCGCTACCAGCGTTTTTTCCCCATGCTGATGACGGCGGCCGGCACGGTCAAAGCCGCACGCGTGGTGATTTTGGGTGTCGGCGTCGCCGGCCTGCAAGCGATTGCCACGGCCAAACGACTAGGCGCGGTCATTGAAGCCAGCGACGTGCGGCCCAGCGTGAAAGAACAAGTCGAGTCACTCGGCGGCAAGTTCATCGACGTGCCTTACGAAACCGACGAAGAGCGCGAAGCTGCTGTCGGCGTCGGTGGCTACGCCAAGCCGATGCCACCAAGCTGGCTGGCGCGGCAAAAAGTCGAAGTCGCCAAGCGCGTCGCGCAGGCTGACATCGTCATCACCACCGCCTTGATTCCGGGCCGCGCTGCACCGGTGCTGGTCACCGAAGACATGGTCAAGTCCATGAAACCGGGCAGCGTGATCGTTGACTTGGCCGCACCGCAAGGCGGCAACTGCCCGCTGACCGAGCCCGGCCAAATCGTCGTCAAACATGGCGTGACCTTGATTGGTGAGACGAACGTGGCGTCCTTGGTGGCGGCTGATGCCAGCGCGCTCTATGCCCGCAACCTGCTGGACTTCCTCAAGTTGATCATCAACAAAGACGGGGCACTGACGATTGACCTCGAAGACGACATCGTTGCCGCTTGCCTGATGACGCGCAACGGCGAAGTCACCAAAAAATAATTTTTGAGGAAAAAGACCATGGAATTCGCCTCCCCCGGAATCATCAACCTGATTATTTTTGTGCTGGCTATTTATGTCGGTTACCACGTCGTCTGGACCGTCACGCCGGCCTTGCACACACCGCTGATGGCGGTCACCAACGCCATCTCGGCGATCGTCATTGTGGGTGCCATGTTGGCTGCCGCCTTGACCGTCACACCGCTGGGCAAAACCATGGGTGTGCTGGCTGTGGCGCTGGCTGCCGTCAACGTCTTCGGCGGCTTTTTAGTAACCCGCCGCATGCTGGAAATGTTCAAGAAAAAAGAAAAGAAAACAGCCGCACCCGCCGCTGATGCAGGAGCAGCCAAATGAGCATGAACATCGTCACCCTGCTGTATTTGCTGGCGTCGGTCTGCTTCATTCAGGCGCTCAAAGGCCTGTCGCATCCGACCACTTCGATCCGCGGCAACGCTTTCGGCATGGCCGGCATGGCCATTGCCGTGCTGACCACCGCGGCGCTCATCGTCGAACTCTCCAGCGGCGCGGCGCAAGGCATGGTCTACGTGCTGGTCGCGCTGGTGGTGGGCGGTGCTGCAGGCACGCTGATGGCCAAGCGCGTCGAGATGACCAAGATGCCCGAACTGGTGGCGTTCATGCACAGCATGATCGGTCTGGCGGCGGTATTTATCGCGGTGGCCGCCATGGCCGAACCCGATGCGTTTGCCATCGTCGCCAAAGGCTTGGGGACAGCTGAAATACCGGCGGGCAACCGACTGGAATTATTTCTCGGTGCGGCGATTGGTGCCATCACCTTCAGCGGCTCAGTGATTGCCTTCGGCAAGCTCAGTGGCAAATACAAATTTCGTTTATTTCAAGGTGCGCCGGTGTCCTTTGTCGGCCAGCACAAGTTGAACTTGGTGCTCGGTCTGGCGACCTTGGGCCTCGGCCTAGTCTTCACCTTCACCGGCAGCTGGAACGCATTTTTTGCCATGCTCGCGCTGTCCTTCGTGTTGGGCGTGTTGATCATCATCCCGATTGGCGGCGCCGACATGCCGGTGGTGGTCTCGATGCTGAACAGCTATTCAGGTTGGGCTGCAGCCGGCATCGGTTTTTCGCTGAACAACGCCATGCTGATCGTCGCCGGCTCGCTGGTCGGTTCGTCCGGTGCCATCCTCTCGTACATCATGTGCAAGGCGATGAACCGCTCGTTCTTCAATGTGATTTTGGGCGGCTTCGGCGGTGACGCCGGCACGGCCGTAGCGGGCTCAGCCGAGCAGCGCAACGTCAAGTCCGGCTCCGCCGATGACGCGGCCTTCATTCTGGGCAATGCAGAGTCCGTCATCATCGTGCCAGGCTATGGCTTGGCCGTGGCCCGTGCGCAGCACTCTGTCAAAGAACTGGCGCAAAAACTCACCGACCGCGGCATCAGCGTCAAGTACGCGATTCACCCGGTGGCCGGCCGCATGCCGGGTCACATGAACGTGCTGCTGGCCGAAGCCGAAGTGCCTTACGACCAAGTGCACGAGATGGAAGATATCAACGCTGAGTTCGGTCAAGCCGACGTCGCCATTATTCTGGGCGCCAACGACGTGGTGAACCCGGCTGCGCACGTCAAAGGCAGCGCGATTTACGGTATGCCGATTCTGGAAGCCTACAAAGCCAAGACCGTGATCGTCAACAAGCGCTCGATGGCGGCAGGTTACGCTGGCCTCGACAACGAGCTCTTTTACATGGACAAGACCATGATGGTTTTTGGCGATGCCAAAAAGATCATCGAAGACATGGGCAAGGCGATCGAATAAGACCAAGGGGCGGCACTACCGCACGTTTTCACGACCAGCAGAAAGCCCCGAAGAGGGCGTGCCCCAAGACTTGGAGCGCTGCACTTTGAGCATCAACGGAGGAGAAAAATGGCAGCATCTGACACTGTACGCCCTTGGCTGAAGGCTTACCCGGAAGGCGTTCCCGCCGATATCGACGAAACGCAGTACGCCTCGCTGGTGGCACTCATGCAAGAGAGCTTCACGAAATACGCTGACCGTGTAGCTTACAGCTTCATGGGCCGAGATGTCACATTTGACCAGACCGACAAGTTGTCGCAAGCCTTGGCCGCTTACCTGCAAAGTCTGGGTCTTGCCAAGGGCGACCGCGTCGCCATCATGATGCCCAACTGTCCGCAATACCCGGTGACTGTCGCCGCCATCTTGCGCGCCGGCTATGTGGTGGTCAACGTTAACCCGCTGTACACACCGCGCGAACTGGAATACCAACTCAAGGACTCTGGCGCAAAGGCTATCGTCATCATCGAGAACTTCGCCAGCACGCTGGAAGAATGCATTGCCAACACGCCCGTCAAGCATGTGGTGCTGTGCGCCCTGGGTGACCAGCTCGGTTTGTTAAAGGGCACACTGGTCAACTGGGTGGTGCGGCATGTCAAAAAAATGGTGCCGGAGTTTCACTTGCCGTCGGCCGTGCGTTTTAATGACGCCATTGCGCATGGACGTCGCACCAAGCTGACGCAACCCGACTTGATGCCCGATGACGTGGCTGTCTTGCAGTACACCGGCGGCACCACCGGTATTTCCAAAGGCGCGGTGCTGTTGCACCGCAACGTGATCGCCAACCTGCTGCAATCCGAAGCTTGGAACGCACCAGCCATGGCCGGCTTGCCGGCGAACACACAAGCGGTCTATGTGTGCGCCTTGCCGCTTTATCACATCTTCGCTTTCACGGTGAACATGATGCTGTGCATGCGCACCGGCGCCAAGAACATCCTGATTCCCAATCCGCGTGATTTGCCGGCCGTGCTCAAAGAGTTAGCCAAGCACCAAGTTCATATTTTTCCTGCCGTCAACACGCTGTTCAAGGGTCTCGCCAACCACTCAGACTTCAACACGGTGGACTGGTCACACCTGAAGGTGTCGCTGGGTGGCGGCATGGCTGTGCAGAGCGCCGTGGCCAAGCTGTGGCTAGAGAAAACCGGCTGCCCCATCTGCGAAGGTTACGGCCTGTCGGAAACCTCGCCCTCTGCCAGCTGCAACCCGACCATCAGCCGCCATTTCACCGGCACCATCGGCGTGCCGATTCCTGGCACTTGGTTCAAGCTGCTCGACGACGACGGTCGCGACGTGCCGCTCGGCGAGCCCGGCGAGATCGCCATCAAGGGCCCGCAAGTCATGGCCGGTTACTGGCAGCGCCCGGATGAAACTGCCAAGGTCATGACAGCAGACGGCTATTTCAAATCGGGCGACATCGGCATCGTCGACGAGAACGGTTACTTCAGCATCATCGACCGCAAAAAAGACATGATCCTCGTCAGCGGTTTCAACGTCTATCCGAACGAGATCGAAGACGTGGTGAGTGAGCTGCACGGCGTTCTTGAATGCGCCTGCATCGGCATGCCAGACGACAAAACCAGCGAAGCCGTCAAGCTGGTGATCGTCAAACGCAATCCGGAGCTGACCGAAGCCCAGGTGCGCGACTACTGCAAAGCCAATCTTGCCGGCTACAAGCTGCCGAAGGTGATCGAGTTCAGAGCTGACTTGCCGAAGACGCCGGTCGGGAAAGTGCTACGTCGCGAATTACGCGACAAAAAATGAAGCCCTTGTCACGTCCGCCACTGACCGCCATCTTGAGTGCCTTGCCAGAAGAGCAGCACGGCTTACTTGAGCGACTCCAAGGTGCGCAAAAGCAGACCGTGGCCGGTCGTGATTTTTGGCTTGGCCAGTTGCATGGCCAGCCGGTGGTATTGGGCTTGTCGCGCATTGGCAAGGTCTCGGCGACCTTGACCGCCGCTGTGTTGATCGGGCACTTGGGTGCCAGCCGGATGGTCTTCACCGGTGTGGCCGGCGGCTTGGCGCAGGGCGTGAAGGTGGGTGACGTGGTGGTGGCGCACGACTTCATTCAGCACGACCTTGACGCGTCGCCGCTTTTTCCTCGCTACGAAGTGCCGCTCTACGGTCGTTCACGCTTTGCCTGTGACGCCTCCCTCACGGCCTTGCTCGCTTTGGCGGCAGACCGTGCGCTGGCGACAGCGTCCAACGCTGCATCGCCAATATGGCCTGGAGCGCAAGTGCATCTCGGGCTGATCGCCAGCGGTGATCGTTTTGTCTCCAGCGCCGACGAATCCCGCCGTTTGCAAGCCGCCTTGGAAGGGGCCGGGCACAAGGCTCTTGCCGTCGAGATGGAGGGTGCAGCGGTGGCTCAGGTGTGCGCTGACTATGGTGTGGCGTTTGCAGCTATGCGCACTATTTCAGACCGTGCAGATGACACGGCACACCTTGATTTCCCGGCTTTTGTAACAACGGTAGCGAGCCGTTATGCACAGCGCATCATGGACGAACTGCTGCAGTCGCTGCCAGCGCCCAACTGACGCTTATTTCAGCCAGCCGCGCCGGCGAAAGTACAGCATCGGCACCAAGGCGCTGGCCACCATCAAGCCCAGCGCGTACGGATAACCCAGCGACCAATCCAGCTCCGGCATGAACTTGAAATTCATACCGTACGAGCTGGCGATCAAGGTCGGCGGCAGCAAGGCGACGCTGGCCACCGAGAAGATCTTGATGATCTTGTTCTGGTTGATGTTGATGAAACCCACCGTCGCGTCCATCAAGAAGTTGATCTTGTCAAACAAAAACGCCGTGTGCGAATCGAGCGAGTCGATGTCACGCAAAATCTGCCTAGCTTCTTCAAACTGCTCAGCGTTGAGCATCTTGCTGCGCATCATGAAGCTCACAGCACGCCGAGTGTCCATCATGTTGCGGCGAATCCGCCCACTCAAGTCTTCATGACGAGCAATCGCCCCCAGCACTTCACCGGCCATCATGTCGGTCAGGTCGCCTGACAGCACCTTGGCACTGACTTTTTCCAGGTCGACATAAATCCCCTCCAGCGTGTCTGCCGAATACTCCGCATCAGCGTCAAACAGTTTGAGCAAAACTTCTTTGGCGTCATCAATCAGACCCAGGGCGCGGCGGGCCCGCATGCGCAGCAAGCGGAACACCGGCACGTCTTCATCATGGATAGAAAACAGCACACCCTTGTTTTTCAGGTCATCGTTGACGAGGTTCAAGATGAAAGCGACCCGGACTGTGCGGGGTTCATCCGCATCGGCAATCAAAAAGTCAGAACGGATGTGTAACTCGCCGTTGTCTTCTTCGTAAAAACGGGCTGATTCCTCAATGTCCTCGTCCATCACGTTGTCAGGGATGGACTGACCGTAATACTGCTTGATCCAGTATTTTTCCTCAGGCGTCGGGGACTCCAAGTCGACCCAGATCGGGCTGAACTTAGACAACTCCTCCAAGGATTCGATTTCTTCCTGGAATAGTCGCCCATTAACGAGCGTGAAAATATTGATCATGACGGACTCCCAGGGAGATTCAAGGGGGGACACGCAGGGGCCAAATCAAGGCCATGCGAGGCGGGGGTTGGTGGATGTGCATCGCTTTCAACCCCAGCGCAGTCTTTACCCTGCGGGATTGAAAGCTAGCAACTAGGACTGCTTTCCAAGGATTTCTCCGTCATTGAACATGGCCGGCATTATGGCACCGGACTCAAGAAAATTTGATGAGGGGCCTGAATGTCGTAAGCCGCGTGCGACAGCAACACGCCAAAAGGATTCAAAAGAATTACAAAAAACGCACACTCGACAAGAACTGCATTTTGTTGCAGTGCACGATTGCAATTGCTGGCCTTCAGGTGCATAGTGAAGTTGAAAGCGAAGTTCCGTGAGCCATCAGGCCATCTTGTCCTGCTGGTGCTTTTAAAACCCCCTTCCCAATGGAAAAGGAGTCTTTTATGAACTTGACGATCAGCGGCCATCACCTTGAAGTGACGCCGGCATTGCGCGGCTACGTGACCTCAAAACTGGATCGAATTGCCCGGCATTTTGACCAAGTGGTCGACATCAAAGTCCTGTTGACGGTTGACAACATGAAAGAGAAAGAACTGCGACAACGCGCCGAGTGCAATGTGCACGTTAAGGGCCGTGACCTGTTTGCTGAAAGCTCCCACGCAGACCTCTACGCGGCGGTCGACGAACTGACCGACAAGCTAGACCGGCAAGTCGGTCGCTACAAAGACAAAACCCAAGATCACCATCACGTAGCGGCCAAGTATCAAGCTTGAATTTACGCCTCCCGAATGGCTAGACTGCGCCTTTGTGCAGTCAGGCCTCAACCAAGCCGCCCGATCATTCTGGCGGCTTTTTTATGGGTGCTTGGTGGCGCTGGCTTTAGCAAGTGCATAATTCGGCGACCTGATGATTGTTATGAACCGGCTCTCGCAAATACTCCCACCTGCCCAAATTCTGGTCGGCCTCGAAGCCACCAGTAAAAAACGCGCGTTTGAAGAAGCTGGCCTGCTTTTTGAAAACCTGCACGGGCTGAACCGCGCCCTCGTCACGGACAGCCTGTTTGCCCGTGAGCGACTGGGTTCGACTGGCTTGGGTCATGGCGTGGCGATTCCGCACGGCCGCATCAAAGGCTTGAAATCCCCCTTGGCTGCCGTTTTTCAGCTGGCCTCCCCGATTGGCTTTGATGCGCCTGACGAACAAGCCGTACGCCTGTTGATTTTCCTGTTAGTGCCCGAAGCTGCGACGCAGAAACACCTTGAGATCCTGTCGGAGATTGCTGAGATGTTGAGTGACAGCGGTCTGCGCGAGCAGCTCAAGCTCAGCAGCCAGACCACCGACTTGCACCAGCTCATCGCCACTTGGCACTCGGCCCACACCAACCCCTGACCTGATTCGCACCCCAGCATGAAACCCACCGTTGTCAGTGCTGAAGCCTTGTTCGAGGACCACCGCGCCGCCTTGAAGTGGCAATGGGTGGCTGGACTCGGCGCCTCAGAGCGACGCTTTGATGAAGTCGCGGTTCGGGCCGCCCGCTCGGGCGCTGACTTGGTCGGTTACCTGAATTACATCCACCCGTATCGGGTGCAAATACTCGGTGAGCGCGAAGTGGCCTACTTGACCAAGGGCAGCAAGGAAGATTGCGCCCGACGCATATCGCGCATCATCACGCTGGAGCCCCCTGTGCTGGTGGTTGCAGACGGCCAGACCGCGCCCGACACCTTGCTTTCCATGTGCGAGCGCGGCCAGTTGCCGATGTTTGCAACCCCGGAATCTGCCGCTTTCGTGATTGATGTGCTGCGCGCCTACCTGTCCAAACACTTTGCTGACCGCACCTCAATGCACGGCGTGTTCATGGACATTTTGGGCATGGGCGTGATGATCACCGGCGAATCCGGTCTGGGCAAGAGCGAACTCGGTTTAGAGCTGATTTCACGCGGTCATGGCTTGGTGGCGGATGACGCGGTCGATCTGTTTCGCATCAACCAGACGACTATCGAGGGCCGCTGCCCGGAGCTCTTGCAAAACCTGCTTGAAGTGCGAGGTATTGGTTTGCTCGACATCAAGGCGATTTTTGGCGAGACGGCCGTGCGCCGCAAACTCCGCCTCAAGCTGATCGTGCATCTGGTCCGGCGTGAAACACTGGAGCGTGAATACGAGCGTATTCCGTACGAACCTCTGACGCAGGACTTGCTCGGTATCCCGGTGCGCAAAGTGATCATTCAAGTCGAGGCCGGTCGCAACATCGCGGTGCTGGTGGAGGCTGCGGTCCGCAATGCCATCCTGCAGTTGCGCGGTGTCAATACCTACGAAGATTTTGTCGAGCGGCACCGCAAGGCCATGGAGCGCGGCGACTGAGAACTCAGAAACCCCGCCGCCCAGTCAAACCTCAAGCGTGGTGACGCGACACCGGCCGATGCGGGCACTCAGTTTTGGTGCAATTGGCATAAATAGACAGCGAATGGTCTGCAATCTTGAAACCCTTGGCCAGGGCCACGTCGTGTTGCCGACTTTCAATCTCAGCGTCGTAAAACTCTTCCACTTTGCCGCAATCCAGACACACCAAATGGTCATGGTGCTGGCCTTCATTGAGCTCGTAAACCGCCTTGCCAGATTCAAAGTTGCTGCGATTCAGCAAGCCGGCCTGCTCAAACTGCGCCAGCACGCGGTAAACCGTGGCCAAACCAATGTCGGAGCGGTCTTCAAGCAGCACCCGAAAGACATCTTCGGCCGTCATGTGGCGCTGCTTGCCAGCCTGAAAAATCTCCAAGATTTTCAGTCGTGGCAGCGTCGCCTTGAGGCCTGTACTTTTTAACTCATCAATGTTGCTCATGGATTTTCTCAGGGATATCTCAGGGGATGAACAAGGCGTCGCGCCCAATGACAAACTGCACCCAACCGCTACAATGATCCATCATATCGTTTCACCTATTGTCATGCCTGCACACCACCGCTCCCCCATCTTGGCCGGCCTGATTGTCACAGCATGCGCCATGCTGACAGCTTGTGCCAGCAGCAGCACCTCGGCACCCCGTTCGAGTGCCAGTATTTTCAGCCCAACTACTTGGCTCACGCCTTTCCGCGCCGACGTGGTTCAGGGTAATTTCATTTCGAGCGAACAAGTCGGCCAGTTGCGTGCCGGCATGAGCCGAAACGACGTGCGCAATGTGCTGGGCACACCACTGCTAGCCAGCGTTTTTCACGCTGATCGCTGGGACTATGTGTTCACGCTGCGCCGCCAAGGCGTGCCATCCCAAGCTTTCAGCTACTCCGTGTTTTTCAAAGGCGACATGCTCGACACTTTTTCAGGTGATGCGATGCCCAGCGAAACCGAGTTCATTGCCCAAATGGACAGGCGCCGCAAACTCGGCAAGGTGCCGCCACTCGAAGCCACCCCAGCCCAATTGGAAGCAGCTGCCAAAAAAATGCCTGCGCCAACGCCTGCGGCTGAAACCACGCGCGCCCAGCCTCCAGTCGCCAGCTACCCTCCACTTGAAAGCCCACGCCAGTGAGCGCGGGTCTGACGGGCGCAGCGCCACAGCCGCTGCATATTGCCATTGCCGGAGCGACCGGACGCATGGGCCAAATGCTGGTGGAAGCCGTCCGTGCGGCTGACGATCTTCAGCTCTCTGGCGCGCTTGACCGTGCGGACAGCCCGGCCATCGGCCTCGATGCCGCAGCTTTCGCCGGACAACACAGCGGTATCCGCATCTCCGCAGACCTGCGCTTGGGGCTGACCGGCGCCAACGTGCTGATCGACTTTACCCGCCCCGAAGGAACCCTCGCGCATCTGCAGATCTGCCGCCAACTCGGCGTCAATGCGGTGATTGGCACCACCGGTTTCAGCGAGGCCCAAAAAGCCGAGATCGCGGATATCGCTAAAGACATCGCGATCGTCATGGCGCCCAACATGAGCGTCGGCGTGAACGTCACCCTGAAATTGCTAGAGATGGCCGCCAAGGCACTCTCCACCGGCTATGACATCGAGATCATCGAAGCTCACCACCGCCACAAAGTGGATGCGCCTTCGGGCACCGCCTTAAAAATGGGCGAGGTCATCGCCGACGCCCTCGGGCGCGACCTCAAAGACTGCGCTGTCTACGCTAGAGAAGGCGTCACCGGCGAGCGTGACCCGTCGAGCATCGGCTTCGCCACCATCCGCGGCGGTGACATCGTCGGCGACCACACCGTGCTGTTTGCCGGCACCGGCGAGCGCATCGAGATCACCCACAAGTCATCGAGCCGGGCTACCTACGCCCAAGGCAGCTTGCGCGCCGGCCGCTTTTTGGCGGGTCAGCGGCAAGGCCTATTCGACATGTTTGACGTGTTGAATTTGAAATGACCGCGCTAGACACGGTGTTGCAAGGTGACGCCGTCAGCCGGCTGGTAGCCGCGCTGTTGCTCTTGATGTCTGTCAGCTGCTGGGTCGTTATTCTCTGGAAAAGCTGGCTGCTGCATCGCGCTGCTGGCGACGTCAAACGCAGCACCGCCGCCTTCTGGCAATCAGCCTCCTTGGCAGAAGCCGACCAACAAGTCCAGGCCTTTGACCGTGACGCACTGGTCAGGCCGCTGCTGCTGGCCAGCCGCACCCACAGCACTGGCACGCTGGCTTCAGAAGGCGACCGCCGCCAGCAACTCACCCGCCTGTTGCGTGACGCTTTGCACGGCGTGCTGAACAAGCTCCAATTCGGCCAAGTCCTGCTGGCGACCGTTGGCGCCACCGCGCCTTTTGTCGGCTTGCTCGGCACGGTCTGGGGTATTTACCACGCGCTGGTCGGCATGAGCGCTGCCGGACAAATCACCATCGACCGAATTTCTGGCCCGGTCGGCGAAGCCCTCATCATGACCGCCGCCGGTTTGGCCGTGGCCATTCCGGCTGTGCTGGCCTACAACGTCCTCGGTCGCAGCGTCAACCGCATCGAAGCCGACCTTGAAGGCTTTGCCAGAGACCTTCGCGAATTACTGCTGAAAGCGCCCGAAAAAAATATCGGCACCAGCAACGGTAACGCCTGATGTTTGGCCGACTCGAGCGCAACCATGGCACCGAGCCCATGAGCGCCATCAACGTCACGCCGCTGGTCGATGTGATGCTGGTGCTGGTGGTCATCTTCATTCTCACTGCGCCCTTGCTAGCCTCGTCGGTCAAGCTGGAGCTACCCAAGACAGACGCTGCGTCCACGACTGACACCATGCCCAGCGTCTCGCTGGTGGTGGACCGCGCCGGTCAAGCGTACCTAGACAACCGCGCCGTCCCTCTCCCCGAACTCAGTCAAAGCCTAGCGCGCACTGCAGCCCTGCAACCCGACACCGAAGTGCAGCTTCGCGCCGACGAGAACGCGCCTTATGGCAAGGTCATTGAGGTGCTGGGCGTGGCGCAAAAAGCCGGACTGACACGCATCGGCTTTGTCACCGACGCTCCCGCAGCCCCAGCAGCATCAGCCAAAGCAGCCAGCCCCTGACCTCTGTTGATCGCCCACCAGCGCAAGACCTAAAATCAGCGCTTCATTCGACTTACCCGGCTTCTCATGCAAGACAAATACCAGCACCTCGACGTCGAGCGCAACGCTCAAGCCCAATGGACTGCCGTCGATGCCTACCGCGTCACCGAAGACACCAGCGGCAAAAAGCCCAAGGGCAAGTACTACGCTTGCTCCATGCTGCCCTACCCAAGCGGCAAGCTGCACATGGGCCACGTGCGCAACTACACCATCAACGACATGCTCACGCGCTACCTGCGCATGAAGGGCTACAACGTCCTGATGCCGATGGGTTGGGACGCCTTTGGTTTGCCGGCTGAAAACGCCGCGCTGAAAAACAATGTGCCGCCCGCGCAGTGGACCTACGACAACATCGCTTACATGAAAAAGCAGATGCAGGCGATGGGTCTGGCGGTCGACTGGAGTCGCGAAATCGCCACCTGCGACCCGACTTATTACAAGTGGAACCAGTGGTTGTTTTTGAAGATGCTCGACAAAGGTATCGCCTACCGCAAGACGCAAGTCGTCAACTGGGACCCGGTCGACATGACCGTGCTGGCCAATGAGCAAGTGATCGACGGCAAGGGCTGGCGCACCGGCGCGGTGGTTGAAAAACGCGAGATCCCCGGCTACTACTTGAAGATCACCGATTACGCGCAAGAGCTGCTGGACCACGTGCAGGTCGGCAACGACAAGGCCACGCTGTCGGGCTGGCCAGAGCGCGTGCGCTTGATGCAAGAGAACTGGATTGGCAAGAGCGAAGGCGTGCGTTTTGCGTTCACGCACGCCATTCGAGATGCCTCTGGCGCGTTACTAACCGACGGCAAGATGTATGTGTTCACGACGCGTCCGGACACCATCATGGGTGTGACGTTTTGCGCGGTGGCACCGGAACATCCACTGGCCTTGCATGCGGCGACTGCGCAGCCAAAGCTGTCGGCGTTTTTGGAAGAGTGCAAGTCGGGCGGTACGACGGAAGCTGAACTCGCCACGCAAGAGAAAAAGGGCATGCCGACGGGGCTTTTTGTGGCGCATCCGTTGACGGGCGAGCAAGTCGAGGTGTGGGTGGGCAACTATGTGCTGATGTCGTATGGCGACGGCGCGGTGATGGGTGTGCCGGCGCATGATGAACGCGACTTTGCGTTTGCCTTGAAGTATTCGCTGGTGATCAAGCCTGTCGTATCTTTTGCTTCGGGTAAATCGGACGGGGCACCGTCCTTGCGTGTTTTCGATGCGACTGTTTGGCACGATTGGTATGCTGAAAAGGGTGCTGGTATTGCGGTCAATTCAGGGCCGTTTGATGGTCTGGCTTTCAAGCCTTGTGTCGATGCTGTGGCTGCTTCGTTGGCTGCCAAAGGTCTGGGCGAAAAGAAAACTACTTGGCGTTTGCGTGACTGGGGCGTCAGCCGTCAGCGTTACTGGGGCACGCCGATTCCGATCATTCATTGCGCTGAGCATGGCGCGGTGCCGGTGCCTGAAAAAGACCTGCCGGTGATCTTGCCGCAGGACTGTGTGCCTGATGGATCCGGCAATCCGCTGGTCAAGCACGTGGGCTTTCATGCGGGTGTGGTGTGCCCTGTGTGCGGCCAGCCGGCGCGGCGCGAGACTGACACGATGGACACGTTTGTCGACTCATCGTGGTATTTCATGCGCTATTGCGATCCGAAAAACGATCAACAGATGGTCGGTGCCGGCACCGACTACTGGATGCGCGACCAAACGTTGGCCACCGGCGGCAGCGGGATGGACCAATACATCGGCGGCATTGAGCACGCCATTCTTCACCTTTTGTATGCGCGCTTTTGGACCAAGGTCATGCGCGACTTGGGCTTGGTCAAGATTGACGAGCCCTTCACCAAGCTGCTGACGCAAGGCATGGTGCTGAACCACATTTACTCGCGCAAGTCAGACAAAGGCGGCATCGAATACTTCTGGCCGCAAGAGGTCGAAGACCTGCATGACGCCGCCGGCAAAGTCATAGGCGCCAAGCTCAAGGAAGCCAAGGGCACGCTGCCCGCCGGCACGCTCATCACCTACGAAGGCGTGGGCACCATGAGCAAGAGCAAGAACAACGGCGTCGATCCGCAAGATTTGATCGGCAAGTACGGCGCCGACACCGCGCGCCTGTACACCATGTTCACGGCACCGCCGGAAGCCACGCTGGAGTGGAATGACGCAGGCGTTGAAGGCTCTTACCGTTTCTTGCGACGTGTCTGGAACTTTGGCGTCAAACTCTCCACCCTGGTGGCGGATGAGGCGTCGTCTGGTGTTCAGGACAAAGACACCAAGACGCTGCGGCGCGAAGTTTTCACCGTGCTCAAGCAAGTCGACTACGACTACCAACGCATGCAATACAACACCGTGGTCTCGGGCGGCATGAAGATGCTGAACGCACTGGAAGACTTCAAGGGTGAAATCAACACAGCGTCGCTGGCCGTGCTGCGCGAAGGCTTTGGTATTTTGCTTCGCTGCCTCTACCCCGCCACGCCGCACATCGCGCACGGTTTGTGGGCCGACCTCGGCTACGCTGATCAACACGGCGACTTGCTCGACGCTGCGTGGCCCGAGATCGATGACAGCGCACTGCTGCAAGACGAGATTGAGCTGATGTTGCAAGTCAACGGCAAGCTGCGCGGCTCGGTCACCGTGCCGGCTGGCGCCGACAAAGTGGCGATTGAAGCCGCCGCGCTGGCCTCAGAGGCCTTTGTGCGCGCAGCCAATGGCGCTTCCGCCAAAAAAGTCATTGTGGTGCCCGGTCGCCTCGTCAACATCGTCATTTGAAGAACAGGAACACCATGCAACGTCGTCATTTATTGCTGTCCGCGTCTGCAGTGGGTACCAGCGCCTTGTTGGCCACGGCAGGTTGCGGCTTCAAGCTGCGCGCTGCGCCCAACTTCGCCTTCACATCCATCTACGTCAACATGCCCGAAGGCTCCACCTTGGGTAACGAGCTCAAGCGCGCGCTGGCGGCCAACAGCAATCTGCTTGTGAACACGGACGCCCAGTTGATGATGAAGTCGGACGTGATCCTCGACCCGCTTTTTGACCAGCGTCAAAAGATCGTGGTCGCCACCAACGCTGCGGGCTTGGTCCGTGAGTTCCAGTTGCGCCTGCTTTTTTCCTTCAGGCTGCGCACGCCCCAAGGCAAAGAATTGATTCCACGTGCCGAGTTGCAGCAGCAGCGCGACATCAGCTTCAACGAATCGGCAGTGCTGGCCAAAGAAGCCGAAGAAGGCCTGCTTTACCGCGACATGCAAAGTGACATCGTCCAGCAAGTCATGCGGCGTCTGGCAGCTGTTCAATCCCTTTAAAACTGGCAGCTCATGGGCATGAGCTTCGAACTAACGTCGCAGGAGCGTGGTTTTCCCAAACAAGCTGGTCACCAGATCGACGGCCACCTCAGCGGTCTGATTACGCACATCCAGAGCCGGATTGAGCTCCATCACATCGAGTGAGGCCAGTAGACCGGTGTCTGCGATCATCTCCATGCAGAGCTGGGCTTCGCGGTAAGTCGGGCCTCCGCGGATGGTGGTGGCGACACCGGGCGCCACGCTCGGATCCAGAAAATCCACATCAAAACTCACGTGCAAATGGGTCTCGGCATCGAGCCCAGCCAGCGCGGACTGCATGGTGCTGCGCATGCCCATTTCGTCGATGTACCGCATGTCAAAAACCGTCAGTTGCAAATCACTCAACAACCGCTTCTCTCCGGCATCCACACTGCGTATGCCGATTTGCCGAAACACCGCCGGTTGCAGCGTAGGACAAGTGCCGCCGATCTGCGTCAACTCGACAGGCCCCAAGCCGCACAACACGGCGACCGGCATGCCGTGCAGATGGCCGGTGGGCGTGAGCAGGTTGGTATTGCAATCGGCGTGCGCGTCCAGCCACAGCACGCGCAGTTGTTTGCCGCGCTCGCGGCAATGGCGCGCCACCGCGCTGACAGAGCCGATGCCCAAGCAGTGGTCGCCGCCCATCAGCAAGGGCAGATCACTCGCAGCAAGGGCGGCGTAGACCGCTTCATGTACCGCGCGGTTCCAAGCGGCGACTTCGTGCAAATGACGGTAGCCGTTGACTGGTGGCAGCCAAGGATTGCCCGGGCCACTGAGATTACCGTGGTCGCTCACCTGCAAGCCCAGCGACTGCAATGCACCCTGCAAACCCGCCACACGCAAAGCCTCTGGCCCCATCGAGGCACCGCGGCTGCCGGCCCCCACATCCGTGGGGGCGCCGATCAGGCGAACCGGGGAAGCGGTGCTGGCGTTCAAACTCATCCTTTGTCTTTTGAAAAATTAACGGAGAAACTATCCTAAGACAAATTCAGGCGGCCAGTGGACACCGTTAAACTTTGCCCCATGCAACTGGCCAGCGCGCAACTCTCCGAACACCTTCAGCGCGGGCTGAGAAGCCTGTACGTCCTGCACGGCGATGAACCCTTGCTGATTCAAGAATGCGCCGATGCGCTGCGCGCCTTCGCGCGCTCGCAGGGCTACACCGAGCGCACAGTCCACACCGCGTCTGGCGCGCACTTTGACTGGAGTGAAGTGCTCGCCAGCGGCGGCTCGCTGAGCTTGTTTGCCGACAAACAGATCGTTGAAATCCGCATCCCCAGCGGCAAGCCCGGCAAAGAGGGTTCGGTCGCGCTGCAGCAAATCGCCGAACGTGCACAAGGCGACGACACCACCTTGACGCTGGTGCTGCTGCCCCGACTCGACAGCACGACCGCCAAGGGCGCTTGGTTTGGTGCGCTGGAAAGTTATGGCGTCAGCATCAAGTTCGACCCGATTGACCGCCGCAACCTGCCGACCTGGATTGCTCAGCGGATGCAGCAGCACGGACTGCAAGTCGCCCCCGGCGAAGAAGGCCAGCGCACGCTGCAGTTTTTTGCCGACCGGGTCGAAGGCAATCTGTTGGCGGCGCATCAGGAAATCCAAAAACTCGCCCTGCTCTATCCGGCCCTTAATTCGCGCCAACCGTCAGTGCTGAGTTTTGACCAAGTCGAAAACGCGGTGCTGAATGTCGCCCGTTATGACGTCTTCAAACTCTCTGAGGCCGTACTCGCCGGTCAAGGCGTGCGCGTGGCGCGCATGCTTGACGGCCTGCAATCCGAAGGCGAAGCCGAAGTGCTGGTGCACTGGGCGCTGGCCGAGGACATCCGCAGCCTCAAACGCGTCAAAGACGCCATGTCCGCCGGCAGGCCGATGCCGATGGCACTGCGAGAAAACCGCGTCTGGGGCGCTAAAGAAAAACTCTTTGAACGGGTGCTGCCGCAAATCGACGACGCCGCGCTGGCCAACCTGCTGCAAGCCGCCCACAAGGTCGATGGCATCGTCAAAGGTCTGAAGCAGCCTGATTGGCCGGCCGATGGTTGGCAAGCATTGCACCGGCTGGCCAGCCTGCTGTGCGCGCAATGCACACCGGCTTCGGCGAAAAACCGGTCTGGCTCAGCGGGTACGCGGCGCTAGCCTGCTGCCAGCTGCGCTGTTTGCTGGTAGAGCAGTACAGGTCTTTGATGCACGACAAGGTGACTTTCACTTTGCATCGTTAAGCTTGAGCCATGACTCCATCACGCCCGCAAGACATCACAGCAACCCAACCGATCAGCTTGGATGTGCTTCGCGAGAAGTACCTCAAGGCCGGCGAAACCGGCGCAGAAGACGTCTACCGGCGCGTCGCACGCGCATTGGCATCGGTCGAGCCGGAAGCCCAACGCGCGCACCACGAGGCGCTGTTTTTAGCCAACCTGCATGCCGGCGCGATTGGCGCTGGCCGCATCATGAGCGCGGCCGGCACCAAAATTCAAGCGACGCTGATCAACTGCTTTGTGCAGCCGGTCGGTGACTGCATTCAAGGCATGGATGACGAGGGTTACCCCGGCATTTACGAAGCGCTGCGCGAAGCCGCCGAAACCATGCGCCGCGGCGGTGGTGTCGGCTATGACTTTTCACGCATCCGCCCGCGTGGCGCTGATGTCAAAGGCACGGCCTCGATGGCCTCGGGCCCGTGCAGCTACATCAATGTGTTTGATCAGTCCTGCGCCACGGTGGAAAGCGCCGGCGCACGGCGCGGTGCGCAGATGGGCGTGCTGCGCATCGACCACCCGGACGTGCTGGAGTTCATCACCGCGAAACGCACGCCCGGCCGCTGGAATAACTTCAATGTCTCGGTCGGCATGAGCGACGCCTTCATGCAAGCGCTGCTGGACGACCAGCCGTGGGAGCTGGTCCACAAAGCTGCGCCGGGTGCTGCCATCCTGGCGGAAGGCGGCTTCCAACGCCCGGACGGTTTGTGGGTTTACCAAACCCTCGCCGCCCGCGAACTCTGGGACACCGTGATGCAGTCGGCCTACGACTTTGCCGAACCCGGCATCTTGTTTCTGGACCACATCAACCAAGACAACAACCTGCGCTACTGCGAATCCATCAGCGCCACCAACCCCTGCGGCGAGCAACCGCTACCGCCTTACGGCTGTTGCGATTTGGGGCCGATCATCTTGACGCGTTTTGTGCGTCATCCCTTCGGCTTTGGCGGCACAGCGGTTTTTGATTTCAAGGCTTTTGAGGCCTCTGTCGCGACCCAAGTTCGCGCGCTCGACAACGTGCTCGACCTGACTTTTTGGCCGCTGCCGCAACAACGCGAAGAGGCCACCGCCAAGCGCCGCATCGGCGTCGGTTTCACCGGCTTGGGCAATGCGCTGACGATGCTGTGCCTGCGCTATGACAGCGCCGAAGGTCGCGCCCAAGCCGCCCTCATCGCTGAGCACATGATGACGGCGGCCTACGCGACGTCGATCGCGCTGGCACGCGAAAAAGGCGGCTTTCCGCGCTTTGACGCCGACGGCTACTTGGCCACAGGCACTTTTGCCAGCCGCCTGCCCAAGTCTCTGCAAGCAGACATTCGCAAGCACGGTATTCGCAACAGCCACTTGCTGTCGATCGCCCCGACCGGCACCGTCAGCTTGGCCTTCGCCGACAACGCATCGAACGGCATCGAACCGGCTTTTTCGTGGATGTACCGGCGCAAAAAACGCGAGGCCGACGGCAGCACCACCGACTACGCCGTGGAAGACCACGCGTGGCGCCTCTACCGTGAACTGGGCGGCGACGTGACGCAACTGCCCGACTACTTTGTATCAGCACTGGAGATGAAGGCAGCAGACCACATC
>Ga0208916_10000296_pt1 | contig 24529 bp, 26 predicted proteins | sample DEB19_08_DNA_5_FD_184523 | JGI IMG/M metagenome (GOLD analysis project Ga0208916, IMG submission 184523) | Aqueous microbial communities from the Delaware River and Bay under freshwater to marine salinity gradient to study organic matter... | ecosystem: Environmental > Aquatic > Marine >... | reverse complement strand
GTGGTGGCAACGCCGGTGGCAACGCCGGTGGCAATGGCGGCGGTAACGGTGGCAGTAATGCTGGCCGTGGTCGCAGTGGTGGCAATGGCGGTGGCGGGAACTTCGCTGGTAACGGCGGCGGAAACGCGGGTGGTAACGGTGGCGGTGGACGCGGCCCACGCCAGAACACGGGTTACTCACAAGGCGGCGGCCAACCTGCCCAGCCACGCATGCAGCAAGCGCAGGCTCCGCGCCAGCGCCCACAGTCATTTGACGAAGATGCCCAACCGGCAAGCCATGTCTCCTCAGGCTTCCCGTCTTCCGGCCAGCCGACAGGCGGCAACCGCGGTAACTACCGCGGCGGTGGCGGTGGTGGCGGCGGCGGCAGTGGTCGCTCTGGTGGCGGTGGCGGTGGCGGTCGTTCGGGTGGTGGCGGCGGTGGCGGTCAAGGCCGTTCCGGCAACTTCGGCTCGTTCAACGGTCGTTAATCGATTGCTGCGTTACGAGCGCTAACAGCCTTCGTGAAAAAAGCGGCCTGCTGCTCCCGTCAAGGGAACAGCAGGCCGCTTTGTTTTGTGCTCAAGGATTTAGAAGTTGCGTCAGCTATGACCGGCTCAGTCCTTGACGAACAAGGTCACCAGCGCGTCGCTGCCGACTTGCTGACTCCAGTGGCCGTGCACCGTGGGGTCAAACACAGCGCCTGCAGGCAACACGTCGGCCGAGTAAAAATGCTCGCCTGATTTGAAGATGCGTGAGCTGCCGCCTTGCAGGCCGATTTCCATCTGACCCTGCAAGATAAAAACCCACTGCGGCTGGCCGGTGCAATGAAACTGGCTGCGAAATCCCACCGGACTTTGGCGCAACTGATAACCCGCCGAGGGAAACACCGGCGACAACATTGACGCAGGAGACCCTTCGGTCAAGGCGATGCTCTCCTCGCGGAATTTGGCGCGGCCATCGGTGTCGGTGAAAAGGACGGTTTTGGTGAAGTTCGACATGGGCTGTTCTTTTCAAGGTTGAGTGAGTTCAAACCGATTGTCGTGCGGCTGGCGCAGATGACTTGCCTCAATCAATCAGAACGGATGCGGGCCCGCAACACAATGTCTTTCCACAAGCGCTGTTGCTGGCCGATGAACGCGCCAAACTCAGCCGATGGCCCGCCACCGATGCTGGCGTCTTCGCTGGCAAAGCGTTCTGCAATGGTCGGTGAACGCAGGGCTTTGTAGCATTCCTCTTGAATGCGCTTGACGATTTCGGGCGGCGTTGCACCTGGCGCCATGACGCCGTACCACTGCACCGACTCAAAGCCTTTGTAGCCCTCCTCGGCCACCGTTGGCAAATCGGGCAAAGACGCCAAGCGCTGCGGCGTGCCCGTGGCAATCGCGCGCAACTTGCCACTTTTGATGAAGGGCAGCAACGCGGGCGTGCCAGCCGAAAAAGCCTGCGTGCGACCGGCCAACAAATCCGTCAAAGCCGGGCCGGTGCCGCGGTAAGGAATGTGCGTCATGAACATGCCGGTGGTCAGCTTCAGGTATTCCATCGCCAAATGGCCGGCGCTGGCATTGCCGGCCGAACCATAGTTCAGCTGACCCGGGCGGGCTTTGACATACGCGACGAATTCTTTCAGATTGCGCGCCGGCACGTCGGGATGAATCACGAACAGGCTGGGCACTTTGGCCAGCAAGGTGACGGGAACAAAATCACGGTTGACGTCGTAGCCGGTGTTCTGAAAAATGTAGGGATTCACCGCCATCGAACCCACGTGCCCGAGGATGATGGTGTGGCCATCAGCCGGTGCCCGTGCAACCTCCTGCATCGCTGGCACACCGCCGCCACCGCTCTTGTTTTCAATCAGTACGGGGCTGCCAAGCTGCTTGGTGAGTTCGTTGGCCACGGTTCGGGCAACGATGTCGGAGGTGCCGCCCGGCACAAACGGCACGATGAAGCGCACCGGCTTGGTCGGCCAGTTAGCTTGCGCCGTTGCGGACCAGGACAATGCGCTCAGACCGGCAGCCAAAGGCAAGGCGAGGCACTGACGACGGTTATTGAAAAATTCTTTGTTCATTTTTTGTAAGGCATCAAGCCACGGCATCAAACATCGTGCGGATGGTGTTTTGAAAGTGTGGCCGCGTGATGTCGCTCCAAGTCGTGCCGCGCACCGCCAACCAAGCTGGCGAATACAAAGCTTGATCGGAGACCAAGTCGTAGCAGGCCAGTGAATAAGGGCCGTGGTCGTGGTTCAACAAGCGCAGCGCCAGAATGCAACCCTCCACTGCAGCCAGCCCGGGCATGTGTTCACCATCGTACCAGCGTGATATCTCGGGCATCCAGCCTTGCTCCGGGTCCATTTCGACGACGTAATGAAAGGCTGCACTTGCGCCAGCAGAGCGGCCGGGCGCTGCAAACACTTGCTCCAATCTGGAGACGCGAATGTTGCTAAAACCAGTGCCTTCACCGGCCCACCAGTCGGTCATCGCAAGTAAGGTATCGGCGTCGAGCAGGCTCGGGCTGGCGAGTCGGGCGTAGCAGTAAGCGGTCTGCGTCGGGGCCGACCAACCAACACGGTGCAGGCTGAGCGATAAACTGCTCTGCTCACAAAAATGCGCAAAGCGGCTAGCTAATGAAGCCTGCGCCGCAGCGCCGGTCTCGCCAGGCACCGCCGTCAACTGAACCAGAATGAAATCAGTGACATGGGTTGCTTGCGCCATCTCAATGACCAATCTGCAGCGCCACCAAAAAGCGCGACACCATGTTGTAAGCCGCCACGGTGGCCACCAGGTCAATCTGCCCTTGAACATCAAAGTGTTGGCGAACTTCGGCGTACAAAGCGTCGGGCACGTCGATGTCGCGCGTCATGGCGTCGGTCAAACGCAGCGCCACACGCTGCGCTTCGGTGAAAGGCGCGTCTGCTGCCAGTGGCAGGCTGCGACTGGCTTCAACCGCCTCGGCAGACACACCTGCTGCGAGCGCATGCGGCACATGGGCGTCGAACTCGTAAGGCGCGCGATTCAAGACCGCCACGCGCAAAATAACCAGCTCACGCAGGCCCGCCGGAATGCTGTTGCGGTTGCGCACAGCGGACAACATTTGCTCCCAGCCATGGGCTATCGGCGGGCTGTTGAGCAAGACGCCGTAGAGGGGCGAAATGCGGCCGCGTTCGGCCATGATCTGCGCTTCTTGCGCAGCGAGTTCAGGTTGGGTGCCAGGGATGACGAGTGGAATACGCATGTGGGATCAATCTGGTTTGATGTTGTTGGCTTTGACGATGCGCGACCATTTAGCCGTGTCTTTTTTCAGCAAAGCGGCGAGTTCCGCCTGAGTTGACGGTGATGGCTCAGCGCCTGAAGCCTGCAACCTGGCCCGAACCTGCGCGTTGTTCAGCGTGCGGCGCACCGCTTGATTCACGCGTTCCAGGTCAGCCGCCGACGTCCCTTTGGCGGTAAACAGGGCGTACCAGTTGTCAGAGTCGACGCCGGGAATGCCCATTTCGTTGAAGGTTTTGACAGTCGGCAGCAGCGGGTGCCGCTTGGGTGCAGCGATGCCCAGGGCCTTCAACTTGCCTGCATTGATGTATGAAATCAGACCCGGAATATCACCAAAAAAACCTGTCACGTGGCCGGCCAAAACATCATTGATAGCCGGTGCTGCGCCCCGATAAGGCACATGCAGCAAATTGATTTTGGCGGCGTCGTTGAGTAACTCCATAGCCAAGTGAGGCACGCTGCCAGTGCCCGACGACGCCATCGTCAACGGCTTGCTGCCGGGCGCACGGCTGGCCGCCACCAATTCAGCGCCGTTAGCGAACGGCACGTTGGCACCCACCACCAGCACCTCAACGTTGTTGACCACAAGCGAGACCGGGGCCAGATCGCGCTCTGGGTTGTAGGCCAGCTTGTCGTACAGCGACGGATTGATAGCGACCGCGCCAACGCTGGTCAGCCACAAGGTGTTGCCGTCAGGCGTGGCACGCGTCACGAACTCCGCCGCAATGGCGCCATTCCCGCCCGCCTTGTTTTCAACAATCACCTGATGACCGAGCTCTTTGCTCAAGGTTTCAGACAGGGTTCGCGCCACAAAATCAACCGGTCCGCCCGGCGGAAAAGCCACCACCAAACGCGTGATGTTCGACTGCGCAGCCACCGGCAAGCTGAAAGTCAAGGCCGTCAGCAGTGCGGTCAAAGCGGCGCATATTGCACGGCGCTTGAACATCGCAGGACGGCTCGAATTAGGGTTAAGAGTTGCCATGAAAATCTCCTCGTTTTTGTAAAAATTCAAATCAGTCGCAGCGCACGGACATGCCGCCGTCGACCACGATCTCGGTGCCCGTCACAAAGCGGGCTTCGTCACTGGCCAAAAAGAGGGCTGCGTTAGCCGTGTCGCGGCCGTCGCCCATGAAGGGTAGCGGAATGCGCGCTTGGCGCTGGCGCAACAAGGCTTCGGCATCGCCACCGGCGCGTTGACCGGCCAGCCGTACTTCCACCATCGGTGTGTGCAATTGGCCAGGCACCACGGTGTTCACGCGAATCCCTTGCTTGGCATATTGCACGGCCAACACGCGCGAGAACTGAATCACCGCGGCCTTGGTCGCCGCGTAGGCGATCTGCGCCGCACCCGTCCAACGCATGGCTGAGGTCGACGACATGTTGACGATGGTGCCGCCGCCTTGGGCCAGCATGTGCGGCAACACGTGCTTGCAGGTGAGAAAGACGCTTTTCAGGTTGTGGTCGACCTGCGCGTCCCAAATTTCTTCACTCATCTCAATCGGACCGCCCTTGGCCGAACCACCGACGTTGTTGACCAGAATATCGATGCGCCCGTATTCGGCGATGCAGGCCTTGACCATCGCCTCGATAGAGGCGGCTTGCGTCACGTCACAGACACCGGTGGTTAGCACACCGCCGGCATCGGCCACGCGCTGTGCTGTTTCTGTCAGCGCAGAAGCTTCACGGTCGACTGCAAAAATGCGGGCGCCCTCCTCTGCAAACCGGACCGCCATGGCGCGACCATTGCCCCAACCAGGACCGACCGATCCGGCCCCTGTGATGAGGGCCACTTTGCCGGCCAACCGGCCTTGGCCGCGGGCAGTTGAAGATGAATTTGAAGTAGTCGTCATGAAGTTCCTTGACAAGAGTTAAACAGTGAATTGATAGAGCGCTTGCGGGTTGCGAACCAGCAACTTCTCGAGCAAGTCCGGCGTGGCCGCAATCGCCGTCAGTCGATCGACCAGCACACCGTCATCAGGCACGTGCGTGTGGTTTGGATGCGGCCAGTCAGTGCCCCAGACACATTGGTCGGGGAAGGCTTGCACCAGCGTGTTGGCGAGGCGCACGCCATCGACATAAGGCGGCGTCGGATCAATGCGGTCGATGCCGCTGACCTTGACGTGAAACAGCGGATTGCGCAGCAGGGTCATGAGCGCGGCAAAGTCAGCGCCATCTGCGCCCAGTGCGGCATCGACACGGCCCATGTGGTCGATCACCACCGGCACGACGCTGCGCGACAGCGGGGCAGCCAAGCTGTGAATCAAGCTGCTTTCGAAATGCACTTGCAGGTGCAGGCCTAGCGGTTTGAGCCGCAGCGTGAGCGCGGCCACTTCGTCGGGTGTGGCGGCGGCGGCCAAGTGCTTCATGAAGTTGAAACGCACACCCCGAAAACCCGCAGTCGCCAGACGTTGCAGTTCAGCATCGGCCACATTGACAGGCACCAGCGCCACGCCAAGGTAATGGCCGCCGCCGGCCTGAATCGCATCTTCAACAGCGCGGTTGTCAAAACCATGGACGGCCGACTGGACGATCACACAACGCTCAATACCAAGGTGGTGATGCAGCGCAAAGAGGCGTTCCTTGGGGGCATCTACCGGCGTGAAGTTACGGCTGGTCGCAAACGGAAATTGCGCCGCCGGACCGAATACATGCACGTGGCTGTCGCAAGCACCGGCAGGCAGCTTCAGGCTGGGTGTCGATGGATTCGGGTTGAACGTGAGCACGGTTTGGTCGGCGTTTGATGTCATGGATTGGGTGAGAGGTTCGGTGGCTGGGATCGAATAATTGTCGGCATAATCGCGCCCTTAAGTGATGCTTTTTTCTAATAGCTGCTATCAGCCAAACACATCAGCCTAACAACATGGATTTGACGCGTCTTCAATACTTTGCGGCCGTGGCCGAGGCCGGCAGCTTCAGCCGCGCCGCCGCTGCGCTGAACCTGTCGCAGCCAGCGCTGAGCCGACAAGTCTTGCTGCTGGAAGAAGACCTCGGCCAACGCCTGCTAGAACGCCATGGCCGCGGCGCCCACACCACTGAAGCCGGGGCCGCACTGCTGGCCCATGCACGCGGTATTTTTGACTTGGCCGAACGCGCGCAGGCCGACATGCGTGAGCGCCAACGCAGCCCGCGTGGCCGCCTCACCGTGGGTTTGCCGCCGCGCGTGGCGCATGTACTCACCGCCGATTTGGTGGAGCGTTTTCATGCTGAATTCCCAGATGCGGTGATCACCGTAGTCGAAGGTCTGAGCATTCGCCTGCGTGAAATGCTGGTGGCTGGCAGAGCTGATCTGGCGATTATTTTTGACCCGGCACCTTCGCCGCAGCTTCAACTGGAAACCTTGGTGCGTGAGCCGATGGTGCTGGTCAGCGCTAAGCCTTTGCCAGCCAAAATACGCTTGACCGACGTGGTCCAGCGCAGCTTGGTGATGCCGAGCGGGCCGCATGCACTCAGGCAATTGCTTGAAGAGCATACCGCACCGCGCGGCTTGCCGCTGAATCTCTGGGCCGAAGTGGAGTCAGTGCAAACGGTCTTGTCGCTGGTGGCACGCGGACTGGTCGACACCATTCTTCCGGTCAGCGCCGTGAAGGCTTGGGTCTACACCGAGCCCTTGTATGTGGCGGCCATTCACGCCCCGGTGATGCGCAACAAACTGGTGCTGGCTGTACCGGCCGCTAGACCCGCCACGCGCTTGAGCCGCTATGCCGGCGAGCTGTTGCGCGAGTTGGTGAAGTCGCACTTCGGTTAACTGAGTTAACGCGGCAAGGCCATGCCGCGCTCTGCCATCACCTCGCGCAAGCGGTCTGGGTAATCGGTGATAAGACCGTCAACACCCCAGTCCATCAGGCGCTTCATGTCAGCGGTCTCGTTGACCGTCCACGGCAACACGGATAAACCCAAAGCTTGGGCCTGCTTCAGCTGATCCGAGTCCAACTGCTTCCAATGCGGAGACCAAGTGACACCCTTGGCAGACCTCGCCGCAGCGCGCACCAGCTGCGGCATGGAGCCACCGTGCGCGCTAAGTCGGCGACCAGCCGTCCAGAGCGCTTCGTTCGGGCTGCCAGCCACCGGCGGCGCAGCGGTCAGGTAGGCGGTACGCATGTCGGGTGCGAGTTGGTGCACGACTTCCAGCGTGCGCCAGTCAAAGCTTTGCAGCATCACCCGCTCAGTCATACCGGCTTGGCGAATGACCGCCAGCATAGCGCGCACAAAAGGCTCGGGGGCCAAGGTGTCGCCAGGCGCATTCGGATTCAACTTGGTTTCAATATTGAAGTTCAGCTGGTTGAAACCGAGCAGTTTGACGCGCTCGAAAACCGCCGCCAAAGTAGGCACACGCTCACCGTCAACGGCCTGTTGCAGATTAAATTCGCGTGCATAGCTGGTGCTAGGTTGCAATCGACCCACATCATAAGTTTGCAGTTGCGACAGCGACAGCGCATGGATCAGCGGCCCACGCGCCGACAACCACTCACCGCGCGCATCGCGCGTGAAGAAAGGGTTGAGCGCCCTGTCGTGTGACACCACCGGCACACCATCGGCGGTGATGCCAATGTCCAGCTCCAACGTGTTGACGCCCAGACGCGCCGCAGATTCAAACGCCGTCAGCGTGTTCTCTGGGTGCAGGCCCCGACCACCGCGATGTGCCTGTAAATCGAAGGCTTGGGCTGCGCCTGCCAAGCAGAGCAATGCAGCACCTAAAACCTTGAAACATCTGGGCTGTTGAAGGCGACTCAAAGCGATTCTCATGGTGAGTCCTCAGTTGGTTTGTCAGTGAGCAACCGTTCGCAAGCACCGTCAAAGGAGTTTGCCGCACAATTGTTTCGTGCACATGTCTTGCGCAGCCTTTTACATTTTTTCACTGGAACTCAACATGCGAATTCTTCACACCATGCTGCGCGTCGGCAACCTGCAACGATCGATTGATTTTTACACGCAAGTCTTGGGCATGAAACTGCTGCGCACTTCTGAGAATCCCGAGTACAAATACAGCTTGGCCTTTCTCGGCTACGGCAGCAACCCGGAACATGCCGAGCTGGAGCTGACGTACAACCACGGCATTGATCAGTACGACATGGGCACAGCCTACGGCCACATCGCGCTGGGCGTGCCAGACGCTTACGCAGCCTGCGACAAGATCAAAGCTTCAGGCGGCAACGTCACGCGCGAAGCTGGCCCAGTCAAAGGCGGCAACACCGTGATTGCCTTTGTGACCGACCCTGATGGCTACAAGATTGAGCTGATTGAACGCAAAGAAAACGCCGGCGGCGGTGGCTTGCGTTGATTCGAATTCAGCTGACTCAGTTACCGCGCTTCAGCTGACTGGCTTCAAGCGCCAGCGCCGTGATCCGCGCCCAATCACCTTGGGCAATGGCATCGGCAGGCGTGAGCCAAGAACCACCCACACAGACCACGTTGCTGAGGGCTAAAAACTCAGCCGCATTGGCCAAGCTGACACCGCCGGTTGGGCAAAACTTAACGTCGCCGAAGGGTCCGCCCCAAGCCTTCAGCATGGCCGGGCCGCCAGCTTGCATGGCCGGGAAAAACTTGAGTTCGGTGAAACCGTCTTCTTGCGCGGCCATGATCTCACTGCCGGTGGCAACGCCTGGCAACAAGGGCAAATCGGCGTCGCGGCAGGCTTGCCCCAAAGCGTGGGTGTAGCCGGGGCTGACGATAAAACGCGCGCCCGCCATGGCGCAAGCCATCACATCAGCGGCACTGCGGGCGGTGCCGGCACCAATCACCGCTTCTGGCACTTCACGGGCAATGGCTTCGATGCAAGCCAAGCCTTGCGGTGTGCGCAGGGTGACTTCCAACATGCGGATACCGCCGGCCACCAACGCACGTGCCAGCGGCACAGCGTGCGCCAAATCGTTCAGCACGATGACCGGAATGACGGCCGCGTCCTGCATCACCTGCAAGGCCGTCAAGCGGCTCAGTTCAGACTTGTTCACAACCATGACATGGCTCCCTCTTCTGCTGTCAGCGCTTGCCTGCGCATACCGGAAAACAGTTCACGCCCCATGCCCAAAGCATTGCTGTCGCGCAGCGCCTCCGGCATGTCGGCGACAGGCCGTGCAGCCCAATCCGCATCGCTCAGCAACACGCGCAACTCACCGGTAAGACTGTTGAGAAGGATCACGTCACCATCGCGCACTTTCGCCAACGGGCCACCCGAAGCGGCCTCAGGCGAGACATGAATGGCGGCAGGCACCTTGCCCGAAGCGCCGCTCATGCGGCCATCGGTGACCAGCGCCACTTTGAAGCCCTTGCCTTGGAGTACGGACAAGGGCGGCGTGAGTTTGTGCAGCTCAGGCATGCCGTTGGCTTGCGGTCCTTGCCAGCGCACCACGCAAATCACATCGCGGTCTAGCTCGCCAGCGTTGAAGGCGGTGTGCAGGTCTTCCTGCGAATCAAAAACACGGGCTGGCGCTTCGATCACATGACGGTCTTCGGGAACCGCCGAAACCTTGATGACGCTGCGGCCGAGATTGCCTTGCAGCAGCTTGAGCCCACCGGTCGCGCTGAAGGGTTGACTGACGGGCCGAACAATCGTGTCGTCTTTGGATACATCGACACGATGCCAAGCCAGCGCACCGTCCACCAGCGCTGGCTCACCCGTGAATTCACGGATACCACCGGGCCGCACGGTCAACACGTCCTCGTGCATGAAGCCGCCGTTGAGCAGTTCACGGATCACAAAACCCGTGCCACCAGCGGCTTGAAACTGGTTCACATCGGCGCTGCCGTTGGGATAAACGTGCGTCAACAAAGGCACGACTTCTGAGAGCTTTGAGAAATCGTCCCAGTTAATTTGGATGCCAGCCGAATGCGCCACAGCAACCCAATGAATCAAGTGGTTGGTTGAACCGCCGGTGGCCAGCAGCGCAACCATCGCGTTGACGATGGCGCGTTCATCGACAACCCAGCCGATGGGTGCAAATCGTTTGGATGTTTTGACGATACCCAGCACCGTGCGCGCAGCTTCGCGCGTCAGCTCGTCACGCAAATCGCCGCCGGGGGCCACGAACGAGGTGCCAGGCACGTGCAGGCCCATCGCCTCTAACAGCATCTGGTTGCTGTTGGCGGTGCCGTAGAACGTGCAGGTGCCGGGGCTGTGGTACGACTTGAGTTCAGCATCCATCAGCACGTCGCGACCCGCCAGACCTTGCGCCACCAGTTCGCGGACGCGGACTTTTTCTTTGTTCGGCAGACCCGATGGCATCGGGCCAGCAGGCACAAACACCGTCGGCAAATGACCAAAGTGCAGCGCACCGATCAACAGTCCCGGCACGATCTTGTCGCACACGCCAAGCATCAGCGCGCCGTCAAACATGTCATGACTCAAAGCGACGGCGGTGGCCATCGCGATGACGTCGCGGCTGAACAGACTCAGTTCCATGCCGGTGGTGCCTTGGGTCACGCCGTCGCACATGGCCGGCACGCCACCGGCCACTTGCGCCGTCGCGCCATGCAAACGCGCCTCGCGCTTGATCAGGTCCGGGTAGCTTTGCATCGGCGTGTGGGCCGACAGCATGTCGTTGTAAGCGGTGACGATGCCAATGTTTGGGCGGCGCTCAGTCACGACCTTGAAGCGGTCGTCCAGCGGCATGCCGGCCACGGCGTGCGCCACATTGCTACACCCCATGCGCTCAGCGTTGACAGCGCGTGTGGCTGCACCGTCAAGGCGCTTCAGGTAGGCGCTGCGGGAAACGCGGCTGCGTTCGCGGATCTGCTCGGTAACGTCGGCGACGGTCGAATGAAGTGTCATGAGTTCCAAAGTTGGAGGAAATGGATTGGTAACTTTATTACTCCGCCCATCCTACTTGTTTAAGTCGCCACTGGACAGCCTGCAGGTACAAAGTGGTTACCAAAGCAGCCGCTAAAAAATGCCGAAAAGCACCGCCATTCGCTGTAAAGTTCAGTTGTGAAAAACCCCCAGCATGCTCAACTTGAAGCCACGCGCGACCCAGCCCCGATGTTGGCGCATTTTTTACACCAGTGGGGCGGCCAAGAAGACTTGTGGATTTTTGCCTACGCCTCGCTGATCTGGCGACCGGATTTTGCATTTTCCGAGCAACGTCCGGCCAAGCTGCACGGCTGGCACCGGGCGCTGAAAATGTGGAGCCGCATCAACCGCGGCACGCCCGCTGTGCCCGGCTTGGTGTTTGCGCTGCTGTCAGGCGGCAGTTGCCAAGGCGTTGCTTACCGCGTACCCCGGCAAGAAGTAGCGGCCGTGGTCAGCAAACTCTGGCTGCGTGAAATGATGACCGGCGTGTATGACCCGCGCACGCTGCGCTGCCAAACAGACCAAGGCCCCGTTCAGGCACTTGCCTTCACGCTGTCAAGGCGCAGCCCGAACTACACCGGCGTGCTCAGCCAAGCGCATTACCAGCAGATATTTGCCGATGCGATTGGCCGTTACGGCAGCACGCACGACTATGCGCTGCAAACTCTGAAAACCTTGCAGCGCATCGGCATCCATGATGCTGCGCTGGCTAAATTGCTCAAGTCAATTTAAAAGGCAACTCGCGCTGGGTCTTGCCGGTCAACACAGCAATGGCGTTGGCAAAAGCCGGTGCCAGCGGCGGCAAGCCGGGCTCGCCCAAGCCGGTCGGCGCATCGGCACTAGGCACGATGAAAACCGCCATCGACGGCATGTCGGTGATGCGTGGCACCGGGTAGTCGCTGAAGTTGTTTTGCTCCACCACGCCGTCTTTCAAGGTGATGGCCGCACCCGGCAGGCACATCGACAAGCCCATCAACGCGGCGCCTTGTATTTGCGCCTCGATGCTGGTCGGGTTGATGGCCAAGTTGCAATGCACGCCAGCCGTGATGCGGTGCAGCACCGGCGTGTTGTCTTTGACAGAAGCCTCGACCACGTAAGCGACCACGGTGTCAAACGACTCGTGCACCGCCACGCCCCATGCGCGTCCCTCGGCCAGCTTGCGTTTGCCGTAGCCAGATTTGCTAACGGCCAACTGCAGCGCGGTAGCGTGGCGCGGGTGCTTGGTGCCGAACTGCGCCATGCGGTAAGCCACCGGGTCTTGGCCGGTGCTGCGGGCGACTTCGTCAACCAAGGTCTCCATCACGTAAGCGGTGTGGGTCGAGCCGACACTGCGCCACCACAACACCGGCACGTTGTCAGCCGGGTGATGGCCTGACAGACGCATCGGAATGTCGTACGGCCCTTTCATGCCTTCGACCATCGTGCTGTCAACGCCGTTCTTGATCATGAAGCCTTCAAACGGCGTGCCCGCGGCGATCGATTGACCGACGATGACGTGATCCCAGGCCAAAATTTTGCCTTGCGCATCAAAACCGATCTCGGCGTGGTGCACATGCATCGGCCGGTAATAACCGCCTTTGATATCGTCCTCGCGGCTCCACAGCGTGCGCACCGCGGCGTTCAAACCAGCTGCGTGGGCTGCTTTGGCGATACCGCAGGCTTCAAAAACATATTCGCTGCTCGGAATAGCGCGGCGACCAAAACCACCGCCTGCCATTTGCACATGCATGGTGACGTTTTCTGGCCGCAGGCCCAAGACCTTGGCCGCAGCCATGGCGTCAAAGCCCGGCATCTGTGTGCCGACCCAGAGTTCAGCCTTGGCGTTGGCACCTTGCCCGCTGACTTGCACCGTGCAATTCAGCGGTTCCATCGGCGCGTGCGCGAGGTAAGGGAAGACAAACTCTGCACTGATTTTTTGAGGCGCAGTGGCCAGCGGGCCGACGTCTGCATTCCAATGAATCGCGCCGGTTTTTTGGGCCAATGCGCGGTAACTGGCGAGTTGTTGAACGCTGTCGACTTTGCCGACTTTTTCGGTGTTCCAAGTGAGCTTCAGCGCATCGCGGCCCTGCTTGGCCGCCCAGTAACCGTCGGCCACCACGGCAACGCCTTCGCCGCCGCGGTCCAGTGGCACACGCAGCACGGCCTTGACACCCGCGATGGCGCGAGCGGCTGCGTCGTCGACAGAAGCGACTTTGCCGCCAAACACCGGCGGACGCGCAATCACCGCCGTCAGCATGCCGGGCAGGCGCACGTCGATGCCGTAGTCCTGCGTGCCGGTGGCTTTAGCCCGGGCGTCGAGTCGGCCGGTGGGCTGGCCAATGATGCGGAATTGGCTCGGGTCTTTCAGCGTGACTTTGTCAGGCACTGGCAAGGCCATGGCAGCTTGGGCCAGTTCACCGTAGCTCAGGCGCTTGCCGCCGGGGCCGATGACGACGCCCTTTTGCGTGCGCAAGTCACTGGCCGGGACACCCCATTGGGCGGCAGCCGCCGAGACCAGCATGGCGCGTGTGCGGGCACCGAGCTCACGGTACTGGGTGTATGAATTTTTGATGGAACCGGAACCGCCGGTGATGTGGATGCCCATGGCCGGGTCGACATACGCCGCGTCGGCATTGCCGTGCTGGCTGCGCACCGTAGCCCAATCGGCGTCCAGTTCTTCGGCCAAGATCATCGGCAAACCGGTTTGCACGCCCTGCCCAAAATCGAGCCGGTTGATGGTGACCATGACAGTGCCGTCACGTGCAATGCTGACGAAAGCTGAAGGCTGTTGTGTCGGCTTCAGACTGCTGGTGGCAGTGGCTGCGGTTGGTGAAGCTGCGCTTTGCGCTTGCGCCAGCACCGGGAAAATGCCGAGTGAAAAACCGCTGGCACTGGCGAGCTTCAAAAAGCTGCGGCGCGGCACGCCGGCGGTGGCTTCGGTGTCAGTCGCGCCCTTTGCTTTTTGCAACATGGACTGAAGACCCTGTGGCAATTGTTTTTGCAGTTGATCGGTCAAGCTGGCTGGGTTGGTTGGAATGTACATAGGGGTTTCTTTCAAGCCAGTGCCACTGCGGCGTCTTTGATGGCAGCGCGAATCCGCACGTAAGTACCGCAGCGGCAAATGTTGCCGGCCATGGCCGCGTCGATGTCAGCGTCAGTGGGCTTGGTGTTGGTCTTGAGCAAGGCGGTGGCGCTCATGACTTGGCCGCTTTGGCAGTAGCCGCACTGAGCGACGTCATGCTTGACCCAAGCGTCTTGCACGGCCTTGCCAGTACGGTCGCTGGCCAGCGCTTCGATGGTGGTGATTTTTTGACCCACCGCTGCCGACAACGGTGTCACGCAAGAACGAATGGCAGAGCCATTCAGGTGCACGGTGCAGGCGCCGCACATCGCGATGCCGCAGCCGAACTTGGTGCCGGTCATGCCGAGGGTGTCTCGCAAAGCCCACAAAATCGGGGTGGATGCGTCGGCGTTGACAGGGGTGTCTTTGCCGTTGATGTTGACAGTGAGGATGGCCATTGAAAGAATCCAGAATGAGTGAAAAGAACTATTCTGAGCATAGACGCTGGGCTGCTGATGCGCATGGCCTTCCAAGCAACAAGCCCGGGCGTTGACTGGCCTTTACATCGGGCTTGGGCGGAACAGTCACAATTATGGTCATGACACGAATTCTTCCTCCTTTGGCTGATCTGCGCAAAAGCTACGAGAGCGCTGAGCTGCATGAAACCGCCTCGCACGCCGACCCGCTGCAACAGTTCGGCCAATGGCTGGACCAAGCCATCAGCGCGCAAGTGCCCGAGCCGAATGCCATGACTTTGGCCACGGTCGACAGCCAGCAGCGGCCGTCCACGCGGATTGTGCTGATCAAGGGACTCGATGCGCGCGGCATTGTCTGGTTCACCAATTACGACAGCCGCAAAGGCCAGCAACTGGCGGCCAATCCGCAGGCGGCTTTACAGTTTCATTGGGTCGAGATGGAGCGGGTGGTGCGCATCGAAGGCCGGGTTGAAAAAATTGCTGAAGCAGAGAGTGACGAATACTTCAACAGCCGACCGCTGGACTCACGCATCGGTGCGTGGGCCAGCCCACAAAGCCAGGTGATTTCAGGGCGCACGGTGTTGGTGGCGAATGCGGCCAAGTACGCGGCGAAGTTTTTGCTGCAACCACCGCGGCCACCGAATTGGGGCGGCTATCGCTTGCTGCCCGAGCGCTGGGAATTTTGGCAAGGCCGCCCCAGCCGCTTGCATGATCGCCTGCGCTACACACCGCAAGACGGCGGCTGGTTGCGCGAGCGACTGGCACCATAAACACGCGCGATTTGGCACGCTGAAGCGCCGTTAGGACGTAGTAGGCAGCAGCCTTTCAATCGCTTGATGAGCGACTGCAGCCAACTGCGCAGTCGACACCAACTCGGGTGCAATTTCTGCCAGTGGGACCAACACGAAAGCGCGTTGCAGCATACGCGGATGCGGAATCACCAACTGGGCTGAAGCCATCTGGGCGTCGCCATACAACAAGATGTCGAGGTCAAGCGTGCGCGGCGCATCGGGGTACGGGCGCTCGCGGCCAGCGGCCAGTTCAAGCGCCTGCAACTGCAACAGCAGGTCGGGCGCTGTCGAACCGGTGGCGATCGCGGCGACAGCATTGATGTAGTCCGGGCTGGTGACCGGTGTTGGCCGCGCAGGGTCGCTGGCCATCGCTGCGGTGAGGTACAGGCTGGAGCATGACAACAACCGAGTCAGCGGCAATTGGCCCAAGGCCTGAATGGCTTGCTGCACGCTACGCTGCGCTTGACCCAAGTTCGCGCCGATGGCGATGTACGCCGTAACCTCAGCCATCGTCGGCACCTCAGAATCAGTGTTCAGCAGAGCTGTCGGACGCTGGACTGGCGACGGCTGCACCGCCTTCGCGGTTCACCGGTTTGCGGCGACGACGGCGTTTTTTAGCTGGCGCGGCATCGCCCATCTCGCCAGGTTCTTGGTCTTCGCTCGGCTCCAGATCAGCCGCAGACTCGCGCTCGCGGCTGGTGGCCGGCGCTGGGCGATCTGCATCTACACGCTTGACGCGAGTACGCGGTGTCTGCGGCTTTTGCAACTGGGCCAGGCGCACTTGCTCGACCATCTCGTGACGCTCGTCGTCGTAGGCGGTGCTGAACTTTTCCCACCACTCGGACAGTTCGGTGTCGATCTCGCCGGTCTGCGCCCGCAGCCGCAAAAAGTCGAAGCCAGCGCGAAAGCGCGGCTGCTCCAGCATCGAATACGGCGAGCTGCCGGTGCGCTTTTCAAAGCGTGGCTGCATGCTCCAGATCTCGCGCATGTCGATGCCGAGCTTGCCACGGCCAGAAACATCGCCAATCTTGGCGTTGAAGGCGTCGTCAATCGCGTCTTGCAGCGCCGGCATCACATGCTCGCCGCGCTTGCAACGGCGGGCCCAGCCCTCGCGCACGTCAGTCCACAGCACGCAGGCCAGCAAGAAGCTTGGTGCCACCGGCTTGCCTTCGCCAACGCGGCGGTCGGTGTCCTGCAGTGCCAGTTTCAGAAATGGCTCATCGGCGCTCTCGACAACGACATCGAGCAGCGGGTAAATACCGGTGTCCAAGCCCAAAAATTTGAGCTGTTCGATGCTGGCCAGCGAATGACCAGTCTGCAAGAGCTTGAGCATTTCGTCGAACAAACGGGACTGCGGCACGTCGGCCAACAAACCGCGCATGTCGCGCAGAGGCGCGACGGTTTTGTCTTCAAACTGAAAGCCCAGCGCGCTGAGCTTGGCCGAAAAACGCACGGCACGGATGATTCGCACCGGGTCTTCGCGGTAACGCGTGGCTGGGTCACCGATCATGCGCAAAATGCGTTTTTTGGAGTCGCGGATACCGTTGTGATAGTCGACCACGATGTGTGTTTCGGGGTCGTAATACATGGCGTTGATGGTGAAGTCGCGGCGCGCGGCGTCATGCTCCATCGAGCCCCAAACGTTGTCGCGCAGCACGCGGCCTGACGAATCAACGGCGTGCTTCATGCCGGCGAGTTGGCTCTTGCTGGTGCGCTCATTGCCGCCGACCTGCTCAGCTTGGCTGCTGTCAAGATTGGCCCGAAAGGTCGAGACCTCGATCACTTCATGCTCACGGCCGCGACCGTAAATGACGTGAACAATGCGAAAGCGTCGGCCAATGATGAAGGCCCGGCGGAACAGCGGCTTAACCTGTTCAGGTGTGGCGTTAGTCGCAACGTCGAAGTCTTTGGGACGCAGGCCCACCAGCAAATCCCGCACGGCGCCGCCGACGATATAGGCTTCGTAACCGGCGTCTTTGAGCGTGCGTACCACGTCCATGGCGCGCTCGTCGACCAAGGCGGGGTCAATGCCGTGCTCTTTGGGGCCGACTTCAAGGCGTTTACCGTAAGGTGATTTTTTGGTGCGCGAGGCACCTACTGGCGTGTTGGCAGTCTTGCCGAACAACTTGTCGATGAATTTTTTGATCATGAAATGCTAAGTGAACAGCTCAAGTATGCGCCATTGGCGCTCAGTGGCGACAGCCCGCAGGGCCGCGTCAGGGTTGGTGGCCACCGCCTGGGTGACCTTTTCAAGCAGGGCCAGATCGTTGATCGAGTCCGAATAAAAAACCGTTTCCGTGCTGTGCCAGTCGAGCTGGCGATCTTTCAACCAAGCCTCGACCCGCGTGACTTTGCCTTCACGAAACGACGGTACGCCCGCGATCTCACCGGTCAGTTCGCCCGCCACATCGCGGGCCAGTTGCACCGCAATCAGGTCAGGCACGCCAAAAGCATCAGCAATCGGTCGGGTGACGAATTCGTTGGTGGCGGTGACGATGACGACCAAGTCACCCGCCGCCTGATGGGCCCGCACCAGCGCCAGCGCTTGCGGCTGAATGGCCGCTTGCACCACCGTCTGCATGAAGGCGGCGTGCGCCTCGGCCGACTTGGCCGCACCCTGCTGACGCATGGCCTGCGTGGCAAAGCGCACATAGGCATGAATGTCCAGCGTGCCGGCTTTGTAGTGTTCGTAAAACTCAGAGTTGCGCAGCTTGAACTCCTTGCTGTCGCACCAACCCAAGGCCAGTGTGAATTCGCCCCACTGGAAGTCTGAATCCATCGGGATCAGCGTGTGGTCAAGGTCAAACAGCGCTACTTTTGTCATTGGTTGTCGAGCATCGATTTGATCAGCGGAATGGTGATGGCGCGCTGGGTTTGCAAAGAATAGCCGTCGAGCTGGTCTAGCAGTTGCATCAGGTTGCCGAGGTCACGGGAAAAGCGGTTGAGAATGAAATCCATCGCCTCGTCGCCCAGAAAGACGCCGCGGGCATCGGCTTCTTGGCGCAGCACGGCGCGGCGCTCAGCGTCGGTCAGCGCGTGCAGCGCAAACACATGGCCCCAGCCGAGGCGGGTGCGCAAGTCTTCGCGCAAAGCCAAATCAGCCGGTGGCAAGGCGCCTGCGGCCAGCACGCAGCGCGGCTGGCCGTCGGCCGCGCTCATGGCGTTGACGAACCAGTTGAAAGCTGCTTGCTGCTGCACGGCGGTGTAGAGATGGCAGTCGTCCATCAGGACGGCGACCCAGCGCTCGTCAAACTCGGGCGGTTCCAACACCGACGCATCGAGCCAGCCGACCGCAGCGCCCTGCTCGCACAGCACGCCAGCAAAGGCTTTCAGCAAATGGCTTTTACCACTGCCGGCGTCACCCCATAAATAGGTCGGCACGGGTGAGCGCAGGCTGTTGCCTGCCCAGAGTTGCAGGTGCCTGAGAGCCGCCACGTTGGGACCGGCGAAGAAGTTGTCGAATGAGGGCGCTGAAGCCAGGCCAATATCCAGAGCAATCTGCTTCATGTCAGTCGGGCGATAGCTGCGCGTTTTGAAGAAGGTATGAGCTGCATAAAGTCGGAAAAGGGTAAGCCCTTAGAATCTTGTCTTCGATTCTATCGGGCTTGTTACTGTATTTGACGGGCCTGACCTTAGCCAACCGCCACGCCGCCACCCGGGCCGGCGACAACCAATTTCATCAGCATGAGCCAATCCCCACTTTCCTATAAAGACGCCGGCGTTGACATCGACGCAGGCGACGCCTTGGTCGAACGCATCAAACCCCTGGCTAAAAAGACCATGCGCGAAGGCGTTTTGGCCGGTATTGGCGGCTTTGGCGCGCTGTTTGAAGTGCCCAAGCGCTACAAAGAACCGGTGCTGGTCAGCGGCACCGACGGCGTGGGCACCAAGCTCCGGCTGGCTTTTGAATGGCAAATGCACAACACCGTCGGCATTGACTTGGTGGCCATGAGCGTCAATGACGTGCTGGTGCAAGGTGCCGAACCGCTGTTTTTTCTGGACTACTTCGCCTGCGGCAAGCTCGACATCGACACCGCCGCAGCGGTGGTCGGCGGCATTGCACGGGGTTGCGAGTTGTCGGGCTGCGCCTTGATCGGCGGCGAAACCGCAGAAATGCCAGGCATGTACCCGGACGGTGAATACGACTTGGCCGGCTTCGCTGTCGGTGCGGTCGAAAAATCCAAAATCTTGACCGGCCAAAACATTGCAGCAGGCGATGTGGTGCTCGGCTTGGCCTCTAGCGGCGTGCACTCGAACGGTTTTAGCTTGGTGCGCAAGTGCATCGAGCGCGCTGGCGATCAGCTGCCCGCCAACTTGGACGGCAAACCGTTCAAAGAGGCGGTGATGGAACCGACGCGCCTGTACGTTAAAAACGTGCTGGCAGCGCTGGCGGCGCACCCGATCAAGGCACTGGCCCACATCACCGGTGGCGGCTTGCTGGAGAACATTCCACGCGTGTTGCCGGACGGCATGGCTGCTCATCTGCGCAAAGGCAGCTGGCCACAAACCGAGCTGTTCGCTTGGTTGCAAAACACCGCCGCCATCTCCGACTTTGAAATGAACCGCACCTTCAACAACGGCATTGGCATGGTGGTGGTGGTTGACGCCGCCAACGCCGCAGCCACCGCGCAGCATCTGCGCGAAGCTGGCGAGAAGGTCTTTGAGATCGGCGTGATCGCCGCACGTGGTGAAGGCGCGGCGGTCGTCGTCAGCTAATGACTTTGCGTTGAGGCTGGCACTTTAAGTTTCGCTAGGATTTTTTCCTGCAAGCTGCTGTAGCGCTCAGCCCGTGGGCCACCGATTTGCACGGCCCGCTTGATCGCTTCGGCGGCCTCTGGCAATCGCACCTGCTCCAGCCGGACTTGCGCCAGATTGTTCCAGGCATCGGCAAAGTCGGCATGCTTTTGCGTCGCTGATTCAAAATAGACAGCGGCCTCTTCTTGCTGCCCCAAGGCATAAGCGGCATTGCCCAGACCGATCATGGCGGCTCGCTGCCCGGGCCAAGTCTTCAAAGCGGTCTGGTAAGCCACCTGAGCGGCGGCTGGCTGCACCCTTTCCAGCCCAGCCGCGGCAGCCGTGAAACGCTCAGCCTGCGCCGTGGCCGGCAAACGCTCTGGCGGCAAAGCCACCATAGACCAATGCTCGCCGCGCGCCCATGTTCTTTCAAACGTGAACAGTGACATCTCCAGCCGCTCCGTCACGCCAGAATGCAGCACGACCGTGTTGCGCGCTCGGTCAAAACCGATCACCACGGCGTAATGCCACATCGGGTACACCTGCAACGAGAGGTTTTGAAAGACCAGCACCGGGTTGCCACTGGCGACCTCGCGCAACAAGTCTTCAAGCTGCGGCTGCAGCGGGTAAGCGACCAGCGCTTGGCGCCGGGTGGCTGTCAGCATTTCGACCTGAAAAGAGCCTTTACGGCCGGGCACGTAAACCTGATCGGTCAACTCGTCGGGCAACACTTTCACGCCGGCGTGCTGCGCCACCATGGCCAATGCGGCGGGGCCACATTGAAAATCATCTTGGGGGAAAAATGGCACGCCCGGAACGCTCGCGGAAATAGGGATGCCTGGCGCTCCAGCCGTTGCAAGCGCTGAGAGAGGAAAGTTGCGTGCGAGTTGACTCACTTGAGGTGTCGCACAGCCGGACAGAATAAGCACAACCGTAACGAAAAACCCCGCCAAGGCGGGGTTCCATTGGAACGAGCGGCTCTCAAGGCCGTTCATCGAACCGATCGGGTGAATGGGAAGACTTTGGTCAGACCCAAGATGTCGGTGACCAGCAAAACGATGAAGACCGTGAAGACGACACCGAGAACGCCAGCGCCGGCAGGTGCTTGGTCAACACGCGAGGCCAATTGAGCCACTTCGGCATCGGTCATGGCTTGCACACGTTCATTGGCAGCAGCGCTGCTGACGCCCTGACCTTCAAGCTCAGCACGGACATCATCACGGCTTAAAAATGCCGTGACTTTGTCGCGGTTGCTCTCAGCCAAAGCGGATGGCACGGCAGCAACTTCTTCAGTCATCACCAGACCAGCGTGCGCCATCATTGGCAAGCCCATCAAAGAAGTACTGGCAATCAGGATGGACGCAACCAAGCGTTTAAATGGGTTCATTTGGATATATCCTCGAAAAATGTTGTTATGACCAGCGGAAGGTTGAATACCTTCAACTGACCAGTACAGACAAAAATAGCTGTACTTGCATCTAAAGTACGCGCCCCGTCAATGACGGTCAAGACACTTTACACATCAGCACAAATATCAAACTCAGCCGCAAGCACGGCGTAAATCAGCCAAACGATCGGCGACTTCATCCAAGTCGAGTGCGTCTTCAGCATTCGCCAAATACGTTTCCAAATCAACCAAAGCGCGCCCCGGCTCGCCCTGTTCAGCCAAAGCCAAACCGCGGTCACGGTGCTCACTCCAAGCCGTTGGATGCAGCACCAACAGACGATCCAAGACAGCGATCAACCGTGACCAGTCTTCTTGCATTTTGTGAATGTCTTTGAGGTTGCGCAGCATGCGCTCGATGATGTCGCGCGGCGCTGCAGCTTGCAGGTAAAGACCGATGGGGACCTCGAAATCATCGGACAGCGCATTTCGCTGGCGAAACGGCTCCAAACGCTCAGACAGCTCTTCCCGGCTCAGCGATTGGCCGGTGAACGGGTCGATCACAACCTGCCCTTTGGGCAAGTTCACCTTGACCATGAAGTGGCCGGGAAAAGCCACACCGCGCGCATTCAAGTCCAAGCCAACCGCCAACTCCAACCACACCACCGCCAACGTGATCGGAATGCCGCGGCGGGTTTGCAGCACCGCATGGAGGAAACTGTTGTCGGGATCGTAATAGTCGTTGACGTTGCCGCCGAAGTTCAGATCGCGAAAGAAAAACTGGTTTAGCACCCGCAGTTTTTGCAATGCTGATGCGTCGGGCGGCAGCCGCCTTTTCACGCGGGCCAGCAACTGATCTACCTCGCCCAACACGTGCTCAACATCGAGTTCTGGGTATTCATCTTGGGCCAAGCTGACGGCGGCTTCGAGCAGCGGAAAGTGCTCGTCACTTTGCACCAAACTCGAAAAATATTGCAGCGGAGACGGGACTTCTAATTTCAATGGCATAGCGCTACTTTGTCACAACTTCGGAGGTCGCGCAGGCAACGGCTATTTGATATTTTGCCGGGACCGGAGGCTCAGCGACCCAACAGCTTGTGCACCTTCAGGCCGGTGACCCGCAAGGCGCTGAAATAAAGCACGGCAGAGCCCAACAAAATCAGTGCCAACAAGCCAATGCGCTGGCCGTAAAGACTGCGCATGCCTGTCCAGCTCACGGCACTCGCCGCCCACCACAAAAAGCCGGCCAGCAACGCACTGGCGAAAACAACCTGCAAGCCAAAACGGCCCCAGCCTGGCAGCGGCTGATAACTGCCCCGGCGGATCAGGCCAATCAACAACCAGCTCGCATTGATCAGCGCGCCGATGCCAATCGCCAGCGCCAAGCCCGCATGCTGGAAATACGGCACCAGCACGAGATTCAGCAATTGCGTGAGGACCAGCACCACGATGGCGATGCGCACCGGCGTCTTGATATCTTGATTGGCGTAAAAACCGGGGGCCAAGACCTTGATGGCGACCAGCCCGAGCAAGCCCAAGCCGTAACCCATGAGCGCGCGCGTGGTCTGCAGCACATCGGCGTCCGTGAATGCACCGTAGTGGTACAGCGTGGCCACCAACGGCTGTGCAAACGTCAGCAAAGCCACCGCGCTGGGGACGGCCAGCAAGACCACCAAGCGCAAGCCCCAGTCGAGCATGGCGGAGTATTTTTGCGTGTCGTTTGCAGCGCGTGCACCGGCGAGTTGCGGCATTAACACGACGCCCAAGGCAACACCGAGCAAGGCCGTCGGAAACTCCATCAAGCGGTCGGCATAGGTCAACCAACTGACGCTACCAGCCTGCAAATGCGAGGCAATTTGGGTGTTGATGAGCAGCGATATTTGCGCCACGCTGACGCCGAGCAAGGCCGGCAACATCAGCTTGGCAATGCTGCGCGTGGCCGGATCGCTCCACGCTGTGCGTACACCCTTCACGCCCAGACTGAGCTTGGGCAACAAGCCAAGTCGCAGCAGCGCCGGAATCTGCACGGCGAGCTGCAGCATACCGCCGACCATGACGCCGGCACCCAGCGCATAGACCGGCTCAATCCCTTGTGTTTTCAAACAAGGAGCTCCGAACCAAGCGGCTGCAATCATGCTCAGATTCAACAGCACCGGTGTGGCGGCCGGCACGGCAAAGCGCTTCCAGGTGTTGAGCACGCCAGCCGACAAGGCCACCAACGACATGAAGCCGATGTAGGGGAACATCCAACGCGTCATGACGACAGCCGCATTGAAGCCGCGCGGGTCTTGCTGCAAACCGCTGGCCATCGCCCAGACCAGCAGCGGCGCAGCCGCCACACCCAGCACACACGTTAACAACAACACCCAGACCAGCAAACTGGCAACCCGGTCGATCAGCAAACGTGTGGCCACCTCGCCATGCTGCGCTTTGCTGGCCGCCAGCACTGGCACAAAAGCCTGGCTAAAAGCGCCTTCGGCAAACATGCGCCTGAACAAATTAGGAATACGAAACGCCACATTGAAAGCGTCCGTCATGGCACTGGCACCAAAAGTCGACGCGATCAGAAGTTCACGCACCAGCCCCGTGATGCGAGACACCAGCGTGAGCAGGGAGACAGTGGAGGCGGCTTTGAAAAGTGACACAGGAGGAGTTTAAGGGGGAACAAACCACCGTGGCATATAATCGTGGGCTTTGCTGCATCATCCACAGACTCCTCCCCAGGATTAAAGGAATTTATATATGGCCACCGCCAAACCCAAGAAAAAAAACCCCCGCCTTGCTTCCGGCCGCAAACGCGTTCGTCAAGACGTCAAACTGAATGCTGCGAACACCTCGCTGCGTTCTAAATACCGTACTGCCGTTAAAAACGTTGAAAAAGCCGTTTTGACCGGTGACAAAACCAAAGCGGCAGAACTCTTCGCCAAGGCGCAGAGCATTGTGGACACGATCGCCGACAAGGGCATCTTCCACAAAAACAAGGCCGCTCGTGACAAGAGCCGTCTGTCCGCCAAGGTGAAAGCCTTGGCCCTGAAAGCCGCCTAATTCATTAGGCAAATCGCCCGGATGCCGCGCAAGT
>Ga0208916_10000293_pt1 | contig 24565 bp, 25 predicted proteins | sample DEB19_08_DNA_5_FD_184523 | JGI IMG/M metagenome (GOLD analysis project Ga0208916, IMG submission 184523) | Aqueous microbial communities from the Delaware River and Bay under freshwater to marine salinity gradient to study organic matter... | ecosystem: Environmental > Aquatic > Marine >... | reverse complement strand
ACCATGTGCTGCAAGCCGACGAAGGCGCCGACATGGACTTTCTGGTTGGCCAACGCGGCGCAGCCGTGCCCAAAGACAACCATTGAGATGGTCGTCCCGAGCGCCAATGACGTTGTCATCGTGAACTCTAATGACTTTGTCATCCCGGGCTCCGATGACCTTGTGACCCTGAACGCCAATCACTTTGTCATCGTGAACTCTAATGAGTTTGTCATCCCGGGCTCCAATGACTTTGTCATCCTGGGCTTGACCCGGGATCCATCTGTGCACCACCATGGATGCCGGATCAAGTCCGGCATGACAGACCCGTACGTTAACCCGATCAAGCCTGGCATGACAGACCGGTTCGTTAAGCCGATCAAGCCCGGCATGACAGCCCGATACGTTGAACCGATCAAGCCCGGTATGACATCCGGGTTTTGATACCCCTTATTCGTTCCCTCATTCAGGAGAATTTTTATGCGTATTTTGATCACCGGCGGTGCCGGATTTATAGGTGCCCGCCTGGCCCGTGAAATTTTGAAACGTGGTCAATTGAATGGCCAAAGCGTGAGCGAACTGGTCATTGCCGACCTTTTCCCGGCCCCTGCCGACCTGCTGGCCGATCCGCGCGTGAAGGGCCACACTGGCCCCATGCTGGAACAAGGCGATTTGTTCAAGAGCGGCTTTGACGGCGTTTTTCATTTGGCATCGGCCGTGTCAGGCGAATGCGAACTCGACTTTGATCTGGGCCTGCGCTCCAACGTAGACAGCAGCCGCTTGCTACTGGACAGCATTCGGGCATCGGGCAAAGCATCGCGCTTTGTATTTGCCAGCTCGGTGGCGGTGTTCGGCCCCGACGTAGGCAACCCGATGCCAGAACGCGTGACCGACACCACCTTGCCCACGCCGCAAACCTCTTACGGCACGCACAAGCTGATGATCGAGTACATGGTGGCCGACTACACCCGCAAAGGCTTCATCGACGGCCGTGCAGCACGCCTGATGACGGTGACAGTGCGCCCCGGCAAACCCAATGGCGCGGCGTCCTCGTTTTTCAGCGGCATCATCCGCGAGCCTCTGGCGGGCACCGATACCACCTGCCCGGTGGACCCGGATGTATCGCACCCCGTGTCATCGCCGGGCAACACCATCCACGGCCTGATCACCGTATTCGAAGCCAGCCGTGAAGCTCTGGGTGGGCGCATGGCACTCAACCTGCCGGGCCTGAACGTGAAGGTGAGCGACATGCTGGCTGCGCTTGAAAAAGTGGCGGGCCCGACCGTTCGCGCACGCGTGAAGTTTGAACGCGATGAACGCGTTGCGGGCATTGTGGCCAACTGGGCCAAGGGTTCGACCTTTGACCGCGCCAATGCCTTGGGCCTGAAAGCCGATGCCAGCTTCGAGGCCATCATCGAACAGTACATCGCAGACTGCAAAACCCGGCCCGGTTACCCTGCCGAAGCCTTGAACGGTTTGAAGTGACAACCTCCATCAAAGCACTCGACATCGTCGCCTTGGGCGAAGCCATGGTCGAGTTCAACCAGACCAAAAACCAGTCAGTTGACGCACCACCCATGTACCTGCAAGGCTTCGGCGGCGACACCAGCAACGCCGCCATTGCCGCCGCCCGCGCGGGTGCCCGTGTGGCCTACCTCAGCCGCTTGGGCACAGACCGCTGGGGGGATCGCCTGATGGATTTGTGGCAGCGCGAAAACGTCGACACCACCGCCGTGGTGCGCGACGCCCAAGCGCCCACGGGCATGTACTTTGTGAGTCACGATGCGCAGGGCCACCACTTCAGCTACGCCCGCGCCGGATCAGCCGCCAGCCGCATGCAAGTGCAAGATGTGGCGCAGCACTGGGGCGAAGCCATTGCTCAAAGCCAGTGGCTGCACCTGTCAGGGATTTCATTGGCCATTTCGGCATCGGCCTGCGACGCGGCCTTTGCGGCCATGCGCCATGCCCGCACCGCTGGCACGCAAGTGGCACTCGACTCCAATTTGCGTTTGTCGCTCTGGCCACTCGACCGCGCTCAAGCCTGCATGCGCCACGCGGTCAGCCTGTGCGATCTGTTTTTGCCCAGCATGGAAGACATGACGGCGCTCACCGGCCTCACGCAAGCGCAAGACATCATCGGCTGGAGCCACGCCCAAGGCGCAGCACAAGTGGTGCTCAAGCTAGGCGCCGACGGTGCCCTGGCCAGCGACGGACATCAGCAGCGCCTGGTGCCCGGCCATGCAGTTCAGGCCGTGGACGCCACAGGTGCAGGTGATTGTTTTGCGGGCAACTTGCTGGCGCGTTTGTCGTGTGGCCAATCCTTGTGGGACGCCACCGCTTACGCCAACGTTGCAGCGTCTTTGTCTGTGCAAGGTTACGGCGCGGTCGCGCCCTTGCCGCAACGTGAAGCCGTGCTGAAGGTGCTGAGCTCGGCGAAAGCCCCCCAAGCATGAACCTCGCCCAGCGCGCCTTGATCGCCATCGACTGGGGTACCACTTCACTGCGTGGTGCGCGCCTTGGGCCCGCCGGTCAGGTGCTTGAATCGCGTGAATTTGCACGAGGCATCCTGAGCGTGCCACCTGGTCAGTTTGAAGCCGTGTTCAATGAACTCTTTGGCGACTGGATGGACTCGCCCCATGCGCTGTGCCTGATATCGGGCATGGCAGGCAGCCGACAGGGCTGGCAAGAAGCGCCCTACTGCCCCTGCCCCGCTGGCTTTGACGAACTGGGTCAACACCTTTTGTGGCTGCAAGCCGATCGCATCGCCTTGGTGCCCGGCTTGAGCTGCATGTCGGCTGGCCTTTCGAACGTTCCCGACGTGATGCGTGGCGAAGAAGTGCAAATTTTCGGGGCACTGCAACTGGCAGGCCGCGACAGCGCCACACTGGTGCTGCCCGGCACACACAGTAAGTGGGCGCAAGTGCAAGGCGGCCGCGTCACGCGTTTCCAGACCTTCATGACGGGTGAGGTGTTTGCCCTGATGAGCCAGCATTCAATTTTGGGCAAGACGCTGGACTTGAATGGTGCTTTTGATGAAACGGCTTTCTTACGAGGTGTAGACCAAAGCCAGCAAGCGGGCAGCGTGCTCAACAAACTGTTTGCGGTGCGCACACTGGGCTTGTTTGAACGCATGAGCGCAGCTGTTCTGCCTAGCTATTTGTCGGGCTTGCTGATTGGCGAAGAGCTGCGCACACAGGTCGATACAGCCAACAAGGCCAATGCAGCCCCATTGATTTTGATGGGCAGCGATGCCCTCACGCGGCGTTACACCCTCGCCCTGCAACATTTGGGCTTGACCTGCCAGCGGCGGGGGGCCGAAGCCACTTGGGCAGGTTTGCATGCCTTGGCCGTCAATTTAACGCGCACGCCATGAACACCTTGAACCCCACATCCACCCCGCATGCGCTCTTGGCACAAGCCATGACCCAACTGCCCCTGATCGCCATCCTGCGCGGCCTCACGCCCGCAGAGGCACCGGCCATCGGCGAAGCGTTGGTGACCAGCGGCTTTGCCATCATCGAAGTGCCGCTCAACTCGCCCGAGCCTTTGCGAAGCATCGCCGCGCTGGCGCAGCAATTTCCGCAAACCCTGATTGGCGCAGGCACAGTGCTAAACGCGCAGCAAGTCAAAGACGTGCACGCAGCCGGGGGCCGCTTGATCGTGGCCCCCAACTTCAACCCTGCGGTCGTGGCGCAAGCCCTGGCCCTGAACATGGTGGTGCTGCCTGGTGTGGCCACACCCAGCGAAGCTTTTGCGGCACTCGATGCGGGGGCACACGGGCTCAAACTGTTCCCAGCCGAAATGATTTCACCGGCCACCGTCAAAGCCCTGCGGGCTGTGCTGCCCCCAGAAGCCGCCTTGATGCCAGTCGGTGGCATCACGCCCGGCAACATGGCTGCTTACCAAAGCGCTGGGGCCAGCGGGTTTGGCCTTGGCTCGGCCTTGTACGCGCCGGGGCGTTCTGCGCAGCAGGTGGGTGACAACGCCGCCGAATTCGTACGCGCGTTCAAGGCCTGACGCCTCACACGCCACCCCTCAGGCTTTTTCGCCCAAGCGCCCATCCCGAAAATCGGCCAAAGCCTGGTAGATCTCTTCTTTGGTATTCATCACAAACGGGCCATATTGAACGATGGGCTCCTTGAGCGGTTGGCCCGCCACCAAGATGAGCTTGGCATCGGCGCTGGCCTCGATGACCACCCCGTCGGATTGAGCCGTGTTGGCCAAAATCGCCATGCGCTGCACGGGCACGGTTTGCCCTGCGATGCTGACTTCGCCCCGGTACACGTACACAAAGGCGTTGTGCCCAGCGGGCAGCGTCTGCTCAAAGCGCGTGCCTTGGGGCATGTGCACATCCAGATAAACCGGTTGGGTGATCTCGCGGCTGACCGCGCCTTGCACGCCGTGGCTGGCCCCGGCGATCACCGTGACCGCCACGCCCTCAGGCGTTTGGAACTGCGGCAGCTGGTCGTTTTGAAAATCGCGGTACCAAGGGGCGTTCATCTTTTCTGAGCTGTGCAAGTTCAGCCACAGCTGAAAGCCCTCCATCACGCCATCGGTTTGCTGCGGAAGCTCCGAGTGGATCACGCCTTGGCCTGCGGTCATCCATTGCACGCCGCCGTTTTGCAACAGGCCTTCGTGGCCCGCGCTGTCGCGGTGCAGCATGCGCCCGGCAATCATGTAGGTCACGGTTTCAAAGCCCCGGTGCGGGTGGTCAGGAAAACCGGCAATGTAGTCATCGGGCTTGTCGCTGCCAAAGGCATCGAGCATCAAAAATGGGTCAAGCCGGTGCTGCAAATCTTGTGTGAGGATGCGGCTGAGCTTGACGCCTGCGCCATCGGATGTGGCCTGGCCAATGACCAGGCGCTCGACCGTGCGGGCAATGACGACTGGGTGAGTAGATGCATTGTTGGACACAAAGGTCTCCTTTCAACTTAAGGGGGGCGGTTCACGCCAGATTCAATGCCCGTAACTGTAAATGCGCAGGCCCGTTCAAGTCAGGCGGCAGCTGGTGTTTGGCTTGCAGGTAATGGTGGGTGTACACGTCCAGATAGGCCTGCAAGGTGTGTGCGGCATGGGATTCGTCTGCCAGCTCCAGGCAAAGCGATGCGACTTCGCTGGTGCAAAAATGGTCATCACGGCGCGAGCGGCGCAGCTGGTAGCGCGAGACCTGTTCAGGGTTCAGGCTGAGCACAGGCAAGGCATTCAGGTACGGGCTTTTGCGGAACATCTTGCGCGCCTCGGGCCAAGTAGCGTCAAGCAAAATGAACAGTGCCCGCTTGCCTGATGGCGTGGTTTGTACCGAGTGCACCACACGCTCGGGCGCAACAAACTCACCCGGAAACACCACAAAGGCCTGCCACTGCGGATCGGCCAGCAGCGCCAGCAGAGCAGGGTCGACTTCGGTGCGAGCCCAACCAAAAGCAAAGGTGTCGTGCACCACATCGGCAATCAGCCAGCCGGTGTTGCTGGGCTTGAGCGGTTCGATGTCGGCCATCAGCAAACACATGCCTGACGTCGTCGGCACTTCGGGACGCACGTCACACAAGCAATGGCTAGGCACCAAACGACAACCGGGGCAGCGCTCGCCCTTGATGCCACCACGGGCCATGAAGGGTTTGGCGCTTCGGGCCAGACGCGCGGTGCGCAGGCGCGAAACGGCATGGGGTTCCAGCGCAGAACGTGATGCAGGCACGGCGACAGGCGCTGCGACAGGCATGGGCGTGGGCGACATGGGAAGAATGGCCGATCCTCAAGCTGCAGGCGTGGCCATGCGCAAACGACGTGCAGCCTCTTCGTCGCGGGCGTCGTCGATTTCGCGCAACACGGCCTGCATGTCCACATCGGCAGTTGAACGCTCGTAGTGACCTGTCAGCGGTGTCTCGTTGCTCAACAGACCGGCCTGATACAGGCTCCAGATTTCGGGGCCGTATTCGGTCTGGAGCAGTTCGGGCGCGAACTGACCGAAGAAATCTCGCAGGTTGCCCACATCGCGCAGCAGCATGCGTTGGGCGTGGTTGTTACCCGCAGCATCCACCGCCTGCGGCAGGTCGATGATGACCGGCTCGTCCACCCCAGGCTGGTCGCCTTCACCCGGCAAGTGCGCCAACAAGATGTTGAACTCGGACAAGTCACCGTGCACCACCCCCGCGCAAAGCATGCGCACCACTTCGGCGATCAGGGTGGCGTGGTGCTGCCGCGCTTGCTCGGGCGTGAAGGCCACATCGTTCAGACGCGGCGCGGCGTCGCCATGGGCGTCGGTCACCAGCTCCATCAGCAGCACGCCATCAAAAAAGTTAAAGGGCTTGGGCACACGTACCCCAGCTGCAGCCAGGCGGTAAAGCGCATCGACCTCGGCGCTTTGCCAGGCGGCTTCCTGTTCTTGCCGGCCAAACTTGCTGCCCTTGGCCATGGCACGGGCAGAGCGCGAATTTTTAACCTTGCGGTTTTCGGTGTAGTCCACCGCTTGCCGGAAGCTGCGGTGGGTGGCTTCTTTGTAAATCTTGGCGCAGCGGGTTTCGTCACCGCAGCGCACCACGAACACCATGGCCTCTTTGCCGCTCATGAGCTGGCGCACCACGGTGTCGATCAGCCCCTCGTCGACGAGGGTCTGCAGTCTGGGGGGAGCCTTCATCCAGGGCGATGCAAGGCGCAGAGCTTGTTGCCGTCCGGGTCGCGCAAATAAGCCAGGTACAGCTTGCCCGCTGGCGTTTCACGGAAACCGGGTGGGTCTTCGCAAGTGGTGCCGCCGTTGGCTACGCCCGCCGCATGGAAGGCATCGCCCTGCTCGGCCGATGGCACGGTGAACCCAATGGTGCTGCCGTTGCCGTGGCAGGCGGGCTCGCCGTTGATGGGCGTGGTGATGGCGAAGGTGCCCGTGGGACTGCGGTAAAAATAGCGGTTTTTGTTGGCCACGCCGGGGCCGTGGCCCAGGGTGCCGAGCACGGCGTCATAAAACTTTTTGGAGACCTCGAGGTCATTCACACCCAACATCACATGGCTGAACATGGCTTTCTCCGTTAATACCCGGCATCGGGCGAATTGAATTCGGGTAATGGTACTTGAAGCGACGCGTGAGAAAGCCCGTGAACAGACCCCGGCAAGTCGCCAATGTGGTTGCTTTGGGGGCCTGAACCGAGGCAAGCTGAGTCTTTGATGAAATCGTCAGCACAAACAGCTGCCCTCGGGCATGAAACATCCTTCTTTTTTGATCTCGACAACACCATGAACACACCGGTCAATTTGCTCGACGCCTGGATGGCGCAAGAACAAGAAATACGAACCCGCCTGAATGCGGGCGCAGGCCCCGGCGTGGCCCGCCCCGACCAAATCGCGGGCAAAACTGGCTTAGAGGTCATGCAAGGCTTGCTCTCTGGCGAGCTGCCCTACGCCAGCATCGCCAAAACACTGGACTTTGTGTTGATCGAGGTCAGCCCGGGCCAGGCGATTTTTCAGGGCACGCCCGGCCTGCAGCACATGAACCCACTGGGCACGGTGCATGGGGGCTGGTTTGCCACCTTGCTTGACTCGGCTCTGGGCTGCGCCGTGCACACCATGATGCCGCCGGGACGCGGCTACACCACGGCCGATCTGAGCGTGAAACTGGTCAAGGCCCTGACCCCGAAAGTCCAGCGCGTACGGGCCATTGGCCAAGTGGTGCACTGCGGCCGTCAGCTGGCTACCGCCGAAGCGCGATTGGTCGGGCCGGATGGCACACTCTATGCCCATGCCAGCACCGCCTGCCTGGTGTTTGACATGCCCACTTCAGCCACCACCGGAACTCAAAAATGAGACTTCTTCACACCATGCTGCGCGTGGGCAACCTGCAACGCTCAATTGACTTTTACACGCAGGTGCTGGGCATGAAACTGCTGCGCACCTCCGAAAACCCCGAGTACAAATACTCGCTGGCCTTTGTGGGTTACGGCAGCAACCCCGACCACGCCGAGCTGGAGTTGACCTGGAACTGGGGCGTTGAGAGCTATGAGATGGGCACCGCCTACGGTCACATCGCTTTAGGCGTGCCCGACGCGTATGCCGCCTGCGAAAAGATCAAGGCCAACGGCGGCAACGTGACGCGCGAGGCCGGCCCGGTCAAGGGCGGCAGCACCGTGATCGCCTTTGTGACCGACCCCGATGGTTACAAGGTCGAGCTGATTCAGCGGGCCGAGTTTGCAGGTGGACAAGGGCTGCGCTAAACCCAGAACCCCTGTCACCCCGACCTGATCGGGGGTCCATGACCAAACCCTGTCACCCCCGACCTGATCGGGGGTCCATGCCCAAACCCCGTCACCCCCGACCTGATCGAGGGTCCATGACCAAACCCTGTCACCCCCGACCTGATCGGGGGTCCATGCCTTCGACCACCATGGATACCCGGTCGAGTCGGGTATGACACACCGAGAATCAGCGCGGCAACTGGCTGGCTTCTCGGGCCAGAGCTTCGATGCGAGCCCAGTCGCCTTTTGCCAGCGCATCGGCAGGCACCAACCACGAGCCGCCCACGCAAGCCACATTGGGCAAGCTCAGCAAGTCGTTGGCGTTTTGCTGCGTGACACCGCCCGTGGGGCAAAACTTCACATCAAAGAACGGGCCGCTCCAGGCCTTGAGCATGTTTGGGCCACCCGCTTGCATGGCCGGGAAAAATTTGAGTTCGGTGTAGCCGTCTTCTTGGGCCATCATGATTTCGCTGCCGGTGGCCACACCGGGCAACAATGACAGGCCGTTGTCGCGGCAAGCCTGGCCCACCAGTTTGGTGTAGCCCGGGCTGACCGCAAAACGCGCACCGGCTTTGGCCGCTGCTGCCGCATCCGCGGGGCTGCGCACCGTGCCTGCCCCGACCACAGCGCCGGGCACTTCTTTGGCAATGGCTTCCATGCAGGCCAGCGCCTGCGGGGTGCGAAGGGTGACTTCCAACATGCGGATGCCGCCCGCCACCAGGGCACGGGCCATGGGCACGGCGTGGGCCACGTCGCTCAGCACGATCACGGGGATCACGGGGGCGTCCTGCATCACTTGCAGGGCGGTCAAGGGACCATTCAGATTCACAGCCATGTGCAGGCTCCTTCTTCGGCTTTGAGCGCGTTGCGGCGCAGGTTGGCAAACAGTTCACGGCCCATGCCCATGCCATTGGCGGCGGACAGTTCGGCGGGCATTTGGGCCAAGGGGCGAGCGGCCCATTCGGCCTCGCTCACCAGCACTTGCAAGGTGCCCGCCACGCCATCGAGGCGGATCAGGTCACCGTCTTGGACCTTGGCCAAGGGGCCCCCGGCAGCGGCTTCGGGCGAGATGTGGATGGCCGCAGGCACTTTGCCCGAGGCACCACTCATGCGGCCATCGGTGACCAGTGCCACCTTGAAGCCTTTGCCTTGCAGCACGGCCAGCGGCGGTGTGAGTTTGTGCAGCTCAGGCATGCCGTTGGCTTGTGGCCCTTGCCAGCGCACCACGCAGACGATGTCGCGCTCCAACTCGCCTGCCTTGAAGGCGGCATGCAACTCGTCTTGCGAACTGAACACGCGGGCTGGCGCTTCGATGACGTGTAGCTCTTCAGGCACGGCCGAGATTTTGATCACGCTGCGGCCCAGATTGCCTTGCAAAAGCTTGAGGCCACCCGTGGCGCTGAAGGGGCTGCTGGCGGGGCGCACCACGGTGTCGTCTTTGCTGGCACCGGCGTCCTGCCAAAGCAGTTGGCCGTTTGGTGCCGAGGGGATGCGGGTGAATTCGCGCAGGCCACCGGGGCGCACCGTGAGCACATCGGCGTGCATCAGCCCGGCGTCGAGCAACTCGCGGATCACATAGCCCGGCCCGCCTGCGGCCTGGAACTGGTTCACATCGGCGCTGCCGTTGGGGTAGACGCGGGTCAACAAGGGCACCACGTCCGACAGGGCCGAAAAATCGTCCCAGTCGATCACGATGCCCGCTGCACGGGCCACCGCCACCCAGTGGATCAAGTGGTTGGTCGAGCCGCCCGTGGCCAACAAGGCGACCATGGCGTTGACGATGCAACGCTCGTCGACCAAACGGCCAATGGGCGTGAAGTTTTGCCCCTTGACCAGCGCCAGCACGGTGCGGGCCGCCTCGCGGGTCAGCTCGGCACGCACGCCCTCGGCGGGGTTGATGAAGGCCGTGCCAGGCACGTGCAAGCCCATGGCTTCGAGCAGCATTTGGTTGCTGTTGGCCGTGCCATAAAAAGTGCAAGTGCCTTCGCCGTGGTAAGCCTTGGATTCGGCTTCCAACAGCTCGGCGCGACCCACCTGCCCCAGTGCGGCTTTCTCGCGCACCTTGGACTTTTCACTGTTGGACAAACCGCTGGTCATGGGGCCTGCGGGCACAAACACTGTGGGCAAATGGCCAAACTGCAACGCACCGATCAACAGACCCGGCACGATCTTGTCGCACACACCCAGCATCAAGGCCGCGTCAAACACATCGTGGCTGAGCGACACCGCCGTGGCCATGGCGATCACATCGCGGCTGAACAGGCTCAGTTCCATGCCGGGGGTGCCTTGGGTCACGCCGTCACACATGGCCGGCACGCCGCCCGCCACCTGGGCGGTAGCGCCCAACTTGCGGGCTTCGTCCTTGATCAGGTCGGGGTAGTGCTGCAGCGGCGCATGGGCAGACAGCAGGTCGTTGTAGGCATTGACGATGCCGATATTCGGGGCACGCGGGGCCACCACCTTGATTTTGTCGAGTGCGGTGGCGCGGCCTTTGTCGCCTTCGGGCATGGCGGCAAAGGCGTGGGCCACGTTGGCGCAGCCCAGGCGCTGGGCACCGGGGTCTTTGCTGGCGGCTGCATCGACCTGTTGCAAATAGGCCTGTCGGGTCGGACGGCTGCGCTCAGTGATGCGGGCGGTCACAGCGACCAGTATGGGGTGGAGGGTCATGTTTTGACGTCGGGTCAGACGTGGTAACTAAATTACATGACCGATGGTAACCGTGTTCCCCTGTTTTGGTGCGTTTGGGCGGTTACAGACTGGGTACAAGTCGTGAGCGAAACCGATCAGGCAACAAAAAACCCGCCGAAGCGGGTTTTTTGATGCGTCACGTGCCGAATCACTTGGCAGCAGAAGCATCTGCTGCTGGTGCGGCAGCGGCGGGTGCAGACGCGTCTGGGGCTGGCGCAGAAGCTTCTGCAACAGGTGCAGTGACAGCAGCGGGCGCTGCAGGGGCGGCTTTTTTGCTTTTGGCAATGCCAAAACCGACGGCCAAACCAATGGTCAGCACGATCACGGCCACCAGAACGGCCCAAACTACGGGTTGGTTGTCATCTTGAGGGGTCGACATGTTTGTTTTCTCCGAAAATAGTGGCCAGATTGTAATGGGGCCTCTTTGCACATGACTGACACAGACCTGGATACCCAAGTTCAGCCCGCTCCCGCGACTTCATGTGCGGGGTTTCAGGGTGACTTGCTCGACCGCTTTCGAACACAAGCAGCAGGCCAGGATTTGTGGGTGTTCGGCTATGCCTCGCTGCTTTGGCGGCCCGAATTCGAGGCAACAGAGCAGCACATCACCCGCGTTTGGGGCTGGCACCGCGCCCTGAAAATGTGGAGCCGACTGAACCGGGGCAGCCCGGAATGTCCGGGCTTGGTGTTTGCCTTGTTGCCTGGCGGCAGTTGCCAAGGCGTGGTCTACCGGGTGGCCCAAGATCAGGCCGACGAGGTATTGGTACGGCTCTGGGAACGCGAGATGCCCATGGACGTTTACACCCCCAACTGGCTGTCTTGCGCGACACCACATGGCCCGGTCAAAGCGCTGGCCTTTACCCTTCCCCGCAGCAGCGCCAGCTTCACTGGGCATTTACCCGCTCAAACGTACCGCCAGATCTTTCAGCAAGCCTGTGGCAGATTTGGCACCACGCTGGACTATGCCCGCCAAACCCATGAAAGCCTGCTGGCCCACGGCATTGAAGACCGGGCTTTGGCCGCCCTGCTGCGCCACGCCGACTGAAGCACCCGTGGCCGCCCGCTCACCAAGCCCCCGTCCACCCCAAGCCCACCCGCCCCAAGTCGGTCTGCACACACAAGCTCTGCCTATACTCAAGCCATGAACATCGCCGACCTGCGCAAGAGCTACGAAAAAGCCGAGCTCAACGAAAACGCCTCCCACGCCGACCCCTTGAAGCAATTTGAGCAATGGCTGCAAGAAGCCATCTCATCCGAAGTGCCCGAACCTAACGCCATGACGCTGGCCACCGTGGCCAACAACCTGCGACCCAGCACACGGGTGGTGTTGATCAAGGGCTACGACGATCGCGGCATCGTCTGGTACACCAATTACGACAGCCAAAAAGGCCAGGAACTGGGTGGCAATCCGTTTGCGGCTTTGCAGTTCCACTGGGTCGAGTTAGAGCGCGTCGTGCGCATTGAGGGCCGCGTGGAAAAAGTCAGCGCCGAAGAGAGCGATGCTTACTTTCACAGCCGCCCGCTGGACTCGCGCATCGGTGCTTGGGCTTCCCCTCAAAGCCAGGTGATCGACGGTCGCACTGTGCTGGTGACCAACGCCGCCAAATATGCCGCGCAGTTCATGCTGCAACCACCTCGCCCGCCTCACTGGGGCGGTTACCGCCTGGTACCCGACCAATGGCAGTTCTGGCAAGGACGCAAAAGCCGTTTGCATGACCGTTTGCGTTACACCCAGGATGGCGGGGATTGGTTGCGCGAGCGCCTGGCACCCTGACCCAAACTGGCCGCATCAGGCGGGTAACAAGGGCAGCACCGCCATGACCGCCGACACGCTCAACACAGCCATGGCGGTGGACACGGCCACGCCGGCTGTCACGGCATCTTCTTCCTTGCGGTAACGCTGCGAAAACAAAAAGACATTAGCGCCAATCGGCAGTGCCGCTGCCACCGTCATCACCGCCAAATGCAGCCCACGCAGGCCCAACAGCCAGCCCGCCGCCAACATGAGCATCGGGTGCAACACGGTTTTCACCAAGGACAAACGCAGCGCCAGACCGAGCTGCCGTCCGATGGGCGTGAGCGCCAAAGTGATGCCCACCAACACCAGGGCCACGGGCCCAAAAGCACTGCCCAGCAAAGCCAATGGGCGGTCCACGATGGGGTGCAAGCCCCAGCCGGTCTGCGCATAAGCCAGCCCTACCAAAATCGGCAGCGGCACAGGGTGAATGATGGCGTTGCGGATAGCCGACGCCACGGTGCGCCAGATGGGCCGTCGCTCACCCGACAAGGCCGCCTGTTCTTGTGCGACTTGCAACTCAAGCACCAGTGTGGCCGCGCTCAACAACACCAAGGCGTGCAATGAAATCAGGGTGAACAGCAGCACCTGCCCTTCTTGCCCATAAGCCAGACCGATCAGCGGCACGCCGATCATCAAGGTGTTGCTGAAAATGCTGGCCAATGCCAATACCGAAGCACGGCTGTTGCTGCCGTAGAGCCAGAGCATGGCAACAAACAAAGACCCCGCCACCAGGAAGTACTGCATCACGGGTTTGAAATCGAGCTGCTCGATGTGCACGCTGCTCATGGTGCGAAACAGCAATGCCTGGGTCAGTACCAGAAACACCAAATTGGACAAATCACGCACCGACTCACCGCGCACCAACTTGGCCTTGCCGGCGACAAAGCCAATGAAGATCAGCAACACCACAGGCAGCAGCGAGGACAGGACGGGGTGATCAAGGTTCATGACTGGATTATCCCGGCCTGCCAGCGTCATTTCTCAGCGGAAACCACTTAGCCCCCCAGCACAGCAACCGCACACGCCACATCCAAACCAAAGGCTTGGCGCGCTCTTCTGGCTATAAGCGTTCAGTGGACGTGCTTCATTCCGCAGCTCTTGCCCAGCGCAAAACCCTTGCAAGCGGCTTGCAATTCCTTGGTGCATTGTTCAGGCTTTTTGCCGGATTCGAGGCATTTGGCTGCCGCCTCATGGGCCGTGGCCATGGCGCGATGGCGCGTGATGTCTTCTTGGGTTTCTTTGCTGCTGTGTTGGGCTGAGGCTCCCCAAGACAAGGTCAGGGCGATGAGAAAAAAAGCTATTTTTTGCATGCGTTTCCTTTTGAAAATGGAATCAACGCCCTTTTGGCAATAACGTCCAAATAGGCATCACCCAACACGAACAGCCGGTATTTTCACTCACGCACCAGACGCGCAAACGTCTTCTTGAACTTGGTCACCTTGGGCGCAGCCACGGCCATGCAATAACCTTGGTAGGGGTTGCGCTCAAAAAAGTCTTGGTGGTAATCCTCGGCCGCGCTGTAGTTGTTCAGCGCCAGCACCTCGGTCACGATGGGCTGACCGAACGCGTTGGCAGCCGTCAACTCGGCGATCAGCGCCTGAGCCACCTCGGCCTGTTCGGGCGTGGTGAAGTAAATGCCGCTGCGGTACTGTGTGCCTGTGTCGTTGCCCTGGCGGTTGAGGGTGGTCGGGTCGTGGATGACAAAGAAAATCTCCAGCAACTCACGGGTGCTGATCTGTGTCGGGTCGTATGCCAGCTTGACCACCTCGTTGTGACCGGTGCGGCCTGTGCACACTGCTTCGTAAGTGGGCGCTGTGGTTTGGCCGTTGCAATAGCCCGACTCCACGTCGGTCACGCCCTGCACCTTGACGTACACCGCCTCGGTGCACCAAAAGCACCCGCCGCCCAAAACCAAAGTTTCTGTCATGTTTGTTCCTATTGCGATTTTGAAGATGGACCCCGGATCGAGTCAGGGGTGATGGGTTTGCGTGTCATCCCGCACTGGATGCGGGATCCATCCCCTGCCCAATGCCCCCCAAGGCGCCCCGAGCACACCCCAAGCCATTTGAATTATCGGTCGCCCACAAGCCCAGCCTGCACCGCCTGAACAAAGTCCCCCAGCGCCGTCTGGTCTCGGTCGCTGCGCCACAGGCATCGCGTGTCATAACGCACCTCCACCTCGCGCAGCGGCACGAACACCGCGCCCGCCAGCGCCGATTGCTGCAACGCCTGCGGCACCAGCGCCACACCCAAACCCTGCGAAACCAAGGACACCACGCTCAGCCAGTGGCGCAACTCGTGCACCACAGGTGGCATCCAGCCGGCTTGCTCGCACAACATCACAATGCGCTCGTGGTAATCGGGCGATACCGTGCGGGACACCACCACCAAGTCTTGCCCTGACAGCGCATTCAAGCTCAGACTGGCCGCACCCGCCAAGGGATGGCTGGCAGGCAAGCAGGCCACCAAGGGCTGGCTGGCCACCAAAATATGCTCAAACCCGGGCGGCACACGGGGCGTGTGTACAAAACCCGCATCCAGTCGGTCGCGCAGCAACTCGGACAATTGCTCTGACGAACTGAGCTCGCGCAACACCAGTCGCAAACGCGGGTGACTGGCCTGAAAGCGGCTCAGGACTTGCGGCAAACCGCAATACAGCATGGTGCCGGGAAAGCCAATGAGCAACTGGCCCGATTGGCCCTCGGCAACATCGCGTGCCTCGCGGGCCGCCGCACCGGCTTGCGCCAACAAAGCCCGCGCCGCAGGCACAAAGGCCAAACCCGCTGCGGTGAGCTGCACACCCCGGCTGTTGCGGTTGAACAATTGCGCCCCAACCGAGGCTTCAAGCTGTTGAATGTTCAAGCTCAAAGGCGGCTGTGAAATCGACAGGCGCTGGGCGGCGCGGCCAAAATGCAGCTCTTCGGCCAGCATGAGGAAGTAACGCAGGTGACGGAATTCCATGGATTTAAAAAATGTATTGCTGCATCGATAATCAATATTAGACAACTATTCATGAAGTGCCAACAATGGCACCGTTGCAAAGTCATGGATACCCGCATTCGCGGGCATGACACCGTGTAAAAAAGCCTTCCACCGCGATAGAAAGCGCTCCATCTCGATAGAAAGCGCTCTGTATCGATAAAAAGCGCTCCGTCTTGATAGAAGGCGCTCCGTCGCAATGGAAAGCCCTCCATGGCGTTAAAAAAAGCCATGGATCACCGCTGTGACGGGTATGACACACTGATCTAATAGTTAAGCACTGACCCAGGAGACCCAAAATGAAGCCTACTTTCCAATGGAATGACCCCTTTTTGCTGAGCGAGCAACTTTCCGATGACGAACGCGCCATCGTCGAAGCCGCCCACACCTTTTGCCAGGAACGCCTGCAAACCCGCGTGCTGCAAGCGGCCCGCCATGAAAAATTCGATCGCGAGATCATGAACGAGGCCGGGGCCATGGGCTTTTTGGGCTCCACCATCGAAGGCTATGGCTGTGCGGGCCTGAGCTATGTGGCCTATGGCCTGATCGCCCGCGAAGTCGAGCGCGTGGACAGCGGGTACCGCAGCGCCATCAGCGTGCAAAGCTCACTGGTCATGCACCCGATCAACGAATACGGCAGCGAAGCGCAGCGCCAAAAATACCTGCCCAAGTTGGCTACGGGCGAATGGGTGGGCTGCTTTGGTCTGACCGAACCCAACCACGGCTCTGACCCTGCCAGTATGCTGACCCGCGCCAAGCCGGTAGACGGGGGTTTTATCCTCAAGGGGGCCAAGATGTGGATCACCAACTCGCCGATTGCCGACGTGTTTGTGGTCTGGGCCAAGCTGGAAAACGAAGACGGCACCGTCGGTGGCCAGGAAGCCATTCACGGTTTCATCCTCGAAAAAGGCATGAAGGGCCTGACCGCCCCCAAGATCGAAGGCAAGATGAGTCTGCGCGCCAGCATCACCGGCGAGATCGTGATGGACGATGTGTTTGTACCGTCCGAAAACCTGATGCCCAACGTGAACGGCCTCAAAGGCCCGTTCGGTTGCCTGAACAAGGCGCGCTACGGCATCGCCTGGGGCGCACTGGGTGCTGCCGAAGATTGCTGGCACCGTGCCCGCCAATACACCCTGGACCGTGTGCAGTTTGGTCGCCCGCTGGCGCAAAACCAGTTGATCCAGAAAAAACTGGCCGACATGCAAACCGAAATCACCTTGGGTCTGCAAGCCTGCCTGCGCGTGGGCCGCCTGATGGACGAGGGCAAAGCGGTGCCTGAGATGATCAGCATGATCAAGCGCAACAGCTGCGGCAAGGCGCTGGACATCGCCCGCATGTCACGCGACATGCACGGCGGCAACGGCATCCACGACGAATACCACGTCATCCGCCACATGATCAACCTGGAAACCGTCAACACCTACGAAGGCACGCACGATGTGCATGCGCTGATTTTGGGTCGCGCCCAAACCGGTTTGCAGGCTTTCTATTGACAAGCACTCAGCTGCAACACCCAGGGGCTTCGGCCCCTTTTTTCTTGATCTGCGCTTTACCCAGCAGTGTGCGCTGACGGCTTGACGAAGTGCCAGCCAGGGCTTACATTACTAACCAGTCAGTCATTAATAGGACTTTGTGAACCCCTCCGACCACCCAGTCGCGCACAAGCGCGAACGTCGTAAGCAAGACCGCCCCGGCGAGCTGCTCGATGCCGCTTTGGACTTGTTTGTCGAAAAAGGCTTTGCCGCGACCCGGGTAGAAGAAGTAGCCGCTCGCGCTGGCGTGTCCAAAGGCACGCTGTTTTTGTACTTTCCCAGCAAGGAAGACCTGTTCAAAGCCGTGGTGCGTGCCAATGTCATTGAGCCGGTAAGCCAAGGTGCCGCTGAAATGGCGAACTTCAAAGGCACGATAGGCGAACTGCTGGAGTGGATGATGCTGCAATGGTGGCACCGCTATGGCGACACCAAGGCATCGGGCATTTCCAAACTGGTGATGAGCGAGGCCAGTAACTTCCCGGAACTGGCCCAGTTTTACCGTACCGAAGTGATTGAGCCCGGTCATACGCTGGTGCGCACCGCTTTGCAACGCGGCATCGACCAAGGTGAATTCAGCCCGGTGGATGTCGAGTTGGCCTTGCATTCGGTCATGGCACCCTTGCTGTTTTTGGTGATGTGGAAACATTCCATGGGCCCATGCTGCCCGGTGTCAGAGCAAATCCAGCCCGAAAAATTCATCTCCCAACACGCCCGATTGCTGGTGCGTGGTCTTTCATTGTCTGAATCCCCATGAAACGTTCTACCCTCTGGATCCTGTCAGCCGTGGCTGCGGCCGTCGTGATCGCTGGCACTGCACGCTGGGCCAGCCAGCGCAAGCCCGCAGCCAACGTGGCCCAAACGACCCCGGTCGCCAACCAGATTGAGCTGAGTGCCAGCGATGTGGTGCCGGCCACCCAAATGGACATGGTGCTGGGTTTGCCGGTTTCGGGCACGCTCAAGGCCAGCCAAAGCGCCATGGTCAAAGCCCGCGTGGCAGGTGAGTTGATGGATTTGGTGGTGCGTGAAGGCGACGAGGTCAAAGCCGGCCAGGTGATTGCCCGCATCGACCCGACCGAGTACCAAGCGCGTGAACGCCAAGCCAAACAGCAAGCCGATGCCGCACTGGCCCAAGTCGAGATTGCACAAAAGCAGTTCGACAACAACAAAGCGCTGGTGGACCAAGGCTTCATCTCGCAAACCGCTTTGCAAAACTCATCCGCCAGCCTGAATGGCGCCAAGGCCACCCACATGGCCGCCATGGCGGCACTGGATGTGGCCCGCAAGGCTTTGGACGATGCCAGCATCCGCTCGCCCATCAGCGGGCAGATTGCCCAGCGCCTGGCACAACCCGGCGAGCGCATGGCACTGGACGCCCGCATTGTGGAAGTGGTCAACCTCAGCCAACTCGAACTCGAAGCGGCTTTGTCCTCCGCCGACGCCAGTCTGGTGCGCCCCGGCATGAAAGCGCAGTTGAAGATCGAAGGCATGGACGAACCCGTCACGGCCAAGGTTTTGCGCATCAGCCCTGCCGCCCAAGCTGGCAGCCGCAGTGTCTTGGTCTATCTGGGTGTGGTCGGGCAAGATGGCTTGCGACAGGGCTTGTTTGCCGAAGGCACCTTGGGCACCCGCACCGTCAAGGCCTTGGCCGTGCCGCTGTCAAGCGTGCGCACCGACAAGCCGCAGCCTTATGTGCAAGTGGTCGAGGCAGACCAAGTGCGTCATGTGACCGTGCAAACCGGTACCCGTTCTGAAAAAACAACGCAAAACATCACCCTGACCTGGGTAGAAGTGCAAGGGCTTGCCGAAGGGGCCCAAGTGCTCACGGCCAGCGCAGGCGCGGTTCGCGAAGGCACGCAGGTGAAGTTCACCGCTGGCGTGCGCTGAAAAAGGCCGACTCATGTGGTTCACACGCGTTAGCCTGAAAAACCCCGTCTTTGCCACCATGGTCATGCTGGCCTTGGTGGTGCTGGGCCTGTTCTCTTACCAACGGCTCAAAGTCGATCAGTTTCCCAACATCGACTTCCCGGTGGTGGTGGTCAGCACCGAGTACCCCGGTGCATCGCCTGAAATTGTCGAGAGCGAAGTCTCCAAAAAGATCGAAGAAGGCGTCAACTCGATCGCGGGCATCAGCGCCCTCACCTCGCGCAGCTACGAAAACCAATCGGTGGTGGTGATTGAGTTTCAGCTGAATATCAACGGCCGCAAGGCCGCTGAAGATGTGCGTGAAAAAGTGGCCGCCATTCGCCCCAGCCTGCGCAGCGAAGTCAAAGAACCCAAAGTGCTGCGCTTCGACCCGTCAGCCCGCGCCATCTGGTCGCTGGCTGTGGTGCCCGATGCCAGCACCAACACAGCAAAAGGCACCGCGCTGAGTGCGGTGGAGCTGACCAACTGGTCTGAACAAGTGCTCAAAAAACGCCTGGAGAACGTGCGCGGCGTGGGCTCGGTGTCCTTGGTGGGCGGCACCCGGCGCGAAATCAATTTGTATTTGCAGCCGACTGCCATGGAGGCCTTGGGCGTGACCGCTGAGCAAGTGGTCAATGCGGTGCGCAACGAGAACCAGGACTTACCTGTGGGCGCGATCCGCTCGCTGGAGCAAGAGCGCATGGTTCAAATCGAATCGCGCATGAAGCGCCCCGAGGACTTTGAACGCATCATCGTGGCCCGCAAAGGCAACACTTCGGTTCGCTTGTCTCAGGTGGCTCGGGTGCAAGACGGTGCCCAAGAGCTTGAAACCATGGCTCTGTACAACGGCCAGCGCACGCTGCTGATGACGGTGCAAAAAGCCCAGGACGAAAACACCATCGACGTGATTGATGGCCTGATCAAGACCGTGGCCGAGATGAAAAGCCAGGCACCTGCGGGCATCCGACTGGAGCCCATCACGGACAGTTCGCGCCCCATCCGCGTGGCAGTCGACAACGTTCGGCGCACCCTGATCGAAGGGGCCATCCTGACGGTGCTGATTGTTTTCCTATTTTTGAATTCTTGGCGCTCCACCGTCATCACGGGCTTGACCTTGCCGATCTCGCTGATCGGCACCTTCATGTTCATGCAGATGTTTGGCTTCACCATCAACATGATCACGCTGATGGCCTTGTCGCTGTGCGTGGGCTTGCTGATTGACGACGCCATCGTGGTGCGCGAGAACATCGTGCGCCATGTGCAAATGGGCAAAAATGCCTGGAATGCATCGCTTGACGGCACCCAAGAAATTGGCTTGGCTGTGCTGGCCACCACTCTGTCCATCGTGGCGGTGTTTTTGCCGATCGGCTTCATGGAAGGCATCATCGGCAAGTTCTTCCACGAGTTCGGCATCACCATCGTGGCAGCGGTGATGATCTCGATGTTTGTGAGCTTCACACTCGACCCCATGCTGTCGAGCATCTGGCACGACCCGAGCATCGAAGCGCATGGCAAGCACCATGCGCCCGTGACCCTTTACGACAAAACCATTGGTCGGGTAACGGGCTGGTTTGAGCGCGGCACCGACCAATTGGCCGAGGGCTATCAAAAAATCTTGGCTTGGTCGCTGGTGCACAAACGCAAAACCGTGCTGATGGCAGTCGGTGTTTTTGCGCTGAGCATTTTCATGATCCGCTTTGTCGGTACCGAGTTTGTGCCCAAGGCCGATTTTTCTGAAACCACCGTGAATTTCCAGACACCTGTAGGCAGTTCTTTGGAAGCCACCGAAGCCAAAGCCCGGCAAGTCGAAGCCATCATCCGTGAGTTGCCTGAGGTTCGCTACACCTTGGCCACCCTCAACACCGGCAACGCCTTGGGCAAAAACAACACCAGCATTTATGTTCGCTTGGTCGATCGCAAAAGCCGACAGCGCAGCGTGGACGAGATGTCGGGCGTGTTGCGCGATCGACTCAACAAGATTCCCGGCATCACCGTCACGCATGTGGGCCTGCTGGACTCGGTGGGTGGCAACAAGCAAGTCGAGTTTTCGCTGCAAGGCCCAGACCAGCGCGAGCTGGAGCGACTGGCTTTGGGCGTGATGGACAAAGTGCGCCACATCCCCGGACTGGTGGACTTGGACTCCAGCGTCAAGGCCAACAAACCCACCATCCGGGTGGAGGTGCTGCGCGACTCGGCTGCCGACCTGGGACTGGGAACCGGGCAATTGGCTGGGCCTTTGCGCACCTTGGTCGCAGGCCAAACCGTGGGCAACTGGCGCGCGCCCGACGACCAGACCTATGACGTGAATGTGCGTCTGTCACCCGAAAGCCGCAATGCCCCACAAGACCTGGAACGCCTGCCCTTTGCCGTGGCTGCCGGGGCCGATGGCAACCCGCGTGTGGTGCGCTTGGGCCAAGTGGCCAAAATCACCGAATCGACGGGCTCCAACCAAATCAACCGCCGCGACCTGACGCGCGAAGTGGCCATCAACGCCAACACCTACGGCCGAGCTGCTGGCGAAGTATCTGCAGACATCCGCAAGGTCATGGAGGGCGTGAGCCTGCCACCGGGTTACCGCTTCCAGTTTGGTGGCTCCACCAAAAACATGGCCGAATCGTTTGGCTATGCGGTGTCGGCCTTGGCGATGGCGGTGATCTTCATCTACATGATCTTGGCCAGCCAGTTCAAGAGCTTTTTGCAACCCTTGGCCTTGATGACGGCCCTGCCACTCACCTTGATCGGCGTGGTGCTGGCCCTGATGGCTTTCCGCTCGACCTTGTCGATGTTCTCCATCATCGGGGTCATCATGCTGATGGGCTTGGTCACCAAAAACGCCATTTTGCTGGTGGACTTTGCCATTCGCGCCCGAGAGGACCAAACGGACGCCGATGGCCGACGCATCCCCGGCATGGAGCGCAGCGCTGCGCTCTTGATGGCCGCCAAGGTGCGTTTGCGCCCGATTTTGATGACCACTTTGGCCATGATTTTCGGCATGGTGCCCTTGGCTTTTGCCATGACCGAAGGCTCGGAACAACGCGCCCCTATGGGCCAGGCCGTGATCGGTGGTGTCATCACCTCGTCGCTGCTGACCCTGGTGGTGGTCCCTGTGGTGTATTGCTACATGGATGACCTGGCGCAATGGATTCGCCGTAAAGCGGGCCTTGCCCCCAAGCCGTCAGGGACATGACGCTCCCGCCCCTTAAAATCACCCTCATTTAGCGATAACCCTTTCAGGAGTACCCCATGGATCTGAATCAAGCCCGATTCAACATGATCGAACAGCAAATCCGCCCTTGGGAAGTGCTGGACCCGCAAGTGCTGGCCCTGCTCTCGGTCGTGCGCCGTGAAGACTTTGTGCCCTTGGCACACAAAGCACTGGCCTTTGTGGACATGGAAATCCCCCTGGGCGCAGCGCCCAACCAGGTCATGCTGGCACCACGGGTTCAGGCTCGCTTGCTGCAAGACCTGGCTGTACAAAAAACCGACAAAGTGCTCGACATTGGCACCGGTTCGGGCTTCATGGCAGCCCTGCTGGCCCACCAAGCGGCGCACGTGTTGAGCCTGGAGGTCGATGCCGATCTGGCTGCACAAGCCCAAGCCAACTTGCAAAAAGCAGGCGTGAGCAACGTGACGGTGCGCAATGCCGATGGCAGCCAAGGTGCAGCCACCGACGGCCCATTTGATGCGATTGTGATGAGCGGCTCTGTGGCCGAGGTGCCTGCCGCCCTGTTGCAGCAACTCGCGGTGGGGGGCCGTCTGGCCACCATCGTGGGAGACGAGCCCATGATGCGCGCTACGCTGATCACCCGCACCAGCGACAGCAGCTGGACCACCACCGAGCCTTGGGACTGCAACGCCCCACGGTTGAGCGGTTTTGCTGAGCCCTCACGTTTCCAGTTCTGACACCACAACGCCATGGAACAGATCACCCCCGCACACATCGCCGATTGGGCCAAAGGCCAGACACAGCGCCCCGTCCTGCTGGATGTGCGTGAAGGCTGGGAATTGCAAACAGCCAGTGCCAAGCCCGAAGGCTTGGACCTGGTGCACATGCCCATGCAAACCATTCCGGCTCGGCTGCATGAGCTGGACAAATCACGCCCCATCGCCTGTCTGTGCCACCACGGTAGCCGAAGCATGCAAGTGGCGGCTTTCTTGGCCCAACATGGCTACCAGGTAGCCAACGTATCGGGCGGCATCCATGCCTGGTCTGTGCAAGTCGACCCCACCATTCCGGTTTATTGAATCGACTGGTCACACCGAGTTTTGAAAGAATTCACCATGAAACTGCGCATCTTGCCCCTGACTCTTGCCTTGACAGCTGTTTTGACAGGCACCGCCCAAGCCCAAAGCCTGGTCCAGCTTTACGAAACCGCCAAAAGCTACGACGCCACGTACAAGGCGGCGCAATCGCAATACCAGGCCAATTTGGCCAAAGCCGAACAGGCCAAAGCCCTGATGCGCCCGACTGCTGGACTGGGCGCTACGGTCAGTGAAACCGACTTCGATAACCGAACCAGCACCAATGTAGATGCCCGTTACGGCACACGCACGGCCACGCTCAGCGCCAGCCAACCGCTGTTTCGCCCTGCGAATTTGGCAGGCTACAAACAAGGTCAGAAACAAGCGGGCTTAGCCCAGGCACAACTCAAAGCAGCCGAACAAGATTTGATCGTGCGCGTTAGCCAGGCTTACTTTGAGGTGCTCACAGCCCAGGAAAGCCTGGCCTTCGTGAAAGCCCAGAAGTCAGCGGTTTCCGAGCAATTGGCTGCAGCCAAGCGCAACTTTGAAGTGGGCACATCCACCATCACCGACACCCGTGAAGCGCAAGCACGCTTTGACTTGGTGACGGCCCAAGAAATTGCAGCCGAAAACGATTTGCGGGTCAAAAAACTGGCACTCGACCAATCGGTGGGAACAAACAACGCACAGCCCCTGGCCCTCAAAGCAGGCGCAGCCCTCAATGCGGCTGCGAGCGGAGATGCAGAAACCTGGGTTCAGCAAGCCACCGCGCAAAGCCCAGCCATTGAGCAAGCCCGCGTCGGCTTGGAAGTGGCCCAACTCGAAACTGAAAAAGCCAAAGCCGGACACATGCCGACATTGGACTTGAACGCCTCTTATGGCGGCACGCGGTTCCGCGGTGATGCATCCACATCCAGGCTTAACAACAACACCGGCACGATCGGCCTGGCGTTTAACCTGCCTTTGTACGCGGGCCACGCCACCCAAAACCGCATTCAGGAAACCGTTTCGCTGGAAGAAAAAGCCCGCAACGACCTCGACGCGGCGCAACGCACAGTCACCCAAGCCACACGCACCGCTTTCTTTGGCGTGCAGTCGGGCCTCGGTCAAGTCAAAGCCCTTGAAGCGGCAGAAGCCTCCAGCCAAAGCGCACTCGATGCCAACAAACTGGGTTACCAAGTGGGCGTGCGCATCAACATCGATGTGCTCAACAGCCAAAGCCAACT
>Ga0208916_10000292_pt1 | contig 24631 bp, 19 predicted proteins | sample DEB19_08_DNA_5_FD_184523 | JGI IMG/M metagenome (GOLD analysis project Ga0208916, IMG submission 184523) | Aqueous microbial communities from the Delaware River and Bay under freshwater to marine salinity gradient to study organic matter... | ecosystem: Environmental > Aquatic > Marine >... | reverse complement strand
CGCCGGTCGGGCGTGAGCGCTTGAGCACGACAAAAGCGACGATGGCCTCACCCGTCACGTCATCTGGGCGACCGACCACAGCGGCTTCAGCCACCAAGGCGGAATGGCTGACCAGTGCCGACTCGATTTCCATCGTGCCCATGCGGTGACCGGAGACGTTCAGCACGTCATCAATGTGGCCTGTGATGCGGAAATAACCGCGGTCTTCACTGCGCACAGCGCCGTCGCCCGCCAAGTAATACGTGCCGCCCATTTCGGGTGGAAAGTAACTTTTCTTAAACCGCTCTGGGTCGTTCCAGATGGTGCGGATCATCGACGGCCATGGGCGCTTGATGACCAACAGGCCGCCCGACCCATTCGGCACATCACCACCCACTTCGTCGACGATGGCGGCCATGATGCCTGGCAGTGGCAAGGTGCAACTGCCGGGAACCAAGGGCGTGGCACCTGGCAAGGGCGTGATGACGTGACCACCGGTTTCGGTTTGCCAGAAGGTGTCGACGATCGGGCAACGCTCGCCGCCGACGTTTTTGTAGTACCACATCCAGGCTTCAGGGTTGATCGGCTCGCCGACCGAACCCAAGATGCGCAAGCTGCTCAAGTCGGAGCTGCGCGGATGGACTTTTTCGTCGGCTTCTGCGGCCTTGATGAGCGAACGGATCGCGGTCGGTGCGGTGTAGAACACCGTGACTTTGTGGCGCTCGATCATTTGCCAGAAGCGGCCGGCGTTCGGGAACGTCGGGATGCCTTCAAAAATGATTTGCGTCGCGCCGGCCGCCAATGGGCCATAAGCCACGTAGGTGTGGCCGGTGATCCAACCGATGTCGGCCGTGCACCAGAACACATCGCTGGGCTTGATGTCAAAAGTCCAGTCCATCGTCAGCTTGGCCCACAACAAATAGCCGCCGGTGCTGTGCTGCACGCCCTTTGGCTTGCCGGTGGAACCCGAGGTGTAAAGAATGAACAGCGGGTGTTCAGCGCTGACGAACTCTGGCTCGCAAACCGCCGATTGATGCGCCATGACTTCATGCATCAGGCTGTCGCGACCGGCCACCATCGCGCAGGCTGTCGGCGTGCGCTGGTAAACAATGACGTTCTTGATCGACTCGCAACCGCCCATGGCGATGCCTTCGTCGACGATGGCTTTGAGGGGCAATTCTTTGCCGCCGCGCAGTTGGTAGTTGGCCGTGATGACCGCCACAGCGCCGGCGTCTTGAATGCGCTCTTGCAGGCTTTTGGCAGAAAACCCGCCAAAGACAACCGAGTGCGTTGCACCGATACGGGCACACGCCTGCATCGCCACCACGCCTTCAACCGTCATGGGCATGTAGATGACGACGCGGTCCCCTTTTTGGATGCCCATGCCCTTCAGGGCGTTGGCAAACTGACAGACCTTGGCGTGCAGTTCTTTGTAAGTGACGTTGGTGACCTTGCCATCGTCGCTTTCGAAGATGATGGCTTTTTGGTGTTCGGTGGGCGTGCCGAGGTGACGGTCTAAGCAGTTGTAGGAGGCGTTCAGTTGGCCATCGGCAAACCATTTGTAGAACGGCGCATTGGACTCGTCGAGGGTTTGCGTGAAGGGCTTTTTCCAGCTCAGATTTTCGCGGGCCAGACGAGCCCAAAAACCTTCGTAATCGGTCTCGGCTTCTGTGCACAAGGCTTGGTAAGCGGCCATGCTTGAAATGCTGGCAGTTTTGGCGAGCACCGGATCGGGATTGAAAAATCGGTTTTCAATCAATGTGGACTCAATTGCGGATTGCGTTGAACTCATGAGCTGTCTCCTTTTTCTCTAACTTTTTTAAATACAAACAGTCACTGAATGTCGCGTCAGCCACTTACAAGCCACTGACTGTCACCCATCTTACAAATCCCCGGGCTTTTAAAGGCCGAAGTGAAGCTCATACAATTTTGAATTAATCAAAAAGGCCCCATGTCTGACTCCAAGCCATCGCGATCAACGGCGCTCCGACCCATTCCGAGTTTTATTTTTGCCAGCCGCTGGCTTCAGTTGCCACTTTATATTGGGCTGATTGCTGCTCAAGTTGTCTACGTATTTCACTTCCTGGTCGAGCTCAAGCACTTGGTCGAAGCCGTTTTCGGTAGCCCGACGGCCTTGCAAGCTCTGATCAGCAGCATAGGCTACAAAACAGATGTGGCACTCACCTCTCTGAATGAAACCGTCATCATGCTCGTGGTGTTGGGCTTGATCGACGTGGTCATGATCTCCAACCTGCTGATCATGGTCATCGTCGGCGGCTATGAGACCTTCGTCAGCCGCATGCGGCTTGACGACCACCCCGATCAACCCGAGTGGCTGAACCATGTCAACGCCTCAGTTCTGAAGGTCAAGCTGGCCACGGCCATCATCGGCATCAGCTCGATCCATTTGCTAAAAACCTTCATCAATGCGGCCAACTACGACCTGAAGGTCTTGATGTGGCAAACCATCATTCACGTTGTCTTCTTGCTCAGCGCCTTGGCGATTGCGATGACCGACAAGCTGATGGTGCGCACCGAAGGCGAGCACTGAGACCTTTCAGAGGGGTGGTGTTGGCCGTGGCCCATAAAATGGAAATTGTTAACCATTGATTTAACTTCTCCGACGCCATTGCTCCTACTCATCGTTCTTCTCCCCCTGCTTGCGGGCACCTTCCTGACCGCATGGTCCGGCTACCACCGCACGCCGGGACACAGAAGTCGGACAGCCTGGCTGGCTGCAGCGGTGACCGCCTCAAGCTTGGTGTTGCTGCTGTATCAAGCCCCTGGCGTTTTGGCTGGCGAGGCTTACCAAAGCTTCACCCCATGGGTACCCGAAATCGGTTTAAACCTCGGCTTGAAGCTGGACGCGCTGTCGCTGATGTTCGGATTGCTGATCACCGGCATCGGCCTGCTGATCATTTTGTACGCGCACAGCTACCTCGGCCAAGTCGATCCGGTGGGCAAGTTCTTCAGCACCCTGATGCTGTTCATGGCCGCCATGCTCGGCATCGTGCTGTCGGATAACTTGCTGCTGCTGCTGGTCTTTTGGGAGCTCACCAGCCTGTCGTCGTTTTTACTGATCGGGTATTGGAGCCAACGCGCTGCCGCTCGAGACGGCGCCCGTATGTCGCTGGCCATCACCGGCGGCGGCGGCTTGGCGATGTTGGGCGGCTTCGTGCTGCTGGGTCAGATCGCCGGCACCTTCGAGCTGAGTCAGATGCTAGACCAAGTGGCGCTCATTCAGGCTGACCCGCGCTACCCTGCCGCCTTGGTCTTGATCCTGATCGGCTGCTTCACCAAAAGTGCCCAGTTCCCGTTTCACTTCTGGCTGCCGCAGGCCATGACCGCACCGACCCCCGTGTCAGCCTACCTGCACTCCGCGACCATGGTCAAGGCCGGCCTGTTTCTGCTGGCGCGCCTGACACCGGTGATTGGCGGCACCGAGCTGTTCATGGGCATCGTCACCACCGCCGGCCTGACCACCTTGGCGTTTGCCGCCTTCGTGGCGCTGTTCAAGCACGACCTGAAAGGCTTGCTGGCGTACTCCACCATCAGCCACCTCGGCTTGATCACCTTCCTGATCGGACTGGGTTCACCGCTGGCGGCCGTGGCCGCGATCTTCCACATCTTGAACCACGCCAGTTTCAAGGCGGCGCTGTTCATGACGGCGGGCATCGTCGACCATGAAACTGGCACCCGCGATATGCGCAAGTTAGGCGGTCTGGCCCACCTGATGCCGTGGACGGCCACCTTCGCCATGGTGGCGGCGGCGTCCATGGCTGGCGTGCCATTGTTCAACGGGTTCTTGTCGAAGGAGATGTTCCTGACCGAAGCTGTTGCCTTTGTGCAGGTCGGTGGCTGGCGCTGGCTGGTGCCTTTGGTGGCGACGCTTGCCGCGCTGTTCAGCGTGGCTTATTCAGTGCGCTTGGTACATGACGTGTTTTTCAATGGCCCCGCGCGTGACATGCCCAACATGCATCCGCACGAACCGCCCTTCGGCATGAAAGCCCCGGTGGCCCTGCTGGCTGGCATCTGCCTGTTGGTCGGCGTGTTGCCGGCCTTGACGCTGGAGCCCTTGGTGCGCGCAGCCAGCAGCGCCATGATCGGTGAGCCAGCGCCCGAATTCAAACTCGCCTTGTGGCATGGCCTGAACCTCCCGCTGCTGCTGAGCCTGTTGGCACTCGGTGGCGGCTTGGCCTTGTATGCCTTGCTGGCCAAAGGCGGCCGACTTCACCGCCTGAAGTCAGAAGACTGGTTTGGCCGACTGACCGGGCTGAACTTGTTCACACGCGGCATAGAGCGGCTGTTTGCCGGCGCCGGCTTTGTCACCCAAAAACTTGAAACCGCCTCGCTGCAACGCTACCTGGCGTGGATGTTCATGGCCACACTGGCCACCGGTGCCGCCATGCTGTGGGGGCAAGTTCCGGACGTACCTGGTACGGGCACGCGCACCCTGCTGCCGATCTCGCTGCCCGCCGTGGTCATTTGGGCGCTGTTGTTGGCAGCTTGCCTGTGGCTGGCGCTGCGCCACCATGATCGCTTCTTGTCGGTGGTGGTGGCAGGTGCCGTTGGGCTGGTCGCGTCGCTGAGTTTCGTCAGTTTTTCAGCGCCCGACTTGGCGTTGACGCAGCTGACGGTCGATGTCGTGGCCACCGTGCTGCTGCTGATGGGCTTGGCCCTGCTGCCGCGGCAAACACCGCACGAGTCATCTGTACCGCGCAAACTGCGAGACGCGTCGCTGGCCTTGGCCATCGGTGCCAGCATGGCTTGGCTGGCATGGGTCATGCTGACACGCGACCACGACTCGATCTCTTGGTACTTCCTGAACCATGCCGCCGTCGCGGGCGGTGGCACCAACGCGGTCAATGTGATTCTGGTCGACTTCCGGGGCTATGACACCTTCGGCGAAATCACCGTGCTGGGCATCGCCGCCATTGGCGTGCTGGCCCTCATGGACGGCATGCACACACGCCGACCAGCTGCAGACGCTGCGGGTTCAACCTGGACGTTTGCCAACCAGCCGCTGATGCTGCGCGTCGCCGCCCGTGTGCTGTTACCGATCGCACTGGTCGTCACGCTGTACATCTTTATGCGCGGCCACAACCAGCCGGGCGGCGGCTTCATCGCCGGGCTGATCACCGCAGTCACGCTGGTGCTGCAATACATGGCCAACGGCCAGTCGCGCGCCGAAGCCTTGCTGCGCGCCGATGGCGGACGCCGCTTTGTGCGCTGGATCGGCATCGGCCTTGGCATTGCTGGGCTCACCGGTGTCGGTGCTTTTCTCTTTGGCCAGCCCTTCCTGACCAGTGCGCACGGCCATCCTGATTTGCCCCTGCTGGGCTCGTTGCCGCTGGCCACCGCGGCCCTGTTTGACTTGGGCGTTTACATCACCGTGGTCGGCGCAACCTTGCTGACGCTGTCGACTTTGGGGGCCGTCACCCGCGAACCTGCGCTAGCTTCTGACCTCAAGGGGAAACAGCCATGATGAGCCTTGAGTTTTTAGTGGCCAGCGGCATCGGTGTCGTCACGGCCACCGGCATTTATCTGATCTTGCGCGGCCGCACTTGGCCCGTCGTGTTGGGTCTGAGCCTGCTGGGCTACGCCGTCAATGTGTTCATCTTTGCGATGGGCCGGCTCTGGCAAGACGCCGCGCCCATCCTCTCGGCTGACGGCCGTGTCGCCGACCCCTTGCCACAAGCGCTGGTCTTGACCGCCATCGTCATCGGTTTTGCCACCACCGGCTTCGTCATCGAATTGGCTTTGCGCAGTCGTCATGAAACCGGCACTGACTACGTCGATGGGCAAGCAGCCGACAAGACGCCAGAAACGCGAGACCGCGCATGACCACCGGGTTTCTCTCCGCATTTTTTTCAGCTCACCTGCCGGTGTTGCCGGTGCTGCTGCCGCTGTTCACGGCTGTTGTGCTGCTGCTGATGGGCGACGGCTTGGCCGGCGGTAGCCAGCAGGCCAAGCCAAGCAAACAACGTCTGCTCAGCATGGCGTCGGTCGTGTTGGGCGCTGTTTTTGCCTGGCGACTGATGACCGATGCAGACGCTGGCGCGCTGACGGTTTACCCGCTGGGCGGCTGGCAAGCGCCGTTTGGCATCGTGCTGGTAGTCGACCGACTGAGCTCCATGATGCTGGCCCTGACCTGGACCATCGCCGTGCCCGTGCTCTGGTACGCCACGGCCCACTGGGACCTGCGCGGCCGGCATTTTCATGCGCTGTTTCACTTTCAGCTGATGGGTTTGTCGGGCGCCTTCATCACCGGCGATCTGTTCAACCTGTTTGTGTTTTTCGAGATCTTGCTGATCGCCTCTTACGTGCTGCTGGTGCACGGCCAAGGGCCTGAGCGCTTCAAGGCTGGCCTGCATTACGTGGTGCTCAACTTGGCCGCATCGGCCTTGTTCCTGATCGGCCTGGCGATTATTTACGGCTTGACCGGCACCCTGAACATGGCTGATCTGGCCTTGCGGGTCGCCAAGCTGAACGCCGAAGAAGCGGTGCTGCTGAAGATCGGCGCGATGATCTTGCTGGTGGTCTTCGGCCTGAAGGCCGCCATCGTGCCCTTGTACATGTGGTTGCCGGGGGCTTACTCGGTGGCCAGTGCGCCCATCGCCGCGCTCTTTGCCATCATGACCAAGGTTGGCGTTTACAGCATCATCCGTGTTCACGTCGGCATTTTTGGCGAAGGTGCCGGTCATGCGGCGCTGGTCGTGGAACCTTGGTTGCTGCCGGTGGCGCTGGTCACCACGGTGCTGGCCGTGTTGGGCGCGCTGGCTGCCGGCAGCTTGGCTCGGCTGGTGGCATACCTGACCATCGCTTCGGTTGGCGTGATTCTGGCCAGCGTGGGCTTGTTCACCAGCGCCGCCCTGTCGGCTGCGCTGTATTACATGGTCCACAGCACGCTGGTGGTGGCCGCGCTGTTTTTACTGGTGGAGCTGATTGCGTCGCAACGTGGCGATGCCAAAGACAAACTGCTGCCCGCCATCGCCGTCGCCCAGCCGATCACGCTCGGCCTGATGACCTTGCTCGCTGCCGCTTCGGTGGCCGGCCTGCCGCCGCTGCCCGGCTTCTTGGGCAAGCTGATGATCTTGCAAAGTGCCAGCAGCAGTTCAGCGCAGATCTGGGTCTGGTCAGTCGTCCTAGGGGCCAGCTTTCTGACGCTGATAGGGCTGGCACGGGCCGGCAGCACGCTGTTTTGGAACGTCTTGCCTGAGCCTCCATCACCCGCAGCAAGCACCGCACCCAGTTCAGCTGGTTTCAGCTCTCGCACGCTGGCATCCACCCTAGCCCTGCTGGCGCTGGGTCTGTTGCTGGCTGTCGGCGCCTCACCCATGAAGCGCTACACCGATGCAGCGGCCGTACAACTGGCCGACACGGCCTCCTACGCCAAAGCGGTGCTCGGACCGCTAGGCGGCACTGCGGCTGAGACCACACGCCCTTACCGCGGCGGCGATGGTGAAGTCATTTTGCCGAACCTGAAGGCAGGAGCGGGATCAGGCTCAGGAGCCCAGCCATGAAGACATCTCCTTGGCTTGCGCACCCGTGGCTGTCAGCCCTGCTGGCAGTGAGTTGGTTGCTGCTGCAGCAGACCTTGGCACCCGTTCACCTGCTGTCTGCGGTGCTGATGGGATTGATCATCCCGCGACTGCTGCACCCACTGCTGCCGCCTGCGCCGGCGATTCGCATGCTGCCCGCCCTGCGCCTGTCGCTGGTGGTGCTGTGCGACATCGTGACGTCCAACATCACCGTGGCCAAGCTGGTGCTCGGCCCCATGTCGCGGCCCCAACCGGATTGGATTCGAGTGCCCTTGCAACTCCAGCACCCGACAGCCATTTCGCTGCTGGCCAGCATCATCACCACCACGCCCGGAACCGTGTCCGCCAGCATTGACGAGGAGCGGCGCTACATCTTGGTTCATGCGCTGGACTGCAGCGATGCTCCGCAAATGGTGGCCGACATCCAGCAACGCTATGAGCGCCCTCTGATGGCCATTTTTGGCGAAACCGCCGACACACCACAGGAGAAAAAAGCATGAGCACTGTTGCACTTGGGATGGCTCTCAACATCGCCATCGTGGCGGTGTCCTTGGCGCTGTTGCCCTGCGGCTGGCGGCTGATCTTCGGTCCGCACAGCGTTGACCGGGTACTGGCCATTGACACCCTGTACATCAACGCCGTGGCCCTGATTGTGCTGCTGGGCATCCGACTCGGCACGCCGATGCTGTTCGAAGCAGCACTGCTGGTCGCCATGCTGGGCTTTGCATCAACGGTCGCGATGGCGCGCTACCTGACGCGCGGCGACGTCATTGAATGAGAAGGGGGCAACACACATGACCGGTATGACTTTGATTTCCATGGGCGAATGGCTGGCAGCCGCCTTGCTGCTGGTGGCCGCCGCATTTTTGCTGGTCGGCGCGATTGGCTTGATTCGCTTGCCGGACTTTTACATGCGGCTGCATGGCCCGACCAAAGCCTCGACCTTGGGCATCGGCAGTGTTTTGCTGGCCAGCATGATCCTCTCGGCCACCCACGGTCGGGCCGGCTTTGCCGAACTGCTGATCACGCTGTTTGTGTTTTTGACTGCACCCGTCTCCGCCAACATGATGGCGCAGGCGGCGCTGCATTTGCGCCTGCCGGGCAGAGCGATGCCACCCGAAGATGCGGTGCCTGAACGCCGCAAGAACAGCAAGCCCAGCGACGTCTGAGTCTGCTTCAGCGAACACTGTTCCCGACCATCTCCTCCGGCCGCACCCAGGCGTCAAACTGCTCACCGGTCACGTGACCCGAGGCCAGTGCGGCTTCGCGCAGCGTGCTGCCTTCTTGGTGCGCTTTCTTGGCAATCAGCGCGGCTTTGTCGTAGCCAATGTGCGGGTTCAGCGCGGTGACGAGCATCAGTGACTGGTTCAGCAGCGCGCCAATGCGTTCATGCATCGGTTCAATACCGACCGCGCAATGCACGTTGAAGCTTTTCATGCCGTCAGCCAGCAATCGCACGCTCTGCAAAAAGTTATGCGCAATCAGCGGACGAAACACGTTCAGCTCAAAGTTACCCGACGCACCGCCCATGTTGATGGCCACATCGTTGCCAAAGACTTGGCAGCAGAGCATGGTCAAAGCCTCGCTTTGGGTCGGGTTGACCTTGCCCGGCATGATGGAAGAACCGGGTTCGTTTTCGGGGATGCTCAACTCGCCCAAACCACTGCGCGGTCCACTGGCCAGCCAGCGCACGTCGTTGGCTATTTTCATCAAACTGGCAGCCAGCGTTTTGAGCGCGCCATGTGCATGCACCAGCGCGTCGGCCGAGGCCAGCGCCTCGAACTTATTAGGTGCGGTGACGAAAGGCAAGCCCGTCAAACGCGCCAATTCAGCGGCGGCTTTTTCTGCATAACCCAGCGGCACATTCAAGCCGGTGCCGACGGCGGTGCCGCCCAAAGCCAGCTCACACACATGCGGCAAAGCGGCGCGCACATGCTGCTCGCCATGCGCCAGTTGCGACACATAGCCTGAAAACTCTTGACCCAGCGTCAGTGGCGTGGCGTCTTGTAAATGGGTGCGGCCGATTTTGACGATGCCGGCAAATGCCTGCGCCTTGGCGTCCAGCGTGCTCCGCAGCTCGGCCAGCGCTGGCAACAATTGCTGGCTGATGGCGACCACAGCGGCCACATGCATGGCCGTCGGGAAGACGTCGTTCGACGACTGACTGCGGTTCACGTCATCGTTCGGATGCACCCGACGGCGAATGCCGCGCTCGCCCCCCAGCAATTCGCTGGCACGGTTGGCCAGTACCTCGTTCATGTTCATATTGGTTTGCGTGCCGGAGCCGGTCTGCCAGACCACCAGCGGAAACTCATGCGGCAAGTGCCCTGCCCGCACTTCTTCAGCCGCCGCCATGATGGCTTGCGCTTTGTCGCCGGGCAACAGACCGAGGGAGAGATTGACGAAAGCCGAGGCGTGCTTGACCAGCGCCAGCGCGTCAATCAATTCCTTCGGCTGACGCTCGCCAGAGATGTCAAAGTGATGCAGGGAGCGCTGGGTTTGCGCGCCCCAGAGCCGGTCAGCCGGTACTTCAATGGCACCGAAGCTGTCATTCTCAATGCGGACGTTCTTCAAGTTTGGACTGGTCATGTCAGGACCCTGCTGGGTTAGCTGTCAAAATAAGAGGCTGTATACACGCTAGCAGAGTTTGCCGGCTCTGAAAATAAGCAGATTTCCCTTCGTGATCGCCTAAAAAAACTTTGAGAATGCCCATGACGACAACCGCCAACATCCAACAAGACGACCTCATCGAATCCGTCGCAGCCGCCCTGCAATACATCAGCTACTACCACCCGGCTGACTACATCGCCCACTTGGCCCGCGCCTACGAACGCGAACAAAGCCCGGCCGCCAAAGACGCGATTGCGCAAATTCTGACCAACAGCAAGATGAGCGCGATGGGCCACCGCCCCATCTGCCAGGACACCGGCATCGTCAACGTGTTTTTGAAAATCGGCATGGACGTGCGGCTGACGGGCTTCACCAGCAGCCTCGAAGACGCCATCAACGAAGGCGTGCGCCGCGCCTACAACCACCCCGACAACACGCTGCGCGCCAGCATCGTCGCCGACCCGCACTTTGACCGCAAGAACACGCAAGACAACACGCCCGCAGTGATCTTCACCGAGATCGTGCCGGGCAACAAAATCGACATCACGGTCGCAGCCAAAGGCGGCGGCTCCGAGAACAAAAGCAAGCTGGTCATGCTCAACCCGGGCGACTCGATCGTCGACTGGGTGCTCAAAACCGTGCCGACCATGGGCGCGGGCTGGTGCCCGCCGGGCATGCTCGGCATCGGCATTGGCGGCACCGCTGAAAAAGCCGTGCTGATGGCCAAAGAAAGCCTGATGGACGACCTCGACATGTACGAATTGCAAGCCAAGTCTTCAGCGGGCACCCAACTCAGCAAGGTTGAAGAGATGCGGCTGGAGCTGTTCGACAAAGTCAACGCACTCGGCATTGGCGCGCAGGGCTTGGGCGGCCTGACCACCGTGCTCGACATCAAAATCAAGATGTACCCCACCCACGCCGCCAGCAAACCGGTGGCGATGATTCCCAACTGCGCGGCCACCCGCCATGCGCACTTTGTGCTCGACGGCAGCGGCCCAACGTATCTGACGCCACCCAGCCTCGATCTGTGGCCCAACGTGCTCTGGACGCCTGACTACGTGAAGAGCAAAAAAGTCAACCTCGACACCCTGACCAAAGCCGAAGTCGCCAGCTGGAAACCCGGCGACACGCTGCTGCTCAACGGCAAGATGCTGACCGGCCGCGATGCCGCGCACAAACGCATCAAAGACATGCTGGCCAAAGGCGAAAAGCTCCCCGTTGACTTCACCAACCGCGTGATTTACTACGTTGGCCCGGTCGACCCGGTCGGCAACGAAGCCGTCGGCCCAGCCGGCCCCACCACCGCCACCCGCATGGACAGCTTCACCGACATGATGCTCGGCGAAACCGGCCTGATCGCGATGATCGGCAAAGCTGAGCGCGGCCCAGCCACCATCGAATCCATCAAGCAGCACCAAAGCGCTTACCTGATGGCCGTCGGCGGTGCGGCCTATCTGGTCAGCAAGGCCATCAAAACCGCCCAAGTGGTGGGCTTTGCAGACCTCGGCATGGAAGCGATTTACGAGTTCGATGTGGTCGACATGCCGGTCACCGTCGCGGTCGATGCGGGCGGCACCAGCGTGCACAACACCGGCCCGGCTGAATGGCAACAGAAAATTGCCTCTGGTCAGTACAAAACGATTGCGATTGCGTCGGCTTAAAGTCCCCGCATCAGCTCGGCCATGACCGCTTTGGTCGGTGTGTTTGACAGTGGCATCGGTGGCCTGAGCATCTTGCAGGCGCTGCGTGCCGAGCTGCCGCAGAGCCGCTTTATCTACATCGCCGACAGCGGCCACGCGCCCTATGGTGAGCGCAGTGAAGCGCATGTGATGGCTCGTTCGCGGGCCATCATGGCTGAGCTGCTGAGCCGTCAGGTGCAGGCCTTGGTGATCGCGTGCAACACGGCCACAGCGGTGGCCATCGAGCAGCTTCGCGCAGACTACCCAGAACTGCCCATCATTGGTGTCGAGCCGGCATTGAAGCCCGCGCTGGCGCTCAGCCAGACCCGGCGCATCGGCGTCATGGCCACCCGCAGCACGCTGACCAGCGCCAAGTTCAAAACGCTGTTGGCGTCGCTGGCCGGTCAAGCCGAATTTGTGCTGCAGCCCTGCGACGGCTTGGCCGATGCGATCGAGCGCAGTGCTGGCAGCGACGACACCTTGGAGATCAACGCGCTGTGTGTCAAGTACACCCAATCGATGGGTTCGTTTGGTCTATCAAGCGGGCAGATCGACACTCTAGTGCTTGGCTGTACGCACTACCCGTTTGCCAGCGAGCAGTTGAGCGAACTGCTCGGGCCCCAGGTTCAGCTTGTCAACAATGGTCCCGCAGTGGCAAGACAGACTCGACTCAAACTGGCTCAGAGCTCGCTCATTCAAGAGACGCATGCCAAGCCGACTGAGGCCGACGCCCCACTGATCTTGCTCAGCACCGGCGAGCCGCAAAGCTTGCAAACCGCAGCCCAACGCTGGTTGCCGCGGCTAGCCCCAGAAGCGATTTATCGCCCCACTCGGCTCGAACCATGACTTCAACCTCGCCCAAAAAAAGCGCTCACTTCAAACCGAAGTGAGCGCTTTTTTTCAGGCCCGCCAATCAAGGCTTTGTGGCAGCCACCGCCTGCGTCGGCTCTTTCCAACCACCGCCCAGCGTCTTGTACAAAGTGACCTGGTTTTGCAACTGCTGCAGCCGGATTTGCACCACTGCTTGCTGCGCTGCAAACAGCGCGCGTTGCGCGTCGAGCAACTCCAGCTGATTGGCAATGCCGTTTTGAAAACGCAAGTCAGACAGCTTGAAGCGCGCCGCTTCAGCACTACTTTGCGCTTGCTGCGCATTCAACTGAACACCTAAAGTGGCACGTCCGGCCAAAGCATCAGAGACTTCCCGAAAAGCGGTTTGAATCGCTTTTTCGTACTGCGCCACCGCGATGTCGCGGTTCGCTTTGCTAACCTCCAGACCGGCTTGGTTGCGGCCCGCGTCGAACAGAGGCAAAAACAACTGTGGCGCGAAAGTCCAGCCGTAGCGGCCGCTGTCGAACAAGCCAGCCAAGTTGCTGCTGCCACTGCCGGCCGAAGCCGTCAAAGAGATGCGCGGGAAAAATGCAGCGCGGGCGGCGCCAATGTTGGCATTCGCAGCCAGCAACTGCTGCTCAGCCTGACGAATATCCGGCCGCAAGGCCAACAAATCAGAGGGCAAACCAGCTGGCACTTCGGCCATCACGGGCGTGTCGGCCAAGCCCTGCCCGGTCGGAAAAACCACCGCCAGATCCCCACTCAGAGGCTGACCGAGCAACAAGCTCAAAGCGTTCTCATCGAGTGCGCGTTGACGTTGCAACTGCGCCAGACTGACGCGAGTCGCTTCAACCAAGGACTGCGACTGACGCAGGTCCAGCTCGGAGCTGACGCCGTTGTCAAAGCGCAGCTGGCTGAGCTGCAGTGAGACCACGCGGCTGTCTAGCGTCTGCTGCGTGATGGCCAGTAATTCTTGGTCGGCCAGCAAGCTCAAATAGCCATTGGCAACCGCTGCGATCAAGCTGATCTGCGCCGTTTTTCGGCCTTCTTCAGAGGCCAGATACAGCGACAAAGCCGCGTCTTTGAGACTGGCCACGCGACCAAAAAAATCGATCTCATAAGCCGTCATGGCCAAACCGGCGGTGTAGGCACTGGTGATTGTGCCGTTGCCATTGGTGTTGGGCTGGCGCAAGCCGTTGACGGCAGCACCGACCGTCGGAAACTGATTGGCACGGCTGATCTGGAACTGCGCGCGGGTCTGCTCGATGGTCAACACTGCGATACGCAAATCGCGGTTATTGCTCAGGGACACTTGAATCAATTTTCGCAACTGGGGATCACTGAAAAAGCTTTGCCATTCAAGCGCCGCGGCAGCTTGACCGGCTTGCTTGCCGCCTTCTGTTGCCAACCCCGAGGCCGGCCAGTCAGCCGCCAAAGGCGACGCCGGGCGCTCGTATTGAGGAGCCAGGGAACAGCCCGCGAGCACCATTGCGGCAGCCAATACGCTCAAGCGTTTACTCATCTGGGGGGTCATACCTGATCTCCTGCGGAAGCACCGGCTGGCAAGTCTTGTGGCATCTCGTGGGCGTGCATGCGGCGCTGCCGCTCACTGCCTTTGAAAAAGCCGCGAACAACAACAAAAAACACAGGTACAAAAAACACCGCCAAGGCCGTGCCGGTCAACATGCCGCCCAGCACGCCCGTGCCAATCGCCCGTTGGCTAGCCGAACCGGCTCCCGAGGCCAAGGCCAAAGGCAAGACACCCAGACCAAAGGCCATCGACGTCATGATGATGGGCCGAAAGCGCATCCGCACGGCGGTCAAGGCGGACTCGGTGACGCTCTTGCCTTGGGCTTGCAAGTCTTTGGCAAATTCGATGATCAAAATCGCATTCTTAGCCGTCAAGCCGATGATGGTGATCAGGCCGACTTGAAAGTACACGTCGTTCGCATAACCGCGAAACAGCGTGGCCAGCAAGACGCCCAGCACACCGAGCGGCACCACCAAAATGACGGACAACGGAATCGACCAGCTTTCGTACAGCGCGGCCAGACAAAGAAAGACCGCCAAAATCGCAAAACCGTACAAAATTATGGCTTGGGAACCGGCCATTTTTTCTTCACGCGACTGACCTGTCCATTCAAAAGCAAAGCCCGGAGGCAACTGTTTGGCCAAGCGCTCCATCTCGCTCAATGCCGCGCCGGTGCTGTAGCCGGCTGCGGGTGCGCCCGAAATGCGCATCGCCGGGTAGCCGTTGTAACGCACCGACTGCATCGCGCCCGTCACCCAGCGGGTGCTGGAAAACGCCGCCAATGGCACTTGCTGGCCTTGGTTGTTGCTGGCGTAAAGCCGCATCAGGTCAGCGGGCTGCATGCGCGCTGGTGCGTCGGCCTGCACGATCACCCGCTGCAATCGCCCACGATTGGGAAAGTCGTTGATGTAACTCGAGCCCAGCGCCGTCGACAAGGTCATGTTGATCGATTCAAACGGCACGCCCAGCGCATTGGCTTTGTCGCGGTCAATCACGATTTCTACCTGTGGCGCGTCTTCCAGGCCATCGGGCCTGACCTGCGTCAAAATTTTGCTCTGGCTGGCCATGCCCAGCAACTGGTTACGGGCAGCGATCAGCGCTTCACGGCTGGAACCGCCGCGGTCTTGCAAGCGAAAGGTGAAGCCAGACGCATTGCCGAGCTCCGGAATCGGCGGCGGGCTGAGCGGAAAGATGAAGGCGTCGCGAATCCCGGACAGCGCACCAAAAGCCCGGTCAGCCAAAGCCTGCGCCGACTGACCTGGACCGCCGCGTTCGCTCCAGTCTTTCAGCGTCACAAAGGCCAAGCCAGCGTTTTGTCCCTGGCCCGAAAAGCTGAAACCCATCACGCCCACCATGCTGGCGACTTCGGGCTGCTTCAGCATGTAACTTTCAACTTGTTCGACGACAGCGCGCGTGCGCTCTTGCGTCGCACCGGCGGGCAGCTGAATGTTGACCAGCATCGTGCCCTGGTCTTCGGCGGGCAGAAAGGACGACGGCAGGCGCATGTAGACCAAAACGACGACACCAATGATGGCAGCGTAAATCACCAAATAGCGGGCCGCACGTCGCAACATGCGGGCAACCGCGCTTTCATAGGCCTTGGTGGTACGGGAAAAACTCCGGTTGAACCAACCGAAGAAGCCTTTTTTATCGACATGGTGGCCGGCGTGCACCGGCTTCAACAAAGTAGCGCACAAGGCCGGTGTCAGCGACAAGGCCATGAAGGCCGAAAAGGCAATCGAAGCGACCATCACCGCCGAAAATTGGCGGTAGATATTGCCGGTCGAGCCGGTAAAAAAGGCCAGTGGCACGAACACCGAAATCAGCACCACCGTCACGCCAATGATGGCGCCCGAAATCTGCCCCATGGCTTTGCGCGTCGCCTCACGCGGCGGCAAACCTTCCTCACTCATGATACGTTCGACGTTTTCAACCACCACGATGGCATCGTCAACGACGATACCAATCACCAGCACCATGCCAAACATCGTCAGCACATTGATCGAAAAGCCCAAGGCCAGCAAAGCCCCAAACGTGCCCAACAGCGCGATCGGCACCACCAGCGTCGGGATGACGGTGTAACGCCAGTTTTGCAGGAACAAAAACATCACCAAAAACACCAGCGCGACGGCTTCAAGCAAGGTGATGACCACCTCGGTGATGGAAATCTTGATGAAGCCTGAGCTGTCATAAGGGATTTCCCACTTCACGCCTTTGGGGAAATAGGCCGACAACTCGCCCATGCGCTTGCGCACCGCCGTAGCCGTCGACAAGGCGTTGCCGGTGGGCGAAAGTTGCACGCCGATACCCGTCGCAGGTTTGCCGTTCAAGCGGGCTGAAATCGCATAGGTCTGGGCCGCCAGTTCAATCCGGGCGACGTCTTTCAAACGAACTGTTGAGCCGTCCGGGTTGGCCCGCAAGACGATGTTGCCAAACGCATCGACCGAGGTCAGCTGGCCGTTGACCACCACCGTCGCGGAGATCGCTTGTCCGGCGATGTTTGGCAGCTCGCCAATCGAGCCGGCCGACACCTGCGCATTTTGCGCGCGAATCGCCGTATTGACATCGTTCACCGACAAATTGAAACCGACCAGCTTGGCCGGGTCGATCCAAATCCGCATGGCTTGCTCAGTGCCAAACAACTGTGCCTGGCCGACACCGGCAATGCGTTGAATCTCGGGCAAGACCGACCGCGAAGCGTAATCGCCCAGCATGACCGGCGTGATGGCCGGGTCGTCAGACGACAAAATCGCAAAAAGCAAGAAGTTCGAGCGCGACTTGTCGACCCGCACGCCTTGTTGCGTCACGGCGGCTGGCAAACGCGGCGTGGCCCGTGACAATCGGTTTTGCACGTCCACTTGTGCCAAATCGGAATTGGTGCCGGTTTCAAAACTCAGCGTGATGGTGCCGGTGCCGTTGGCCTGGGTCACCGATTCGATGTAAATCAGACCGGGCGAGCCGTTCATTTCTTGTTCGATGACGCTGATCACGCTTTCTTCGAGCGTGCGCGCCGAAGCGCCAGGATAGGTCGCGGAAATCACAATTGCCGGCGGGGCCACTGGCGGGTATTGAGCGATCGGCAGCTGCGTGATCGCCACGCTGCCGAGCACGATGATAAAGAGCGCGATAACCCACGCAAAAATCGGTCGGTCGATGAAGAACTTGGCCATGTACCGGGCTCCTTAGTTCTTTGCCGCGGAAGCGGGCGCAGCAGCGTTACCAATCCAAGGCACCGGCTTGACCGCGCCAGGGCCGCGCAGCTTTTGAAAGCCGTCCACCATGACCTGCTCGCCAGCTTGCAAGCCGTCCAGAATCAGCCACTGACTGCCCTGAGATTCACCGACTTTGATCTTGCGTGGGGTGACTTTGCCATCGGCAGCAACGACCATCACGGTGTCGCCCTGCGCCGAACGTGTCACTGCCTGTTGCGGCAACAGCAGCGCGTTGCGGACCTGCGCCTGCTCTAAGCGCACGCGCACATACAAACCGGGCAACAACAAGCCTTTCGGGTTCGGCACTTCCGCACGCAGAGTGATCTGGCCGGTGGCCTGATCAACCGACAAATCAGAGAACAACAGCCGGCCGGCTTGCGCATAAACGCTGCCATCTTCCAGCACCACGCGCACGCGGGCGGCATCTTCCCCATTGGCGCGCTTGAGCTGGCCGGCTTCCAGCGCTTTGCGTAGCTTCATCACTTCAGCCGCGGGCTGAGTGAAGTTGATGTACATCGGGTTGATCTGCTGTACCAGTGCCAGCGGGGTGGATTCGCCCTGCCCGACCAGCGCGCCTTCAGTCACCAGTGCACGACCGATGCGGCCTGAAATGGGCGCTGTGACCGCGGCGTAATCGAGCGTGATCTTGGCCGTTTGCACAGCGGCTTTGCCGACCGCGACATCAGCCTCAGCCTGCTGCTGCGCGGCCTCGGCATTGGCAAAATCTTGTTTGCTGACGGCGTTGGCCTTGACCAAAGGCTGGTAACGCTGCGCCAGCAAAGTGGCTTGTTCCAGATTGGCTTGCGCCCGCACCAGGGAGGCTTGCGCGCTGGCGTAGACTGCCGCATACGGGGCCGAGTCGATGGTGAACAAAGCTTCACCAGCCTGCACATCGCTGCCTTCAGTGAACAGCCGTTTTTGCAAAATACCGGCGACACGGGCACGTACTTGGGCGACGCGCGATGCCTCCAGCCGGCCCGGCAATTCACTCACCATGCCGACGTCACCGAGGGCCACCGTCACCACACCGACTTCGGCCATCGGTGGCGGACCACCCGCCGCCGCGTCCTTGTTGCCCTGGCCGCAACCGGCCAGCAAGGTGGCGCTCAACAAGCCGCCTAACCACATGGGTCTGGCAGAACCCGCAAAGCGCGTCAGGCGAGTCGAAGAAAAATCAGGCCGAGAAAAGCGGGAGAAGGACATGCGGTTCCTCAGATGAACAAGGGCGTGGAAGATTAAAACAACGCAAGACAACACAAATCGACACCATTGCAGAGCCGTCAAACTCTGCGGAAGCCAAATTTTGCAAAAGTGGAGTTTACATACATTTGTGAATGTATATTAACCATCTCAGTAAAAACCCGAATGTAAACCGAACATACCCAAAACTGGAAAGATTTGCCCGTGGTTCGTCGCACAAAAGAAGACGCTTTAGCCACCCGACACCGGCTGCTGGATGCCGCCGAGCTGTTGTTTCTGGCCAAAGGCGTGTCACACACCTCGCTGCAAGACATCGCCCGCGCGGCTGAAGCGACGCGCGGTGCGGTGTATTGGCATTTCAAGGACAAAGCCGATTTGTTCAACGCGATGATGGACCGGGTGACTTTGCCACTGGAAGCTTCTTTGGCGTTTTTAGCGCATGACGAGACTCCAGCGGGCGCTGCATCGGCTAAGGCTGATCAAGCAACCCAAGCCTTGGCGCATATTCGACGAGGTATTCAGCAAGCATTGCTGCGCATCGCCACCGACCGACAAACCCGGCGGGTCTTTGAAGTAGCAACCTTGATGGTCGAATACAGCGATGAGTTGCAGGCCATCAGGATGCGGCACATCCGGGTTCGTGATTCTTTTTTAGAAAAAATTGAAAGTGGCCTGAAAGCCGCAGCACTGAATGAGCAGATCACGTTGCGCGTGCCAGCTGCCATCGCAGCGCAAGGACTGCATGGATTGCTAGACGGCCTGATACAGAACTGGTTACTCGACAACGCCGCCTTTGATTTGGTCGAAGTCGGCGAGCAAGTTGTGATGGTTTATTTGAGTGGTTTGGGTTTGCAGCTCAGCGACTGAAAGCCAGTCAGTGCAGGTGGCGCGGTTTGCGGCCACCACCGTGGCCCGAGCCACCCGACGAGCCGCCTTGACCGCGAGGAGGCTTGCCCAACTGCATAGAGTCAACCAGCGACGTGAAACGCCGCTCAAAAAGCTTGTCGACCGCGGCGACCACGTCGCTCAGCTCGGATGCGTCAAAATGGCGCTCCATCAGACTGATGGTGTCTTGCACCAATAAATCACGCTGAACTTGCATGATGGCAGCAGGCGTTGGGCCGACAAAATACATGGCGAAGTCGTCGCGTGCATCGCCTGCGCTGTCCATCTCTTCATCTTCGTCATCGAAGTCAGCGTCGTAAAAAGTGACTTCAATCGGCGCGCCACTGTCTGCCAAATCGTTCAAGCCCATGCACATCTCGTCGAGTGCTTGGCGGAAATCTTCGTCACCCGACACCGTCCAGCACAGCTGCAGCAAATGCGCCTGTGTGTCCAAACGAATGCCCGGCTCTTCTTCGTACGAACTGGCCGCGCCATCCACCAGGGACTTGGCGCCCGCATATTTCCACAGCGGCTTCAGAGCCTCTTGCAGCTGTTCAAAACCGACGTCGGCCCGCAAAGGCACTTCGCCATGCACGTGAATTTCAAAGGGGGAGTTGTAACGAGGCATAAGTCTGATCTTACCTATTTGTAGCCGCGTATTGTCGCTAGCAAGCAGGGTTGGGCTTTCAAATACAAATGGCCTTGGGAGGAGTCGACAGTGCAGTGTTTGGGCTGACAAATTAACAATCCGTACAAGGCAACACACGGATGTCTATTGTCGAACAAAAAAGACGGTCCCTCACTGACACCCCATCCGCCACATCGTGCGGATGGTGAATACCTACAAAAGTGCGCTCATATTTCCGACAACTGCCCCAACGACTCTGCGCTGAAAGTGATGTCAACCGTCTCCCAAAGCGACGACGGTCTTTTTGAAGGACATCCACTATGAAATACGCCCACTTATCGACATTTGGCACTGCCATGACCTTGACGTTGGCAACACTCTCAGCGGGTCAGGCCTTGGCCGCAGACCCAGGCATGCCAAAGACTCGCGCCGAAGTACTGCAAGAACTGGAGGAGGCTAAGCGAACCGGTGACATTCCCGCCAACGATGAGAGTGGATTGAAGTTGAACGAAGAGTTCCCTCAACGCTACCCGCCTCAAGAAACCAGACCGGGCAACACCCGGGAACAAGTCCGCAAAGAATTAGAGCAGGCTCAACGGATGGGGAGAATGCCGACGGTACCGTCGGATTGAACCCCTTGTTCAGCGGATGAGTTGAATCATGCTGGGGATGGTCTGGTGACGTGCGGCACGCCCTCCGGAACCGGAGGGGTCTGCGCGTGGGTGGTGCCCCGGACCAGACTTGAACTGGTAAGACCTTGCGATCGAGAGATTTTAAGTCTCTTGTGTTTACCGATTTCACCACCGGGGCTTCCCAGAATTATGCCTCTTTTACAGGCTTGATTGCGCAAGGTCGGCGTTGCTGGTCCGCATCAAGTCTGCATCAACTCCACTGCACTGAACAAAGCGCGCAAGGTCGAGGCCTCAATGTTGCGGGTGATGAAGACTATCCGTGAGCCGGTGTCGTCACTGGGCCAGCGGTCTAGCGACAGGGGGGGATGAAAAACATGTCCCACGCCTTGGACGACAACTGGGTTGCCGTCAACATTCACGATGCCTTTGACGCGCAACATATCTTTGCCGCGCAGGGAGATGATCAATTCAATAGCAGCGGAAAATGAAGCCCAGGTGAATGGCTGATCGAACCGCAGCGACAAGGTTTTGACCGCTGGATCGTGCCGCGCGGGAAGCCTGTCGCCGAGGTAAGACGCACCTTGCTTGTTGTTCTCTGCTGATGGCTTGAGTTCACCAAGAAAGTGCAAGGTGTCATCACCCGCGCGTGCGCTGCTCAGACCAAGACCAATCAAGTCGTTCGGATGCAGATCACCCATGCTGCAGCGCCGGATCTCAGCGCGCGGGTTGATCACGCGGATGGCGGCCGTCAAGTCAGATACGACCCCGTCGGAGGCCAAATCACACTTGGTGATGAAGATCCGGTCTGCCAATGCAATCTGATGTTCTGGCTCAGCGTTCTCAGCCAATTGCATCAGTCCATTGGCGGCATCCACCAGCGTTACCACGCCATCCAGCCTGTAATGCGCACCCAGCATGGTGTCGCTGGCCAGCGTTTGAATCACGGGGGCCGGATCAGCCAACCCCGTGGTTTCGATCATGACCCGATCAAAGTCCGGAATTTGACCCGCGCGTCGCTCACCAAACAGCGCCCGCAAAGTTTCCTGCAGGTCAGTCCGCACCGAGCAGCACAAACAACCGTTGGCCAACAAGCTGACGTTTTCAGACGACATCTTGACAAGGTCGTTGTCGATGCCGATCTCGCCGATCTCATTGATGACCACGGCCACCCGATCCATATCGGGATGCCGGAGCAAGCGACTGATCAAAGTGGTCTTACCGCTGCCTAAAAAACCGGTGATGAGAGTGACCGGTATTTTGCCGGCCAACGGATCACGCTTCATGGGCTGATTTTCGGTGTTCAGATGTTCATTTCGAGAATGTAGAGTCCGCCGCCAAAACGGTCCATCGTGTAGACCAAGCGACGGTCGTCGACGAACACGTCGTTGAGCTGAATGGCACCAGCCGGGGCCAATCGTGGTGTGCCGGGGACGAAATAAGCGACCTCTTCGACTTGGTAAGGATTGCTCGTGTCATAGACCCGAACACCGGCGTTGAAAAATGTGCCGATGATCAAGGTGTCCGATTGGAAGGACACCGGTAGCGGCAGATTTTCGTGCAGGTTGTGCGCACCGAAACGCCCACCGCGTTTCGCGAAGGCATCGTAAGGCGGCGCCGGAAATGTCGAGATGGGCACAGGGTTCGCATCAGAACGGGCGTCCACCATCCACACCAACTTGGGCCAATCTTTGCCATCGTCCTGCACACACTCGTCACTGACAACCCACAATCCGCGCTCAAACAAAGGCAGCACCGTGTGCGTGAAACCATTGAACGGCGGCGAGTGATTCCAGTGCGACACCATCTTGATGTCCGCGGGGTTTGAAATATCCAGAACGATAGCGCCGCCGTCGATGTAACCCACGTAAGCGCGGTCTGGCCGCTGGGGAAACACATTGGTGTTGTGGGCGCGAAAGCCAGTGTCGAATTGAGCGGGCAGTCGCGGTGGCTGCGGGGCTGTGTCACCGACGCGCGTGCCCGGATACCACCAGCGACCGGTCTCGACCGGTTTGCTCGGGTTGGAAATATCCACAATCCGGTAGATCTGATCGTCTTTCGGGTTGTGAGGCTGAAAGTCAGGTGCACCGGACGAGATGTGAACGGTCTTGCCATCCACAAACCAAACTGCGTGCACGCCGCGCGAATAAGGACCGGAGCAATCGAAGTGAGAAAGCAGCTTGGGGTGCTCGGGCGTGGAGATGTCATAAACATCAAAGCCAGCGGGCTTCATGTTCACATCTTTGGTCTGGTTGGCGACAACCATCAGATTACCGACGACATCCAGCGAATTCGAACGCACCTTCATGTGCGGCATTTCGGTCTGCACAACAACCCGTGGATTTTTTGGATCGGTGACATCCACGCCGGTGAAGTTTTTGGGGGCGGACTCATGGGCCATCCAGAGAATCCGGCGGCCATCATCAGCGTGTTGCATGGCAATGCCCTCGCCCATGCCGCCAAACCCATCGAGTTCGTGATGGGACAACAAGGTCATGTTGTGGGCCATGGTTTGCGTGCTGCGATTCTTCGGTGTCATCATGTCAGGCGTGCTCATCAATTACTTTCTGAAGTTTGGCGTTGAAGTTATTTTGCACCGATCAGTCGGCTTTGATTCCGTTGTCTCTGATCACCTTGGCGTACTTGACATACTCTTGGCGGACATAGTTGTTGAAATTCGCTGGGGTACTGCCCACAGGCTCTGCACCTTCTTTGGAGAACCGATCAATGACGTCCTGCGTCTTCAGCAGTCGCGCCGTTTCACGGTACAACTTTTCAACCACTGCGTCGGGTGTGCTCGATGGCACAAAGAGCCCGAACCAAGAACTGATGTCGTAGCCGGTCAAGCCAGACTCTGCCAGCGTCGGCAGTTCGGGCGCCGCGGCAGAACGTGCAGCAGAGGTGACGGCCAAGGCACGCAGGCGCCCCGACTTCACGTGCGGAAGCACGGCGACGATAGGCGCAAACATCACCTGAACCTCACCGGCGATCAAAGCATTCGCAGCCGGTCCAGCACCTTTGTATGGCACGTGAACGAAGCTCGTTCCGGTTGCGGCTTTGAACATCTCGCCGGCCAAATGGGTAGGCGCGCCATTGCCCGAGGATCCGAAGTTCAACATGCCCGGCTTGGCCTTGGCCAACGCGATCAACTCCTTGACTGAATAGACCGGCACGCTCGGATGAACCACCAAGACGTTGGGCACTTCAGCCACCAAGGTCACTGCCTTGAGGTCTCGCAGGGTGTCGTAATTGAGTTTTTGATAAATCAGTGGCGCGATGACGATGCTGGTCGATTGCCCCATCAACACGGTGTAGCCATCACCCGCAGACTTGGCGGTCAGATCTGCCGCGATCGTGCCCGAAGCCCCAGCACGGTTATCGATGACCACCGGCTGGCTCATGGCCTCCGACAACTTGAGACCCACGATACGCGCCAAAAAGTCTGCGCCGCCGCCAGGGGCTGCTGGCACGATCAAACGAATGCTTCTGCTTGGGAACTCCTGGGCGGCGGACATGGCTGCAAAAGGTAAGGCCGCAGCAAACAACATCAAATGAACGAATTTCGATTTGAATTCCATTTTTCGTCCCCTCTGCGCATGGGCTGCGCCCATGATTTTTAATATTTTTTAAGCGGAAACTATCACGCTTTGACAGGCTGAGCTTAGGCAGGGAATGCGACTTCGTCCAATGCTTAATTTGCCTGCATCTATATCAATTTGCTATGCGTGGTAAGCGCACGGACGAAAAAAAAGGACAGTGCTTTTAGCACTGCCCTTTAAATCTGGAGCGGGAGAAGAGTCTCGAACTCTCGACCTCAACCTTGGCAAGGTTGCGCTCTACCAACTGAGCTACTCCCGCAATGGAGTGGAGGCGCGACCCGGAGTCGAACCGGGCTAACTGGATTTGCAA
>Ga0208916_10000291_pt1 | contig 24806 bp, 29 predicted proteins | sample DEB19_08_DNA_5_FD_184523 | JGI IMG/M metagenome (GOLD analysis project Ga0208916, IMG submission 184523) | Aqueous microbial communities from the Delaware River and Bay under freshwater to marine salinity gradient to study organic matter... | ecosystem: Environmental > Aquatic > Marine >... | reverse complement strand
ACCAACGTTCACGCTCACATCCATCATGGCGTCCCACCCGCGCGGATCAACTTCAATCCACTGGTTGCGCAAACGGACAACGCGAGGCTTATCTTGGTTTTGCGTGATCAGGCGCAGCAATCCTTTGAATAACCGCTTCATACCGATTTCGGCAAAGATGCGCGCAATCAGTTCAATGTGTTGCTGCGCGGCTTGCACGGTGGCTTGAACCGCCAAACGCGTTGTCGATTGCAAAGCATCAGCGTTAAGGCCCATGGACGCTTTAGACATGCCAGTGCGCGCTTCTTTCACCTGATCCATGTACTCAATCATGGAAAACGCTTGCTGACCAACAAATGGCGTCGAAAACGGTTGCACCATGCCTGGTGCGCGCATCCTAATAATTGCGCCGTTCTCATTGTTCAGCACGTCATCCATATTTACCTGGCCTTCCACAACCGCGGTGCGCGGGTGAATGGATTGCGCCAAGGAATCAAGCATATTGCGAAGGATCACTGATTTGATGCGCTGAATGTCCATCGTGACATCAGCCGTGGACATACCAAAAAAGGTATGAGGCTCAGGATCGGGCACAAAGTAAGTGAACGGAATATCGTCAGCGGGTTCGTTCGCCACGATCTTGTAAGACGGGCCCATGGTGCAAATCTTGCGTAACTCGGCAAGTCCATCACCGTCCATATCCATGCGGATATAGGCTTCCAGGTACAAGATTCTGCGCTGCGCTGGATTGTTGTCGCTCTCGCCAAACATCATTTGCGCGGGATTGCGGGCAATGCGCTCAATGTTTGTGTCTAGCTCATCCTCACCCGTATTGGCTTCAACCTCTTCCTGGTCATAACCCATGGCAACCAGTTCGCTAACCGTTGCCAACTTGCGATGCGCAACAATGTCAGCGTCATCAAACGTGCGGGCGCGTCTGTCAATGATGAACTCTTCAGGCGCAAGCGATTCAACGCGAAACTTCTTGTGCGTAATGCGGCGGCTTACTTTGACTTCGTGAACCAATACGGTTGGCGTGAGTTGCTGGCCGGTGATCGGATCAATGATCGGCGGTGGCGCGTTGGGATCTGGCTCGCTTTGCAGGTCAACCATTTCAACGCCATCCTGACTAAGCAGCAACGTCAGTTGCGCGTCATCCATGCCGGAATATGACTCGTTTTTGATCTCGGTGCGCTCGTCAACCCACCACTTGATCACACCCGTTTTACGCACCAAAGCGTCTTTGAAGGCCGAGTGAAGCGTAACGAAGAAATTATTATCCTCGTTCAAGATGTATTTCACATAGTCCGTGGCTTGCTCTGCCATCGGCACATCTTCTTTTGAGCGCGGAATGTACTGAACAACGTTCTCGCTACTAAAAAATATGCGCATCAGGCTTGGCAAAATAGCCTGCACGGTGTCGCGCACATCCATCGAAACAACCTGGCTGCGCCCTTCTTCCTCATCGCCAAAAGGATCGCCAAAGTAATACTCGGTGGCTTTGGCGCGTAAGTTGCCAATCTCCAAATCAATAAAGTTAACGGCATCCGTGAGTTCAGCGGCAACGATTGCCTGAACTTCAGTATCGTCCATGGCTTGCCCAGACTTCGCGCCGGTTTCGAGTTCCGTTTCAATGTCCATAACTCACCATTTGACCTTGTTTGCCCAGTATGCCGCGCTCATTTTACCCTTGGCAATGTTGGCTGCGTGACGCGCTTTGAAGGCTTCGTTACGCTTTGACCCTTCAGGACTGCCGCTTACGCCTTGTTGCCCGAAACGGATCAGCTTGACCTCATCACCCGATTTCGCCAAAACAGCATGGCTTTTTGTGGGGTGGCTTGGCGTTTTCTTTGGCTTGTTGTAACCGGAAAACGTTTCTGATCCTCGCTTAATCACGCCATTCAACCTTGTTGTGGGAAGTTTGACCGATAGAAACGCATAGCTTGCATTGAGCGTCGACTATCTTGGGTTCGTGTAATGGGGCCGCCAACAAGCCATGCGTCGCATGTTCTTGCTGCGGCGCACTTGAAATGGAAGAGTTCGCAATAACCGAGGTTTGCGGCTTCTTGAACGGCCTCCTCAAGATCCACGTCCATGCCTTCATCATCGTTTTCTTCGCCTTCCATAGCGGCGTTTTCAGCGTCGCCTTCGTAATCGTCGTCGCTTTCTTCGCCATCTTCGCCATCTTCGCCGTGCATACCGTCTGTGATGCACTCAATCATTTCTGGCGTCTGAATAAACGCTGAGCAATTACCGCAACGCATGCTCATGGCTTGCTCTAAATCAGTGTTCCAAGTCTTTGATTTGGCTTGCCAAAATTCATCGTTTGGCATTTCAGGATTAGCAGGGCCATAACCCACGTTGGCAAAAGCCCAATTCCTGTTCTTTAGGTTCGCCAGTGCATCCGTGGTTTCAATAGGGCATTGCATCACATCGGCTTCCGCGTGATCCCTGCCTCGGAAAGCGCAATCGCAACGGCTTGCTTGGGATTCTTAACCTTCGGGCCTTCCTTGCTACCTGAATGCAACTTGCCCGCTTTGTACTCGCGCATAACTTTGCTGATCTTTTTCTCGGCTTTGGTTTTCTTCATCATGGAATGATGTCCGTAATGGATACGTTGATATTAGTTCCAGCACCGCGCAGAAACGCTATTTTCTCGCCAGGCGCAACGCGGAAATACTCAATGCACGGCGCAGGAATGAGTGGACTTGATGATGTTGCGGTTGGATCAGTGCCAATTTCAAAGTGAACATGCGAATCGTTATTGGCAACCGCAACGCGCATCAACGTAACGCCCGTTCCCGCGGCGTGTGACTGTTGACTTGTCGCGCTAACCGTTAACCCCGTTGTCGTGCCAAATTTGCCGACAATACCGGGCCATAGCTGGCCCTGCGAATCGCGTGATTGCTTACTCACTTCTTCCTCGCAGCGCGCATATTGTCAATCAAATTAGGGTAAGGGCGGCCAGCGGACTTCGCCATTGCCTTTGCGCTAGCCTTTTCTTTTTTAGATAAAGGTTCGCTCTTGCCAACTGATTTTGGACGTGGCTTGTCCCAAACGGGTTTGGTTTTCATGCGCGCACCTTATCAATAGGCTTGCAAAAATGCAAGCGGCGTGTTAATCGCGCTGCAAACGCCTCAACAACTCCACGCAATCCGCCAATAGCTGATCGGTTAGCTCAAGCAGCTCTTGCGCAATTTCGTTTGCCACGTCCACTTTGACGGACGGGTGGATGTTCTCAACCAAACTGTTAACCGTGGCTTTGATCGCCATTTGCTCTAGGTTCATCCCTGTCCTTTCAATAAATCTGCTGCATCCGTGTAACCGTTCTTCTCCAGCACTTCGATGCAATGGTTTAAGCGCGCTTCGCTTGCCACAAACTCAATCTGCGCTGCAAAGATAAATAGATTCTCTGCATGCTGATCAAACCCCGTATTCCTGGCAATGCCCATCACATCGCCAATCGTTAAGTCTTTCATTTCAACGCATCCTTAATATGGTCAGGCAACTTTGGCAGCGGTGCCCAGGCAATGGCCCACGCCTCCCATGTTCCGATCACGCACACGCCACCAGGGTTGAGCAAAAGCATCTTTACCCCTAACGGTGGCGGATCATCGTCTGGTGTGCGCCATACGGCTTGACCGGCAAGGTAGTCTTTCACGCTGCTCTTATCCCAAATGGGTTATGCCACAGCACTTTCTCTTTTGGCTTACGCGGCTTAAAGGTCTTGTATTCCTCTTTCACTTCAAAGTAATTCACAAAGGTTTTCTTCCAAGGCATATCAATATCCTTGATCCCTTTGGACTTCACAACAAGATCGTCAGCCGCCAATTCGGACATGAGTTGATCAACCCTTTTGGTGGTTATGTCGAACTTCTCAGCCAGGTGCCAAGCGTTGACAGGGTTCTTTAACCCTTTCAAGTAATCAAAGATCATCTTCTTTCTTGTTTCCTTAAACATTTTTGCGTGACTTGCCATTTCCTTTTCTCCTGTTAATTTGCTTCCCAAAGTAATTTTTGCCCTCTTAGTAACTCGCTTGTATCAACTCTAGGTCGTGATTTGACGTTCCAATTACCACCCCCTCGCAAACCTAAGCAAACCCAATTACTCGCTTTTAATGACGCTCCACCTTCTTCTGGAAGCGTATAAGTTATTAAACGCTTATAACCTAAAGCCTTTGCCGCTTTCCATGTAGACGAATAAAGCATTGAGCAAGCATTTTTAGTCCCATCTGTGCAGCAACGATTGACCTCAAGCGTCCAACCGTTATCAAGCATTCTTGCGACCGGCCTTCCAACGATAGCAACACCAACAACTTTATCGCCGTCGCTTACAGCAACGCAAAATTTACAACCTTGCATAGGTTTGTGATGCCTATGAAACTTAGCCACAAAAGCATTTGCCTCTTTAAAAGTAATAGGTGTTATTTCCATCAAACAACTGCCCTCAAGTTCCTCTTAATTGGCTTACCCCATTGGGAGTTGTAAGCCTTCCCGTACAACGCGGTTCCTGCTTCGCTGGCAAATGTCAACGCCAATGCGTCAGCCATATCAGGTGAACCCATACCGCGCTTGCGCATCTCATCTTTGCTTTCAAGTTTCATCTTGCCGCTTGAATTAAACGAGTAGCGCGGTGCAACGAGTTCCGCCAAAAGCGACTCATCTTTAGGCACCTTGCAATCACGCTTTTCAAGCCACGCTTTCATGCGACCCCATAGCTCGGCCCGCAAATTGATGTAGGTATTACCCAAAGCAGGTGACTCTGAAACATTCACGCCACGCGCTGGCATATTCAACTCACGCAACCGATCAACAACACCAGCACCTAACCCTATCGAGTCAACCAATATCTCAACGGGCCTATCCTCAAGACGCGTCACTTCGTACTCGCTTACCACGGCACCCGTTGTTTGCATCAGATCAAGGTTCCTCCACTTCCTGATTTCCGTCACCGTGTTCCCTTTCCTTTTAGCAAGTGCCGTGGAATCCGTGCCAAACCTTGCTACATCCAAACCCCAGATCACGGGTGACTCTGTCGGTGCAACGTCACGGTGAAACGCGCTATCAACAAGCTCAACGCCAATCAACGTATCGTCATCGGTTGCAGGAAACTCACCCAACACACGCACACGAAACGCGTTGGATTCCTCGCCATAGCGCGAAGCCATGTCCTGGATATATTCCTTGCTCACGCGCCTTGAGTCATAGCAAGACACGCGACGCGTCCACCATTCATCCTTCAAACGGTTATGCGTCTCAAAGAAAAACCCGCTGGACTTCGTTGGGTTCCCAAGCAAAATCGTGACAGCGTTATGCCCTGACATAGAACCCGCGGCAGCCTCAAACACGGCTTCAGGAATCCCTGACGCTTCATCCGCCACAAGCATCACGTTATCCGAATGCACACCCTGCAATGCTTCAGGTTGCTCGGCACGCGATGTGCGAGCCGATATAAACGACTCTTGCGGCGCGGCACGCATTTCAATGCGGTCCGTTTTCATCTCTAACCGATCACCCCAAGCGTTTGGCAACTCCTTTACCCATCGCTTGAGTTCAGCAAAGAGCGCGTCATACAACTGGCTCGATGTTGGCGCGGTCACAACAATCTTTGCAGGACCGCGCGTCAATATGTACCAAATCATCGCCCATGACGCGGCTGTCGACTTACCTACACCGTGTCCCGATCGCACGCTGATCTTTCTCTCGCCGCGCGAGATAGCCTCTAAAAACTCCTCTTGCCAATCGTCAGGCTCAACGCCAATCACTTCGCGCACAAACAATGGCGCGTTCTTGCGGTACCGCAAAACCAGTTCACGGTACTTGCGATAAATCTCGTTGTTATTGTCCGCCATAGCTCACCACCGCACGATGCACAAGGGTATGCGTCACATTCATCCCAAACTCCTCCTTAACCATGGCGGCAATCTTTCTGTAACTCTTTCTTTCATCCGCCATATCAACCATGAATTCCAACACCGGATAAGTGCTTTCGTCGCGTACTAGCTTTGCGCTCTTGCCGTCTCCGTCCTTGCGATACCCAAACGGTACATGGCCACCAATCCATCCACCAGCTTCCGCTTTGCTCTTACGGCCGTCGGCCATGCGCTCGGCTATGCGGCGGCGCTCAAGGCGCGCTACTGCCGCCATAAGCGTAAAGAAAAACTCCGACCAGCTCGATCCGTTATTCACCGGATCGGTACCAAGCGCCAACACAATCATCTTCACGCCCTGCGCTTTCCAAGTCTCTGCCATCGTCAAAGCGTCAACCGTATCGCGGAAGGCGCGATCCAATTGCGTAATCACCACCACGTCACCCGATTGCAGCGCCTGGACCAACTCACCACCCGCTTTGCGCTTGGCTAGTTGCACCGAACCGCTTACACCCTCATCAATAAACACCTGGCCAACATCCTCACCGCGGATTAACGCCAAACCCTGAATCTTCCTTATCTGCTCGGCAAGTGACGTGTTATCCACTTGCTCTTGCGTGCTAACCCTTGCATATCCATAAATCGCCATGTCATCCCTCATGTGTTTGCTTGCTTGGTGCAAGCGTAACACTATACAGATGAAAATTCTAAAATTTTTTGGTCGCCATTCGTCGGAACGACAGGCGGCGGGTGTGGGGTCCCGCGACAAACCCGCCCCCGCCAAATCGGTCGAGGGGGGTTCGCATCGAATCTCAAATGAGAGACATTCGCATCTGACGCTGGTTTTTGATCGAGAATCGCTATCAATTGCGAATGATTCTCGACAAATCGACCTAGATTGTCGCCGAAAGCGCGATTAAGCGACAATTGTCGCGCATGGTAAAACAATCGGGACAGCGTCAATCATGCTGCAGCGCGTCAATTGATTGGCTAATGTCTTTTATCGCCGACCATGCGTGTGTATCCATGCTGATAGTCACAAGCGGCCCGCGCTGTTCGGCCCATAATTGAGGATCGAGCCTAGCTGCGAACCATTTGCGCGTATCGACGCGCAATCTATGATCGTCTTTCGCTTCGTCGGCGATCGTCAGCGCTTCTTCCGCCAGCGCTGCGGCCCGCTCTTCGCGCGCACGTGCGTAGAGAGCGGCCCGCTCTGGCGCTTTCAGCCAGCGTATTAAGTGCGGCCCGCGAACTCCAATTTCCTTAGCAATCGCCGTTGCGCTTTTTCCGCTAGCGATCCGGTCCAATATATCTTCTTCGCCAATCGACTCAATAATCGCAACATCGGCCCGCTTTTGTGGTTGGCCAGCCATGCTTCCCCCTTAAATTTGACAAACGGCAAAACTTTACCGACAAACGGCTGACCTATCAAAGTATTGTCATGTTATTGTCTCGACCATCGCAATCAAGCGAAACAAATTAACAGGAGAGAAAAAATGCCCATTGCCATTCACACGAAATATCTCGGACCAAGCAACGTAAAAGGCGCGCGTATTAAGGCGACAATTCGCCGAGATAACAAAACCTTTTGGACAGCAACAATTCCTTTTGACCACGCACTTGATTGCGAAGCCAGGCACGCATTGGCAGCAAAAGCTGTACTCCAAAAGCATTCGCCGGCACTGCTGAATGAAATCATGAGTTGCGCTGGATCAACTCTTGACAATCTCGGTTATGTTTTCACCGTTTACCCTCAAACTGTTTAGCAACTATGAAACAAGCCCTTATCGACTGGACCATCGCTTTTATTTTTGGCGTCGCATTCGCCTTCGCCGTTTTTTTTAACTTATAGGATCATTACCATGAAAATCTACACCACATTGTCAGCACTAAAAGCCATCGCAGTATTGGCAGCAGATAACGATATTCGCTATTACCTAAATGGCGTCCATATCACAGCAAGCGCAGGCGAAACAAGGTTAGCCGCTACCGATGGACACGTCCTTGGCATTCACCGTAGCGAACAAGAGAATGAGGACATTACCTACGCTGAATTCATTTTGCCTTTGGACGTGATCAAATTGCTCAAGCCAGCGTCAAAAAATATTGATAGTGTCATTATCGACACTGACGGACTAACGGGCACCATAACTGCTGTAACAGGCGCGACTATCAATTTCAGCGCGATCGACGGAAAATTTCCCGATGTGCAGCGGGTTATACCCCATCGAGTATCAGGAGATATTGCTCAATTCAGGCCCGCGCTTTTGGAGCGATTCGCCAAAGCCGCAAAACTTTTAGGCAGCAAAAACCAACTTATCCACGTCGCGCACAATGGCGACAGCGCGTCATTAGTCCATTTAGACGTTAACGCCAATTTCGTTGGCGTTATCATGCCCTTCCGCTCGTTTGCTGGCGATGAAAGCAAAAGCCCTCCTTTGTGGGCGATCAATCCAATCCAAAAGCCAATGGCCATTGCTGCATGATCGCTAACCATTAACTTAAACCAGGCGCCAATCGGCGCCTTTTGTTTTGGATCAATTCACCCACCACACGCCCACACACGAAAAGCGCCAATCGGCGCTTTTTTCGTAATGGGCCTATGCAACCATTAACCAACCATTTCACCGGAGCCATTTAACGCGCCTACAATCAACGATCAATCAATCAGCGTAGGGTAGTAGCCAAGCGATCAACTTAACGCGTCAGCGGCCCGTTTAAGGCCTTTTGCGCCGACGTTATCGCTCGCCACTACCCGAGCCGACCCCGCGCTTGCCATGCTTCGCTGTTTCAAGAGCGGCCGCGGCCGACTACGCTTGACGCGAACCGTTCTCGTTGGACCAATCACCTGGTCGAGCGCAAAAGCGAACACCCCACAATTCCCCGTATCCATAAATACACAAAAACCGGAGGTTTACTTTTTTCCCTTTCGACTTAACTCGCCAACTTTTTGCATAGCCAAAATCTCTTTGTCGCTCAACGCATACTCGCCCTCCGATTTACCGCCAAACACTGGCGTCACATCATCCGGCACAATGATCGACATCACTTCGCAACCAGGTATCTCGCGTTTCAGTCTCACGGCTTGCGTAAACACTGGCGCGGCCAGGATCACCGCCAACTCTTCTAACGTCCACACATCAACACTCGGACGCTGCAACGAATACGCCCAAGCCGAGTCAGCGTTAGCCGCCACACCGAAAACACTCCCATCGTCCCGCTGACCCTCCATCACATCAACCGTCACCGGATCAGCGCCAAGCGATTCAGCTTCCTTCTCTAACGCGTCATACGCTCTAATCATCCCGCCACAAGCCGAGCGATACCCTTCAACGTCACGCGCTTGATACGCCAACCGACAACGCGCCAACTGTTTCCAAAACCTTAAACGCGTTTCCTCACTCACTAGTTCCGCCAAACGATCCAGCCCCCAACGCTCATCCGCTTTGCGCTTCCTCGCCATAACGCTCACCGCCAACGCGTTCATCGCCAACAAGATCTGATCCTTCTCTTCAAACGGTTGCTTCAATCCGTCAAACGGTGAGCCGCCATGAAGATCCGTATGAACCTTCCCTCTTCGCTGTTTACCCGCCATAACATCAACTCCTTCCTTTTTCGTTTTCCGCTTCCCACTTTCCGCTTCCCGCTTTCCGTTTAGGCCGCCATGGGAAAAACATAAAACCCCTAGCGTCCTACTTAACCGTCCGAAACATTGAAGCGTCCGAATGTGTGTCTTTCAGACACACACACATTTCGGACGCGTTCGCTTTTTGTTCGTGGCGTATTCCGGACTGTTTCGGACGCTATTCCGGACACTTTAGGACGTTTTAACCTATTCCGGACACCGCTATTTAGGACGCTAAAACTCATTCCGACTCATTTCGGACGCTAACGCTATCCAAACCCACTCATCTCTCATGGCGGCATACCCATTTTCGGACAGCGTATCGCGCAATTCCTTCCACCTTTTGCGCTTATCGCTTTCCTCGACATCGCTTCCAAGTCGCTTGTAAACCTCTTCGCGCCACGCATCAATCGTCACGCACCGATGCCTTTCGCCTTGCATAATCCGGTACTCGCCTTGCGTCTTTACGACATGGCGCAACGCTTCCCGCGCCACTACTTGATGCTTTCCTCGCCCTGTCTTTTTCCCTTTTCCTTGTGGCGGCTCAAACGTATCAATGTCAGGCAACTCACCCGTAAACGTTTTAACGACAAGCGTTGATGACTCGTTATCCTCAAATCCCAATCCTTGTGGCGATTCAAGCGCTACCGTTTCCAGCGCAAAATAAACCTCTATACCGTCCTTGCCATCCTTTTGCTTAGTGAGTTTGAGTTGTCCTGATAACTGTTCCTGATGGCGGGTGATCTCAATCTGCGTGTCAACGGCACCCAAGAAACTCGAATGCCCTCTGAGTCCTAATGACGCATCTTTTCCTGAGTGATGCACAACAAGTAACGCGGCTTGTGTGGCGGCTTGAAGCCTTCCGCATTGCGCGATAAATGCACCCATATCTTCGCTGGCGTTCTCATTGCCACCGGCGAACGCCCTGGCCAATGTGTCGATGATGATTAACCGCGGTTTCTCGATCTCGCTCTCCGCGATGGCGAGCAAAAGATCAGTGAAATCCGCTTCCGATGATCTCAGGTTCACTTGTGAACGGATGACGCCAACAGGTATGTCGTTAAAGCCATAATCCTTCCTAAGTCCTGCGATACGCGTGCCAATGCCACCATGCCCTTCACCTGCCACATACAACACGCCACCTTGCTGTTGGACCTCATGGCCAAGCCATGCCTGTCCACTTGCAACCATGGCTGCCATGTGCAACGCAATGAATGACTTGAACGTGCCTGGTGGTCCGTACAGCGCCATAAAGCCACCCTCTGGCACGATCTTGTCGATTAACCATTTCACCGGCTCGTCTTTGGCGTCACGCCACATCTCAACGCGAAACCTGCGTGGCGCTTGATCGCTAAACGGTTCCGATTCAGGTGTGACTGACTCCGGTTCCTTTTCGGCTTTCTTCTCGTTAACTAATCGCTCTGGCGGCTCAATCGCTTCGCCTTGCCAGATTGGCGTTTCATGTACCAGCGCTTTCAGGTCTTCAAGATCGTTTTCCTGATCGAGCCACTCGTAAGCATCATCACCAATCACATCCATGCCTAAGTCAATGACACGGATCTGCGCTGCCACGCCTTGCAAAGCATGAGCAACCTTGGCGGCATAACGCCAACCAGGTAAATCATGATCCGGCAAGATCACAACGTTTCGGTCTTTGAAATAAGGCGTGATGGCTTCTGGCCAATCCGATGCTCCGGCGTGCGCTGATACCGCCACCACACCAAGGAATGCCGCTAAATGCTCTGCCGCTTTCTCGCCTTCCGTAATAAACACCACTTTGTTTGGATTGGCGAACATCAGCGGCAATTGAAACGGTATCGGCTCCCAACCTGAAATCGTTGGTATCCGTTGCCCTTCGACGATCCTAAACTGCCTGTACGTTTTCCTGCCATCCGGCAACTCATAACGCACCTTCTGAGCCGTTATCTCGCCATCGTCAGTTACATAGTCCCAAGCATAGACTTCGCGCAACCTGATAGGTTTTACGTTGTCGAGTTGATCGTTCCTTAATGTTCTTGGCGGCAATGAGTTCCACGCAAGCCTTCCATCGCCAAGCATGGGTTTGACAGCGTTAAACACTGACTCTTGATCGCACCCACCGAAACACCTAAACAGCAACTTGTTATCGCCATCCGTGATGGCAAGCGATGGGTTCTTATCACCGTTCCCACTTCCATGGCCTGGTACTGGGCAAGACGCTAACCACCCTCGCTTATAACGCTTGGCGTTACCAAGCATCTTCGCCATTTGTTCTGCGTTCATTGACTCCCCTTTCTATGGCGTCAAAAAACCCCGACTAAAAAGTCGGGGCGCGTTCCGTTGTGACGCTTAGAATTCTTCATCCACCTTGGGTGCTGGCGCAACGGCAACGGGTGCTTCGTTTTCGCCATCCATGCCTGCTGGCCGCGGTATCCATTGCACCAATTCCCATTTCGGCTTGCGCGTGTTGCCCTTACCAACTTTCATCAGTTCAGCGCCAACGTATTTCACAACAGGCACCTTACCTTCGTTCACGGCTCGATCTTTAGAGCACATCATATAAAGCCCTTCAAGCGCCATGTTTGAGCCGGCACCATTCGATGACCACTCAACCATGCCAAGCGCCTTACTGTAAAACCGCGCAACGAATCCGCGCTTGTGCGCTTCGCTTGGCTGCGCACCTTTCCGTCCTAACTCTGGGTCCGGTTGCCAATTACGCACACCCACATCCAAATGCAACCAACCCGTTTGTGTGGCGTCAATGTCAAACACCATTTGACCCATTTGGATTTCCTGGCCTTCTTTGTTCGTCCACGCGTTTGCTTGTGGCGAGAAACGAATATAGGGGAGTCCAGATCCACCACCAGATAGTCCTAACATGAGAGTTTCCTTTTAGAGCGTTAAGCGGTGAAGTTTGGCGCCTTCTTGCGCCCAAGTGTTAAGCCACTTGATTCGGATGTCACCAATTCATCCAAATGCTGATAAATATCTGGAAATTGTTTTTCCATTTGCGCGGGTGTCAAAGGCGTGACCTTATACGCGCCTTTTGTTTCGCTGACAAATTCCAACACCTGGCGCTCGCTGCGCCACTTGCGCTGCGCGCGCTTGGCGACTAACTCCCAATCCGCAAGCGCGCGTCCATCTTCTAAGGCTTTCGTTGCGCGTTGCTTGATGGCGTTGATCGTTTGCTCGGCATCATCAGCAACGCCAAGCAGTGCATTGATTTCTGTATCACTGAGTGCATCAACTTCCTTCGTGTTGGCGAGCATGTACACCTTGCCAACCTTTTCAGGGCACGCGGAGCGAGCAGGGCACCAACGACAATGCGCACCTTCATTCGTTGGCGAGTCAGCGCGCATCGTTTCTGCGATAGCAGGATCAAGCACTGACTGCTTCCAAGCCATCAGATCATGGCGGCTCATCTCATGAACTTTGATCGCTGGCACTTCCCGCGGTTGCACGATAACTAATTTGAACGTTTCAACTGTTTTAGGTACGGTGTTTAGCAAGCCACACGCATAAATTTTCAATTGTGGCGAGTCAGGGCTAACGCTAATCATGCCTGTCTTGAGATCCGCCACCACGCAATCCGTGTCGCTAAACGCCACACAATCAGCCGTTCCAAAGACATTGGCACCTGATAAGTTCGTTACCGTCACGCGCTTCTCGATAAGCGCTGCACCGTAATCGTCTTGTTCCAAGTCCGTCACAAATTGTGTGTACACATGCGCCCAGTGCGCCATTTCATCCGTGATCGTGATGCCATCAATCTCTTGGCCGATATACCCATTAGGCGAAACGCCAAGCTCCAAGACCATTTGCGATAACGAATGAACCGCTGTACCGATTTGCGCTGCCTCGCCAGCCGGTGAACGTGGAATGCCGCGCGATAAACGAATAGATGCTGGACATGCAATCCACCTGTCTGCGGCTGATGGTGACCATTCAGAATGTTTTGTCATTGTTTGCTCCTTGCTTTGTAATACCAGGCCCAAGCACCGTGCTTTCCGTTGACCCACTTGTACTTTAATTCCCTCTCAACCAATCCTCGTGCCATTAATGCTTTGAGGTGTTTCCTTGCGCCTTCAGTCGTACAGCCGAAGTGCTTTGATAGCTCAATGAGTGAATAAGGCTGCGTAAGGTGGGCAAGATAGATCTTCTCGGTCTTTGTCAGCGGTTTGTGTTTACGTAGGATCTGTTTGACTAACCATTTGACTTGATCTGTGTGGTGAACAAGCCCGAGGTTATGAGCCATTCTTTGAATTTCAGCGCCGGTCATTGCTCACCTCTTGCTTTAGCGATGGCGGCGCGGGCATCTGCAAGCTCAGCATCAATGTCGTGTTCGCCATCAAGCCCGTGTTTGCAAAGCGAAACCAAATCTTCCAAAGCGTCTAACAAATCAGGCGCAGCGGCGATAAGACGGGCGTCCGCAACTAAATGGTCCGGCACTACCGCAACCGGCGTGCATTGTTCAGCCATAATCCGGCGGTTACCGTTGGCGTGCGCTTTGATCGGGTCGATGTACCACGGACCCGGTGTGTGTTTATTCATTACTCACTCCTTGCTCTGTTAATTGGCGTTGGTAACGCGATCAGTTCACGCAGCGCGTCCATCGTTTTGTAGCGTGGATTAGCGCATTGATCAGTGGCTATACGGCTAACCGCCGGTTTGCCAACACCGAGATATTTAGAAATGCCTTGCCGGGTCCAGCCGATCATTTCAAGCGTTGCGATCATGTCTGCTGGTTTCATTGCTCACCTCTTTCTCTGATGGCTTCGGCGCATTGTTTTGCTAAGTCCTTGCCAAACATGTCGTAGCGATCTTCCCCAATATGCTCTTCACACAACTCCGCACACGCTTCACGCTCTGCTGCTGCAACAAGTGCAGCGAAGCGTTCAAACGCATCGGTGTAATTCCAAAGGTCAGGATCAAGTCCAGCCTCTTTGGCCATCTTGATAATGTCTTCTTTTTTCACAAATACCTCCTCGCCAAAAGGCTAAACACAACGCTGATGGCGGCGCAAGCAAAACCCGTGAATATCCACTCTGGAACCTTCAACGGATTCCAGACCCAAGGCGATTTGTTGAACGTCATAATGTCTTGAATCCAAACTTGATCGGATTCGACGTAATTGATTTGTGGCGGCTGATACGCGCTACCTATCTTCACGCGCTTTTCTGGTTTCACTTCAATCCATTCAACCGTGTTTCCTCTGATTATCCAAGCCATGCTTTTTTCCCTTTCGCGCTCTCACGCGTTCCTGTTGATGTACTAACCGATGGCAATTGCTGCATAGCGCAATGCACTTTGTTTTTGCTTCTTCGATTGCTTGCTTAACTGCGTTGTTTTGCAGCAAGCGTACAATGCGTTTCTTGTCTGTCTTGATGACGTGATGAAAGTCAAGCAACACTGGATTAGAAATACCGCAATGCGCGCAAGCGTATTGGGACTTGAACTCGTCCCATTCTTTTCTTGCTTTTTGTTTTTGCTCTTTTGCTTTGGCGAGGTAGCTTTCGCGGTTCTTCTCAAAAAATCGTTTTGAGTAGACCCGTTGCTTGGCTTTCCTAACCTCTGGATCTTTATAAGGCAAGGTCTCGGCGCCAATAGATCGTGCGTTCCGACCCCCACGGCTTGCTTGGCTCGAATAACTTGAACCCGCACGCAATGAGCGAGTTGGCGGACGCTGGATTTTCCGTTGTATCGCTCACCGCCCAACGCATGCCTATTGACCTGGCAAACGCTGTGCGCCTTGAGATCAAACGCTTTTGGATACCGAAACCTTGGTGCGACAACATCACGCCAGCACGCGCCAGGTAAACCGTATCCTCCCACTGACTCGATTGCATCAAGCAACCAAACCCGCAAGCCTCTTGCCCTCGATACGCTACCCACCACCATCCTTGTGATGGGCATATCACGCGATCCGCTGGCAGGATCTCGCGTTGCATATAACGCAACAGCACTTCCGTGTTCGGCGTGCTCTCCACCTGCTTGACGTGGTAATTCCTGCGTTTCATGGAGGCAATATTGTGCCATGATTAATATAACTTTCAATGTCAATCTTGTGTCTTGTCATTTGTCCAGTAACGCGACCAAAGCATTTCTTTTTTGCGTTTGGCGTAACGCTCAACAAGCCACTTCGTTGATCGCTCCATGCCGCCAGCGCAAACCCACCACTCTTTCTTCGAGTAGTGCGGCACGAACATCACATCGCCAAGCATATAAACGGGCTGTTCAATGACTTCTTGTTTTTCTTCACTCACAACGATCCCTCTCACTAAGAAAATCAGAAACACGCGCTGTCCATGTCAGATGGTCAACGCGACAGGAATAAATCTTATAAGAAATGTTTTCCCTCAAATCCATCAAGCGCTCAACGCACTGATGGATTTGCTTTTCAAATGACTCGTCACCTTGCCCGTGCTCATAACAAGCAACGGATGGATTGACACTCTCTTCATTCAAATTGCTCATGACAGGTCTATTCATCATAAGCGCTGTACACATGCGATCATGTGGCGATGAATCCCAATTCGCATCAAAGTTAACCAAGCCGGCATAGTGCTGGACCATCACGCCAAGCGCAGCATGGGGTTGTTGTCCCACATAACGCCAATTGTCCACCTCGCCAAAATGTTCAAACCAACCAGTTCCGGCAATATCAACAGGCTTACCTTTAAGCGCTGACATCACACGCAATCTGCGATGGCGTTTCATAGCCGCATCCAACTTGCAATAAGCATCAAGCAACAATGGCTCTTCGATCAATCGTTGATATTCATCATTGATGTTCATCACATGGCTAAGAACGTTCCAATGGCTTTCGCTAAAACTTTTCTCTGGGTAAAACAATTCAACGTCATCTTTGAGATCAATCGTTTGGCGAACCTCGGACACGGTTTCTTTAAGCGTATCTTTAATCGTTGCAAGCTCATTGCCAACACCGCCAAACACCAACAAGCGATCAGGAAACATAGGTTCTTCTTGAATCGGTGGCGCTGCAAACGCTCCAAATCCCATGCCTGGCGCTTTGATGTCCATGTAAATCGGCGTGACTTCATCAGCAAACACGATGTTCAGCGCACCCTTCTCGCGTGACTTTTTGATGTACGCTTTGACTTCAGGCACGCGATTCAAATCGTTGTGAAATGAATCAATGACGTAATACGTCACGCGTTTACCCATGTCTGCTGCCGCTTCCCAAAGGTAAACATCACCCAACTTCACTTTAAGCGGCAATGCGCCAACAATGAAAAGCTCATCAATGCTCAATAAAGTTCCTATACCGGCAAATTGCCGGTCTAAATCTTGATTGATATTGACAATGTGCGGTTCAAATCCGCAAGCCGCAAAACCCACTGCAATTTGGCGAGCAAAGTTTTCTGTTACCCCTGTCGGATGCGCGTTTGTCATCACAACAATGCGTCTTGTCGTTTTCATGCGCCCACCCCAAACCATTGCTTTGCGTAATGTGGCCTGTTCTCCACAATCCATGGCGCTGCATCGCCAACCAGTTGCTTGACATCCGTTCCAACGGTTTGCGATCCAGCGTGATGCACATACGCGCGCGACACAAAATGCTTGTAACCTTTCTCACGCAAGTCAGCGCAAATCACATCATCGCTAAACCAATTGATCGGCGGGAAACGGCACTCGGCAAACGCTTTGGCCGATAAGTAAGCAAAGATCGGGCTGATCACATCCACGGGTTTGATGGCGTCTTCACTCTTCCAACGGCACATCTCAATACCGTCACCCTCGTTGCGCGGCACTCGGATGTTTTGTGGAGGTCTAACGAAATCACTTCTTGCCGCCACGAAACCAAGATTCTTGCAAACCTTTTTCAGTGCCTGAACGTCATCGAGCATTAACGCCATCGTTGTTGGCGTCAGCACGATGTCATCGTTGGCGACAATAAACCCTTCATCGTCACCAGCAAATGCGTCAATCGCTGCGTTGTAGTCATCGCCAAAGTTCCCATGGACGCCTTGAAAGATGCAGATCTGTACGCCTTTGGCGTAGTGAAACACGCTGCTTTTCATGACGTGAAGTGACTGACTTCCTGTTGTTGAAACAATGATCTTCATGCTGGCCAATGCCCTATGCGTCGCAAGCAATCAATGGCGCGTCTGCGTACCACGGCATCCTGAAAACGCCCGTATTGCTCCAAACCTTTGAGCGTTTCAATGCAATCGTTCAAATCTTCAAGCGCGTGTGAATACTTGCTCTCAAGATCACTAACCGTCTTGGCGCGTTTCTTTGGCGCCTCTGGTTGTTGATCATCAATCGTGAATTCATCCATAAAGCGGTTCCTTATAGGTTTGTGGAAACGGGGTAACAACTGAATCATAATCTTCAAAGTTGCGCAGCATTTGCAACTTTCGTATGAGTTCGGCTTTGAAATTCCATGCGCCAATGATGAACAAACACTTCTCGCGCAACTGTGCTACGTTGCTTAAGGCAATGATTTGTTGCGTTGAGTTCGGCAGAAACTTGCCAATCTTCATGGGCGATTCATCCACAATGACGTGAGGATCATCATTAACGGCTTGCATCAACGTCACGGCTTTGGCGGCACACCCAACCATCACAACGATATAGCCATCACGCTTGGCCTGTTTGATGATTGATCGCATGGATTGAATGTTGCGCGTCACGGCATCCGTGAAACGCGCACCGTCAGCAAATGAATAACGCTTGATGCTTCCTACGTTCCAGCGCCCTTCCTCGAAACGCTCTGGGTCTGGATAAGCATCGCGCTTGCATACCGCGGCAAGCATTGATCCGCCATGAACGCTAACGCATTGCGTCCACGCCACACGCATGTTGGCGTGCGAGCAAGCAATGTTGAACGAAGTGATAGTAAAGAATGAAAAGTGCTCGTGATAAATCGTGTCGTATTCGCCGTTCTCTAGCATGTGCATTTGGCTTACTTGGATAAACGCCACGCCATCATCTTCAAGCGCATCATGAATGCCTTTTAAGAAGTCAATCGGCTTATCGTTGTGCGCCAACACGTTCATGGCGATAATCACGCCGTACTTTTGATTGCCCGTGTCGAATGGCCAATAGTCTTGCGTGACATATACACCCTTGGCGGCTGACTGCGCCACCAAGTTCTTAGCAGGCTCGACGCCTTCAACGTACTTGCAACCTCGGTCCTTAAGTTTTCTTAATAACGTTCCATCATTCGATGCTATCTCCAAGATAGCTTGATCTTCATAGTGACGCGCCACGTTACTGGCGAACCAATCAAAGTATTCGTTTAGCGTGTTGCTCGTGCCGCTGACGTACAAGTATTTGTCAAACAGCGCTTTGGCGTCGTAAGCAACTTTCTGCATAACGTGCGTACAGTCTTTGCACATTTGCGCTGCCAACTGCGCGCATTGAATGAATGTGTTTGGATGGTCTTGCAAAGCATTTGCCGGTGGTTGATCGCCAAGGTCAAAGATGGTTTTCATATCGCGTGACTGGCAAACAAGGCATTCAGTAATTCGTTTCATAGGCTCGTTTGAAGTGTTCGCATCGCTCTGCAAGTGAGAACAACTGCGGAATTGTCGGGAGCGAGAACGAATAAGTGCCATCATCCTCGCCAAATGCCACTGGGACTTTGTGAGCATGTGCAACCTCATGGGCAAGCTCGCCAATGGTGAGCGAATAAGAAGCAACAGGAATTAATCCCTGCACCTGATCGTCATCCATGATTTCTAAGATGCGATCCGCCAAATCATCATGGAATAAAATGCTTCGCATGGCGCTTGGATTGGTGACGCGCACAACACCTTGTTCTATAGCTGAACGGTTCATCGCATTAAAGATCAAGTGCCATCGCATCCTTGGCGACCAACCGCTGACCGTTCCCATGCGCAAGCCAACAACGCGCTTTCCCATATACTTAGCCACCAAGTCAAATGACAACTTGGAAGCGTCATAAGCGTTTTCGCGCTGCTCATCAGCAATCACACTTGGTGATGTGTCGCGTTTTGACAACAACGAACCTGTTGAAGCGTAGATCAAGCGAGTGTGCGGTTTGATGCGCTCAAGAAGGCTTAGTGGAAACACAACGTTTTCTGCGATGGCGCGTAACGGTTCCATCTTGGCGTCAGCAACGTTTGACGTTCCGGCGAAGAACAAGATCTCATCAAACGCTGCCAACACTGACGTTTGCATGTCAAGGTAATCCATGCCCGTCTTCAAATCACACGCAACAACATTGACTTCGCCGGCAATGTTGGCAACTAACTGACTGCCAACATAACCTTCCGACCCAATAACTAAAACGCGCTTCATCGAATCTTCTCAAGCGTTGCCAACGCTGCGCGCTTCACTTCATCGCTGATGGCGTAACCATAGTCATCAGGACTCGTCAGGTGGCCAATAAATTGGCGCGCAACGCGCAGCTTGTTATCCGATTCAGCCGCCAATTGGCGTGTGTATCGCAACAACTCTTTTAGGTTTTCAATCTCTTGTGTGCTCATCCATAACCCCATAAAGACCAATCAAAGCGGCATCAGCGCGCCCATCATCCTTTTTGCGCGAGAACGCCGACGCGTGTTGCGGAAACATTTGTTGCGCTAATGCCCTTGCGCCATCCTTGCCGCCTGTAAGGCGCACCTTACGCTGCCAGGTTAGCGGCTGCACGAAGTGATAAGGAATCTGCAAGGATGCAAGCACGCCTTCGATGTTTCCAAGCGACCTTCCAAAACTAAACATCGAAACGACACCTTGGCCAGGCATGGCGGACACTTGTTCAATGTAAGCAGTCACGTCATGCTCAATCGTTAGTGCCGCCAAATGTGTGTGTAGCTCGTGTGGCGACACAAAGTTTTTGACTGCCTTTCCAACTTGGCGTTGCACCAATGGCATGTCAATCACATCAACAAGTTTTTTACCGTCCAGCGTGGCAATGCCGCCGCTAATACCAGGATCAATGCCAACAATGAGTTTTTTCATAACTTTCCATTTATCACCTTAAAACGGAAAGTGTCCACCTTTTTCCGACGAACGGCAAAAAAAAGACCCGCAAGCGGCGGGTCGAATAACCAACAGGAGGGAGTTCCGGTTTGATTTTACGCTACTGAAGCAATCCTGCAAGCCTTTTCTCTTCGTCTGACATGGTGTCGGCAGTGCCAGAAACATCAAGACGGAATGGCTGTGTTGGCGCTGCTGCTTGACCTGTTAACTGTCCGAGCGCTCCGCCTACCATAGGCCTTACATTTGCTCGATTAACCTCGGCTCTTGCCATTGCTTCTTGTTGCGAAGCAAGCCTTTTCATCAATGCGTCTAGCGATTGCGGTGTCAACGGCGTGAGTAACTCACGGCCAAGTATGTCAGCAACATCACCAACATTGCCTGCACCACGCTGCATGGCTCGGCCAAGAATCTGTGATGCAATCGGTTGTAAGTTTCCTTGGATAATGGCAGATCCAACAGCGGCGCCCGTTGGTCCTGCTTGCTCTGCCATTTCAGCGGCTAATGGCGCCGTCCTAGATCCTGCCAAGACGCGATTACGAACCTCGGTAAATCGAGCCTCTTCGCCAAGTTGATTCTTAAACGTGTTAAACGATTGATCGTCTGGGAATGCCGAGCGCAACCTTCCAAGCGTTTGTGTGTTATCGAACAGTCGCGTTACATCCCTGGCTGTACCAAACTCACGGGTAATGCGATCGGCTTGAATCTTGGCGGCATCAACGACACCAGCTCTAAACATGTTTCGTTCCATGTCTGTCAGCTTATTGAAGTCAGCCGCCACTTCGCGCCAATCATTCTCAGGCATCGTAAAGATTTTTCTGCCTTGCTCGATGGCGTCCTTAAGCGCTGCGTCGCCAGCAAAAACAGCGCGAGCGTCACGATAGCTTGGCACCAACTCATCTAAGCGACTAAGGAATTCGTTTTTGGCGTTTCGTATGACGCGCGCTTCAGTTGATCCAAACCCTTCTTTGGTTTGTTTGGCGTTGATCACATCATCCAAGCCGCGCTTCATCCAATCAAGCACCTTGACGTTTGGCAAGTCCTCAAGATCGCCATAAACTGGCAAGCCATCTTCGTCATAAATAGGTCTGCCGTTACCGTCAGTTTTGAAACGATAAATCTGAGGTAGCGATTCGCCCTCGTTAGCCGCCATGCTAACAGCGCGAGCGTAAGCCTTTTTGAATGCTGGCCTGTCAAGATATTTCAGCAACTCTTTATCGTTTAGCACGCCAACTGGTGTGTCGTATGCTTTGGCGTAAAGTGGTGCAGCTTTTTGCTTTTGCTGATCCGTTAGATCTCGAAGCAATGTATTGGTGTTTTGTAAACGCTCTTGCGCTGCCGCGGCTAAATCAGCAATAACACGATCAGACTGCGTGCGGACACGCTCTTGCAAGAATTCACCCTTTTCACTTTTGGCGGCACCAGGCACGTTTACTGCGCCTGACGCGCGAGACAGTAATGATTCGCCGCCAATGTCAGCAAGTGTCGTTGGCTTTCCTGGCGTCGATTGCATCAATCTTCGCTGCAATTCTTGCGGTGTTAATTGATCGCGTTCCATGCCTTGGATGATTAACTGCGAAGCCTTTTGTTGCGCAGCAGCACCGCTTCTTCCCAAAACATCACGCGCCTTTCCAGCGCCGTAACCTATAAGACCCATAGCCGGCGGAACGGCAGCGCCTATGGCTCCGCCAAGGCCAGCGCCAACAGCCGCGCCTTGTAAGCGACTGGACATATCGCCTTCAGCTTGCCCTGCGCCGCCAAGCGCGCCACCGGCTGCGCCATAAAGCGCACCGCGGCTTACTTGCGCGCCAATGTTAGTGCCTTGCATAGCAGACGGTAATGCGCTGGTAACCGCTTGTGCGCTTCTGGTTACAGCTCCGGCAAGTTGCGGTGCGCGAGCGGCAACGGCTGGCGCAGCGGCGCCCATGGTTACAGCAGCCGGAAGCAATGCCCCCGCCAATTCTGATGACATGGCGGCAACAGGATTTTGCTTTTGATATTGCTTAATCCCTTCTCTTACCGCTTCAACATTGTCTTGATAAGAGCCTTTGGTAAATGCTGCCTTGACCGCGGCTTCTATTTCATCAGAAAAGCCAAATGACAAGCCCTGCATAAATGTGCGAAACGCGCCGGCTTCAACCTCACCAACGCCACGTTTCATTCGACCCATGGCGGCAAGATAACGCTGTGGTGTGTAACCCTCCATCCGAATATAGGATTCCATATCCGTTTGTGGCGCGCCTTGCTCAAACATTTTACGAAGGTTTGCTGATACGCGTTCAATATTAGTCATGACTACTTCCTTGGCGTCAATCCGTATTGCTGCATGATATTCGGTACGGGTTGTGTAGGTAATGTCATAGGACTACCTTCATACCTAATCGTCGGGTAATTCATACCTTGTGCCGTGTACTGCTTCTTACGCTCTTCTTCAATGTTTAATATTTCACGCTTCAAGCCACTCAGTTTGGTTTGAATGGTCTTATCATCATCCGTTGGCAAAGGAATAAATGGCGCAAGTCGCGGAACCTCGGCAACAGGAACAGTAGCGCCTGATATATCTTTAATGAGTAAACTTCCAATGCGAGCAACGGCACCACGCGTTTCAACATTCTTTTGATCCGCCAATGGATCGCGTATGGATGACGGAAGTCTTCCTGTTACCGGCCCTGTTGCGCCAGGATTGTCTTGCACCAGCTTTATGGCGTTATCAATCGAATTGATATTGGCTTGATTCTTTACAAACTCTTCCGTCACCGCCGTTGGAATCTTTTGCCCTTCTTTCTTGAATTGCTCGCCACTTGGCCCATATATGGCAGTCGTTGGAGCGCCTGTTTTCGACACTCTAAATAGATTTCCGGCGGCGTCGGTTGTAATGTCAATATCGCTCTGAGCAAGGCGAGCGGCGCCTTGGCCAAGCTCTTGCTGTCTAAGCCCTACTTGTTGGCGGTTCATCCACTTTTCTTCGCCAAACTTTCTCTCCGCCAAATCTTGAGCGCTCATTGCACGAAGGTTTTGCGCTGCTTCATAAGGTGACATTTCAACGTTATAAGAGTCAATCGTTTTTCCGCTGTTCTTATCACGAATAAGAATTCGATTGCCAGTCCTGATCTGCTCTTCGTCAGGCCTTGGCGATACATCTAGCACGCGTACACCACCACGCTTTCCAATGACGTAATTAACGGGCCTTCCGCCAATCATTCCTGTGTTTGCGCTCGTTCCAAACTCTTCTTGTTTAACATTTTCGCCAATGTACTTAACGGCTTCTGCATAAGGCATTTGCGAGGCAATAAGTTTTTGCTCTGGCGTAAGCGTTGCAAATGGCGTTGCAGCTGCAACGGCTTGTTCTTGCATCCTTGCCGCACCCATCGTTGGGCCTTGACCGCCAACCTCTAACGCTTTCTGTCCAGCGGCAAATTGTTGTGCCTCTGTTGGCTTTCCTGTTAGCGCTTGGCGTAACGCTTGTTCGCGCAATTGTTGTTGCTGCATTTGTTGAAACTGTAGGCCAAGAATCTGTTGTTGCAACGCTTGCTGTCTTGCCTGTTGCAACCCTTCGGCAGCAGTGCCGCCACGCGCTAACGAAGATCCAATGTTTGCAAGCGTCATCCAGCGTTGGCGCATACGCTCTTCTTCATCCATTGCTGGCGTGGGCAATCCTGGTATCGTTGAAATGCGATCAAGTCCAGCGCCAAAACGTTGCAGGACATTTGGCGATGCGCCTTGCATAGGTGATTCTGGCGAATTCGGCAGCGTGCTATACGATGGACCGCCAAAAAGAAAGTCTAAAAGCGCCATATTTAACCCCTTGTGCGGCGATCAAGCTCTTTGACCGCTTCAACCAGCAAACCAGTGACTTCAGGATAATTAACCATCTTCATGCCGTTGCCGCCATAAGCCACGGCGTTTGGCATTACACGTTCAACTTCTTGCGCCATCACGCCGCCCGTTGGACTGTCGCTTCCTTTGTACTCGTATTCGTAACCGTTCATGCCGCCAAGCGCAGCAAGTGGTGACTTCATCTTTGAAATGTTTTCCTTCATGCGCTTATCAGAAAACAGATAAGCAAGCGCCGCAACGTTGCTCAACCCTTGTCCAAACTGTTGTGCGCCGGAAAGGTTTTGCGTTGTCTGTTGCGTGCCACCCGATGGCATTTGCGTAAGACCTTGTTGAAGGATTTGCAATTGTTGAAGTGGATATTGCTGTTGGCGTAAAAAGTCTTGATACGCCAAATCCAAATTGGCTTGATTCATAGCTTGCTGTTGAGCGCCACTTGCTTGCAGTGCTGATGCGGCTTGTTGGCGTAAACCAATGTCTTGCGCACCGAGCGCAGCTGCCTGGCCAAATCCTTGCTGCGCTAATTGTGCCGCGGCTTGAGCGCCCGTT
>Ga0208916_10000290_pt1 | contig 25024 bp, 24 predicted proteins | sample DEB19_08_DNA_5_FD_184523 | JGI IMG/M metagenome (GOLD analysis project Ga0208916, IMG submission 184523) | Aqueous microbial communities from the Delaware River and Bay under freshwater to marine salinity gradient to study organic matter... | ecosystem: Environmental > Aquatic > Marine >... | reverse complement strand
AGGGTCGGCTGTCTCGCGGGATTTTTCTTCTTCGAGCGTGAGCGCCACCGCTGCGGCCACGGCCACCGGCAAACCGAGCTTTTCCTGATGAAAAAGCACGCCCGCCTCACGCGGAATCAAAGCGGTGTCGAGATCAGCTTTGGCGAAGGACTGGCTCTGCACCACGTGCCGCAAAAACTGCACATTGGTTTGCAGGCCGACGATGTGGAATTCGCTCAGGGCTTGGTCCATGCGCGCCAGCGCTTGTTCGCGGCTGTCACCATGCACGATCAACTTGGCCACCATCGAGTCGTAATACGGCGAAATCGCATCGCCTTCGCGCACACCGTCGTCAATCCGCACATGGACCGGGCCGTCCGCGCGCTCAAAGCGCGTGCAGACCGGCTGACGGTAAACCTGCAGCGTGCCGGTCGCTGGCAAGAACTGGTTGTCGGGGCTCTCGGCGCAAATACGCGCCTCGATCGCGTGGCCCTGCCGACGCAACTGCGCTTGCTTGAGCGGCAAGGGCTGACCTGCGGCGACCCGCAACTGCCATTCAACCAGGTCAAGCCCGGTGATGGCCTCTGTCACCGGATGCTCCACCTGCAAGCGCGTGTTCATCTCCATGAAGTAGAAATTGGCCCCCACGCTCGCCACTGCGTGTGCTTCGCTGCCCCCCGAGGGGGCTGATTTCCCACCACCATCTAAGTTTTCAACAATGAATTCCACCGTGCCAGCGCCAACGTAATGCACCGCGCGCGCAGCCGCCACCGCCGCTTCACCCATCTGTTGCCGCATGGCTTCAGTCATGCCGGGAGCGGGCGCTTCTTCCAGCACTTTTTGATGCCGGCGTTGCACCGAGCAATCACGCTCGAACAGATGCACGTAGTTGCCCTGCGTGTCGCCAAAGATTTGGATTTCGATGTGACGCGGGCGCTGGGCGTATTTTTCGATCAGCACGGCATCGTCGCCAAAGCTGTTGATGGCTTCGCGCTGGCAAGAGGCCAGCGCTGCGGCAAAGTCTTCGGAGGTGTCGACCGCGCGCATGCCTTTGCCGCCGCCGCCGGCACTGGCTTTGATCAGCACCGGGTAACCGATGCGGTCGGCTTCGCGCTGCAACAGCGCCGGGTTTTGGTCACTGCCGTGGTAGCCGGGCACCAGCGGCACACCAGCTTTTTCCATCAACCGCTTGGACTCGGCTTTCAGGCCCATGGCCTTGATGGCTGACGCTGGCGGGCCAATGAAAACCAAGCCCGCCTCCGCACAGGCTTGCGCAAACTCTTCGTTCTCGCTCAAAAAACCATAGCCCGGATGAATCGCGTCAGCGCCCGTGGCTTTCGCTGCGGCGATGATGCGCTGCCAGCGCAGATAACTGTCTTTCGGCGCACTGCCGCCAATGTGCACGGCTTCGTCGCAGGCCGTCACGTGCTTGGCGTCGGCATCGGCGTCCGAATAAACCGCCACCGTTTTGATGGCCATGCGGCGGGCTGTGGCGGCGACGCGGCAGGCAATCTCGCCGCGATTGGCGATCAGGATTTTCTTGAACATGAACATGGCGATAGACCGCTTTCTTTACGTGGCAGTCGGCGCAGCCAACCAGCTCGGTGGACGTTTCTGTAGAAAAGACTGCAGGCCTTCGCGACCTTCGTCGCTGGCCCGAATGTCGGCAATGCGGCGTGCGGTGTCAGCGCGCAGCGCTTCGTCCAGTGGTGCGCCACTGACGTCGCGCACCAGCAGCTTGCAAGCCCGCGACGCCAAGGGGCCGTTGGCCACCAGCGTCGTCACCAGCTCAGCCACTTGGTGGTCCAGTTGTTCGGCGGTACACAGCACATGCACGAGTCCGTGGCTGTGCGCCTCGGCGGCGCTGAAGCGCTCAGCCGTCACCATGTAGCGACGCGACGCCTGCGTGCCAAGGGCGCGCACCACGTACGGGCTGATGGTGGCGGGCAGCAAACCAAGGCGTGCCTCAGACAGGCAAAAGGTCACGTTGTCGGAGGCCACCAGCACATCGCAAATCGCCGCCAACCCCATGCCACCGGCGTAGCAATCACCTTGAACCCGGCCGACGATGGGCACCGGGCATTGGTCCAGCGTCCACAGCATGTCGGCGAGCTTTTGCGCGTCAGCGCGGTTTTGCTCCCAGCTGTAATCGGCCATGGCGCGCATCCAGTTCAGGTCAGCACCAGCGCAAAAAGCCTTGCCGCGTGCGCCCAACACGATGACGCGCAACTCCGGCTCAGCCGACAGCGCCGCAAAAGTGCTGGTGAGCGCAGCGATCAACTCCGCGTTGAAGGCGTTGCGCACATCAGGGCGATTCAACCAGACCTCGGCCACGTGGGCAGCGGGTCTGCAAATTTCGAGTACAGCGTTAGGGGTTGTCATGGTGCCGCCGTGTACTTAATAACGTTTAGCGACTTCTTCGAGCATCACCTCGGTCGCGCCGCCACCGATCGCCAGCACGCGCGCGTCGCGCCACAGACGTTCAATCGCGGTCTCGCGGATGTAGCCCATGCCGCCGTGGAACTGCTGGCAGGTCTGCACCACTTCATTCACCAACTCGCCGGTCAACGCCTTCAGCATCGAGACTTCTTGCACGATGTCTTGGCCTTGCGTCACCGACCAAGCGCAGTGGTACATGAACTGGCGAGCAGCGCGGGTTTTGGCGTCCAGCATGGCGATGCGATGGCGAATGGTTTGTTGGTCCCACAGCGTGCCGCCAAAAGCTTGGCGCTGCTTGACGTGGTCCAGCGTCAGCTGCAAGGCCCGCGTGCAGTGGCCGACCGCCATCGCGCCCAAGGCAATGCGCTCGGTCTGAAAGTTCTTCATCACCGAGTAAAAGCCTCGGTTTTCTTCGCCCAGCAAGTTGCCCACAGGAATGCGGCAGTTGTCCAAAATCAGCTCGGCTGTGTCTGAGCTCATCCAGCCCGATTTTTTCAATGCGCGGCCGACCGAGAAACCGGGCGTGCCTTTTTCAACGATGAACATCGACATGTCGCGGCGGCCGGGGCCGGTCTTGGCAGCGATGAAATAAAGGTTTGCATGGACGCCGTTGGTGATGAACATCTTGGTGCCGTTCAGCACCCACTCGTCGCCCTCGCGCCGTGCCGAGGTGCGGATGCCCGCCACGTCTGAACCCGCGCCGGGTTCGCTGATGCCGACCGCGGTGATCATCTCGCCGGCGGTCACGCGCGGCAGGTATTTGGCTTTTTGCTCGGCGCTACCGGCATGGTGCAAGTGCGGGCTGGCCATGTCGGTGTGGACCAACACGGTGATGATGAAGCCGGCAAAAGTCGACTGCGACAGCGCCTCGGCAAACACCAGATTGGTCAGCGCATCACCTTCACCACCGCCGTAGGCCTCGTCATACATCAGGCCAAGCAAACCCGCTTGGCCCATGCGGCGCAGCACGTCACGCGGCACCATGCCGGCGTCTTCCCACGCCGCGCCATGCGGCTCAACTTCGCGGGCAATGAAGCGCGCAATCTGGTCGCGCAGCAGTTCGTGTTCGGGGCAGTCGTAAATTGTTTTCATGCGGATCTCCTGTTTGTTTTGTCTGTTGCTGGCGCAGCGTTACATGCCTTACATGCGAAAGACGCCGAACTTTGGCTCTGGAATCGGCGCATTCAAGGACGCCGACAAACCCAAGGCCAGCACGCGGCGTGTGTCGGCCGGGTCGATGACGCCGTCGTCCCACAAGCGTGCGGTTGAGTAGTAAGGGCTGGACTGGTGCGCGAACTGATCTAACACCGGTTGCTTGAAGGCGGCTTCTTCTTCGGCGCTCCAACTGCCGCCGCGGCCTTCAATGCCGTCGCGTTTGACGGTGGCCAACACCCCGGCCGCTTGCTCACCGCCCATGACGCAGATGCGAGCGTTCGGCCACATCCACAAAAAACGGGGTGAAAATGCCCGGCCGCACATGCCGTAATTGCCGGCGCCGTAGCTGCCGCCAATGATGACGGTGAACTTCGGCACGCTGGCGGTGGCCACCGCAGTGACCATCTTGGCGCCGTGCCGCGCGATGCCTTCGTTTTCGTACTTACGACCGACCATGAAGCCGGTGATGTTCTGCAAAAACACCAGTGGGATTTTGCGTTGGCAGCAGAGCTCGATGAAGTGCGCACCTTTTTGTGCTGACTCGGAAAACAGCACGCCGTTGTTGGCGATGATGCCGACCGGCATGCCCTCAATGTGCGCAAAGCCGCAGACCAGCGTCGCACCAAAACGCGCCTTGAACTCATGCAACTCACTGCCGTCGACGATGCGCGCAATCACTTCATGCACGTCATACGGTTTGCGGGTGTCGAGTGGGATCACGCCGTACAACTCGACGGGGTCATACAAAGGCGGCACTGGCGCGCGCAGCGTTTGCTCAACGAGCTTGCTGCGATTCAAGCTGGCCACGGCTTGCCGGGCCAACGCCAGCGCGTGCGCATCGTTTTGCGCCAAGTGGTCGGCCACGCCTGACAAGCGCGTGTGCACGTCGCCACCGCCCAAGTCCTCAGCTGAGACGATCTCCCCAATGGCGGCCTTGACCAGCGGCGGGCCGCCCAGAAAAATCGTGCCTTGGTTTTTCACGATGATGGTTTCGTCGCTCATGGCGGGCACATAAGCGCCGCCGGCAGTGCACGAGCCCATGACGACGGCGATCTGCGCGATGCCCTGCGCGCTCATGTTGGCTTGGTTGTAAAAAATGCGGCCGAAGTGATCGCGATCAGGGAACACATCGTCCTGGTTCGGCAAGTTGGCGCCGCCCGAATCAACCAAGTAAATGCACGGCAAATTGTTTTGCATGGCGACTTCTTGTGCCCGCAAATGCTTCTTCACCGTCATCGGGTAATAAGTGCCGCCTTTGACCGTGGCGTCATTGCAAATAATCAGGCAGTCGATGCCGCTGACACGGCCGATGCCGGTGATGACACCCGCACAAGGCGCGCTGTCAGTGCCGTCGCGGTCCGGGTACATCGCCAACGCCGCCAACGGCGACAACTCCAAAAAAGGCGTGCCGGGGTCGAGCAGCATTTGCACCCGTTCACGCGGCGGCAACTTGCCTCGTGCAACGTGTTTGGCGCGAGCCACTTCACCGCCGCCAGCAGCGACGTTAGCGACCTGTGTGCGCAGTTCGTCCACCTGCACCCGCAAAGCGGCGGCGTTGGCTTGAAAGTCAGCGGATCGGGCGTTGAGTTGGGTGTCCAGAACTGGCATGGGTCTCCTCTTCACAGGGCTTGGCAGGGCGCGGCATGTTGCGCGCGCCGATGCGTGAGCTTAGACTCAAAAAACCTCAAGGCGCCGCCACAAAGGTTGCAAATCCTGCCAAACAAAGGCAAACTGACCTCCATGCTTTCTCGCACCTCACTCGCCAGGCCACGGGCTGCCACAGCCAGCGCAACCGCCTTGCGAACAGTGCCCGCAGCACCCGTCTTGGCCACGCCAATGGCTTACGCCCGTGAAATTGAAGCGGCTTATCAACGCGCGGGCTTGAGCCCTTTGAGTGCGCTCCGACTGGCACAGATAACGCCAGCTCGGCTGAGAAACACCAACGCCAACATCACGACCAGCCAAATGGAAACCTTGTCGGGCACGGCCATGCAAGCGCTGGACGACGAAGCCTTGGGCGCCTTCAGCCGGCGCTTGCCTTGGGGCAGTTACGGCATGCTGGCCCGTGCATCACTGGGCGCGCCAGACTTGGGCATGGCCCTCAAGCGCTGGTGCCGCCACCACGCCTTGTTGACCGACGACATTCAGCTCAAGCTCGTCACCTCCGGCGACAGCACGGCCGTCGTGCTGGAAGAACGCGGTGATCTGGCCAGACACGGACAAGGCGCCCGCGAGTTTTGTCTGGTGCATGTGCTGCGCAACATCCACGGCTTGGCCTGCTGGTACATCGACTCTCGCATTCCGCTGCAAGGCGCGCACTTCCCGTTCGCCCCACCGCCACACGGCGAAGCCTTTGCGCTGATGTTTCCGGGGCCTGTACGTTTTGATGCCGCGCAAGCTGAGCTGCGTTTTGACTCGCGGTATCTGGCTTTGCCCTTGCGCCGTGACGAAAAAGCGCTGCAGCAGATGTTGCAGCGCGCCTTGCCGCTGACGGTGCGGCCCTACCGCCGCGACCGCTTGTTGGTGCAACAGGTGCGCCAGGTGTTGAGCCAACCAGAAATCTTGAGCCACAACGCTGACACCTTGGCTGCGGCGCTCAACATGTCATCGCGTTCGCTGCACCGGCAACTTCAAGAAGAAGGCGCGTCGCTGCAGCAACTCAAAGACGAGGTGCGCAGCCAAAAAGCCAAGGACTTGTTGCTGCGCACCACGCAACCGGTCAAGCAAGTGGCTGCGGCCTCGGGCTTTCTCAATGAGAAGAGTTTTATCCGGGCATTTCGAATCTGGGCCGGCTGCACGCCCACCGATTTTCGGCGCGGCGTGGCGGACTGACTCAGAGGCTAGAACTCTGCCGCTCACCCAAAGCGATGTCGAGCATCATCTCGCGGGCCAGTGAGCCGACTTCTTGTTGCAGCGCTTCGACCGACACGCTGGACGGCACCAGCAAATGCGCTTCAACCTTGAAGGTCTGCTTGCCGGACACACCGCTGCGCACGATGTCGGTGTGAATGCTCTCAATGCTGATGCCGCGCCCGGCCAGCAGCTTGGTCAGGTTGCTGACAATGCCAAGCCGGTCTTCGCCCACCAACTCCAACTCCACCACGCGCAGCGTGCTGGCCACATTCGCGCCGTCGCTGCGGGCCACCACCACTTGCAAGCCACTGGACGCCAGATCGCGCAACGAAGTCGCCAGCGCATTCGCGTTCGCACGCGGCACTTCAAGGTGAACCATGCCGGCAAACTCACCGGCCAGCCGGGTCATTCGGCTGGCGGCCCAGTTGGCCCCGAAGCGCTGCGCCCGTTCGGCCAAAGAACTGACGATGCCTTGACGGTCGGCGCCGACGATCGACACCACGAGTGAGGCGGTGCTCGGCGACGACTCCTCGGTCAGCACCACCGCCTTGCGGATCATCGGCGCGCGGGTGGCAAAGCGTGGGTCTTGCGGGTTGGCAGGGACGCTGCCTTGCACGCGGGCGATCTGAACCACCTTGCGCAGCAAGTCAATGCCCATGGGCGCCAGTGCGCGCTCCCACAGTTCGCGCGCGGTTTCACCTTTGTTGACAAAGCACCAGTCCTGCGCGGCGATAGCGCCGGCATCCCAGCCGTCGGCCAAGTGATAGATCGAGCCGCCAGCGATGACGTCGCCTTCGAGAATCGTCCATTCGACCGCAGCGATGCCGCGGTGCCTCGGCAGCAGCGAAGGGTGGTACCCGATGCCACCCAAGCGCGAACGCACCAGCGCGTCGTCGCTGACCCGTGCGTGCGTGTGGGCTGCGATGATGATGTCAGTGCCTTCGGCAATCGCCTCCCCCGGCACAATCTTTGGGTTCTCCAGCACATGCACGGCCATGCCTGCGGCACGTGCGGCCAGCGCCAATCGGTCATCGGCTGCAGGCGCCACGATGCTGGTGAACTCAATGCCCTCTTCGTGGCGCAAGGCCTCAAAGACAGAGGCGGCAAAAAAACGGGAACCGACCAACGCACATTTCATCGACTTGTCTCTTCATCAGGTTGAACGGAACTCAGGGGTCTGACAGCTGATCAGCCGGCGACCGTTTCAGCCACGCGCTCAAGCAAGCCAATTCGGTCCAGAGCGCCAGCCAAGTTGGCGACCGTGCGGTCGACTTGGTGCCACTTTTCCAGACCGAACAAGCCGACGCGGAACGTCTTGAAGTCAGCGCCTTCGTCACATTGCAAAGGTACACCGGCGGCGGTCTGCAAGCCTTGCTCAAGAAACTTTTTACCCGACTGGATGTCGGCGTCTGTCGTGTAGCTGACGACCACACCGGGGGCTTTGAAACCCTCAGCGGCAACACTGGGCAGACCACGACGCTCAAACAAGGCGCGGACTTTTTGACCCAACAATTCTTGCTCGGCCTTGACCTTGGCAAAGCCGTAGGCCTGGGTTTCTTTCATCACCGCACGCAAGCGTGTGAGGGCGTCTGTCGGCAAGGTCGCGTGGTAGGCGTGGCCGCCTTTTTCATAGGTTTCCATGATCTGCAACCACTTCTTGAGGTCGCAGGAGTAGCTCGAGCTGGTGGTGCCGTCAATGGCAAGGCGGGCGCGCTCACTGAGCATGACCATGGCGCAGCAAGGCGAGCTGCTCCAGCCTTTTTGCGGGGCTGAAATCAACACATCAACGCCGTTGGCTTGCATGTCGACCCACATCGCGCCCGAGGCAATGCAGTCGAGCACAAACAGGCCGCCCACCGCATGCACGGCATCGGCCACGGCACGCATGTAGCCGTTGGGCAAAATCATGCCGGAGGAGGTTTCAACGTGCGGTGCAAAGACCAGCGCCGGCTTTTCTTTGGCGATCGCGGCCTGCACTTCGGCGATAGGTGCCGGCGCCCACGGGGCTTGCGCACCCTGGTGGGTCTGACGCGCCTTGATCACGCTGTGCGAGGCGGGGATGTTGCCCATGTCAAAAATCTGCGTCCAGCGGTAGCTGAACCAGCCGTTGCGGATGACCATCACATGCTTGCCGGCGGCGAACTGACGGGCCACCGCCTCCATGCCATACGTGCCGCTACCGGGCACCAAGGCCACCGAATGCGCCTTGTAAACATCTTTGAGGATGCTGGAAATGTCGGTCATCACGCCCTGAAAGCTCTTGGACATGTGGTTGAGCGAGCGGTCGGTGTAGACCACCGAAAACTCAAGCAGACCGTCTGGGTCAACGTTGGATAGAAGTCCGGGCATGGTGTTTCTCGCTATCTTTGTAAAAATTGAAGTCGGAGCTTATCACCGCTGGTGGTTTTTGTTCAAACTGCGGCTTTAGCGGCTTGGCTGGGCCTGAATGGGAAAAGGCCTCACACGCGGGAGGCCTTTGACTGAACTGCTGGGAAAGGTTTACTTCTTGCGCTCAGCCACTGCTTTTTCAGCAGCGCGTACCAAATCGAGACCCACGGTGCTGGCCCACTTGTCGTAGACCGGACGCGTCGCTTTGACAAAAGCAGCACGCTCTTCAGTCGACAGCTGCGTCACGGTCACGCCCATCGCAGCGATGTCCTTGAAGACTGGCTTGTCAGCCTCGATCAAACCCTTGCGTGCAATCGCGATTTCTTGCTTGCCGGCGTCGATGGCGGCTTGGCGGACGATGGCCTGGTCAGCCGGTGTCCACGACGCCCAGACTTCTTTGTTGACCACGAAGATCAGCGGATCTGCCACGTAACCCCAGGTCGTGAGGAACTTCTGGCCAACGTTTTGCATCTTCAGCACGGTGAACAAAAACAGCGGATTTTCTTGACCGTCAACCGCACCGCTGGCCAGCGCTGGCTGTGCGTCAGCCCAGCTCATTTGCGTTGGGTTGGCGCCCAAGGCGGTGAAGACATCCGAGTAAATCGGCGAGCCGACGACGCGGATTTTCATGCCCTTCAAATCAGCTGGCGACTTGATCGCCCGCTTGGAGTTGGTCAGTTCGCGAAAACCGTTTTCACCCCAAGCCAGTGGCAGCGCGCCAGCCTTATCGACGGTCGCAAAAATTTTCTTGCCGACTTCGCCCTGCGTCAACGCGTCGATGGCGGCGTAATCGGGCATCAAGAAAGGCATCGAGAACAGATTGAGTTCCTTGATCTGCGGCGACCAGTTGATGGTCGAGCCGACCGCCATGTCGATCACGCCTTGGCGCAGCGCGCTGAACTCACGCGTCTGGTCGCCCTGAATCAGCGACACACCCGGAAACAGCTTGATGTTGATGCGGCCGGCGGTGCGCTCTTTGACCAGGTCAGACCAGATCTTGCCGGCCATGCCCCAAGGTGTTGGAACGCCAAGCACCAGCGACATTTTGTATTCGGCTTTGTAAGCAGCCTGCGCCATGGCGCCCGTGCCAAAACCAAGGGCGGTAGCAGCCAGGGCCAAGCCCAGCAATGTGCGGCGGAATTTCATGGAAGTCTCCTTTTTAATATAAATGCGGGATGCGACTGACAAACAAAAAAACGGCTGCCAAACGGGCTCAATAGCCCAAGCGGCGCGGCAACCACAGCGCGAGTTCCGGGAAGGCAATCACCAGCACCATCACGATGAACATGGAGAACAGCATCCAGCCGACCCAGCGCACGGTCTCTTCCATCGGCACTTTGGCGATGCGGCAAGAGACCATCAAATTAACGGCCAGCGGCGGCGTGAACTGCCCCAGCGCCACCTTCAGCGTGAGGATGACGCCGAACCACACCGGGTCCCACTTGTAGAACTGCATGATGGGCAGCAACAGCGGCACAAAAATCAGGAAGATGGAGACGCCGTCGAGAAACATGCCGACCGTCACCAGCATCAAAATCAGCAAGGCCAGCACACCGTATTCGCCCAGACCGGAATTCACGATGGCGCGCGCGACGGGGTCAATCACGCCCAGCGTCGACAGAGAATAAGCAAAGATGCCGGCCAGAGACACAACCAACAAGATCACGGCGGATAACTCACCCGACTCGCGCAAGATGATGAACAAGTCGCGGACTTTGATGGTGTCGTAAATCGCCATGCCAACAAACAAACCGTAGAAGACAGCCACCACGGCGGCTTCCGTTGGCGTGAACCAACCAGCGCGCATGCCGCCCAGAATCAGCACCGGCGCGGCCAAACCCCAAACCGCCTCGCGCAGGCTTTTCCAAAATTCAGGGCGCGGTAACGAGGCTTCGAGTGCGCCCATATTGTGTTTGCGGGCCAGCCAAACCGTCGGGATCATCAACGCCAAACCGGCCATCACACCGGGAATCATGCCGGCGGCAAACAGCGCCGGCACGGACGCGCCGGGCACCAACACCGAGTAAACAATGAAGGCAATCGACGGCGGAATCAGGATGTCGGTGGCCGCAGCAGCGCCCACCACGCTGGCAGAGAAAGCCGGCGGATAACCGGCACGGCTCATGGCCAAAATCATCACCCCACCGACGGCAGCGGCGTTGGCCGGGCCCGAGCCAGAAATACCGCCAAGAAACATGGCGACGGCGATAGCGACCAAAGGCAACATGCCGGGCCCGCGCCCGACGATGGCCACCGCCAAATTGACCAGCCGCAAGGCCACGCCCGAGCGGTCGAAGATCGAGCCGACCAAGACAAACATCGGAATCGCCAGCAGCGGGTATTTGCCCAAGCCCGCATAGAAGTTTTGCGGCACAGCCAACAGGCCGAACCATTGCGCATCAGCGTTGGCCAGTGCGATGCAAGCGGCACCGGCCAGCCCCAAGGCCGCGCCGATCGGCACGCCCATCAAGAGCATGACGATGAAGGCGACAAATAAAAGGGTCGGGATCATGCGCGCCGCCCCCGACGAATGAACAGACCCAGCGCACGGCCGGCGATGGCGACCGACATGACCGGCAGCCAGATCGTGTACCACCACTGCGGCACACCAATGCCGGGCGAGGTCTCGCCATATCGGATGTCGTCGTAGACCATGCGCGTGCTGAGCACGGCGATCAACGCGAACAACAAAAACACCATGATGGCGCCGAAGCGGGCCAGTGCGCGCTGACGCGCCGGCGAGCCGTTGTCAGCAAAGTACTCGATGCGAATTTGCCGATTGCGCGCCACCGACGCCGAGCCAGCCACCAGCGCCAGCGCGATCATCAAGAACACCGAGAACTCCTCGGTCCAGGCAAACGACTGGCTGGTGAAGTAACGCACCAACACATTCGCAAAGGTGATGAGCGCCAGCAAGCCCATGACGATGACGGTCAGCCAGTCTTCAATCTTCAGGGGAATGACCGTGACTTCGTCCAAATCGGCAGGATTCGGTACTTTGCCGGAGGGCGTGGTGATTTCAGAGATCAGTGACATAGGTACAAACGTAGAGCGAGGAGATTAAAGGCGCAACAGCAGCTCGGCAATTAGGGCTTACCTTGAAGCGAGGAGAAGTTGTCTCCTTAAGGCTTGGGCCTTTTTGCCGTTTGAAGGTGTCGGGATTGTAGGGGGCCATGCTTTTAATCTCGCCCTGCGCTAGAGCTACACGAGGTCTGCCAACGCCCACATGTCGGTGAAGATGGCGGACGCCCCCGCCGCGCGCAAGGCGTTCGGCGCGTCGTGGCCGGCCTCGGCCGGACTGTAGCCAAACACCGTGGCGCCAGCGGCCACACCGGCCGCCACGCCTGTAACCGTGTCTTCCACCACGGCGCAGCGCCTGGGGTCGACGCCCAAGGCTGCCGCTGCCGCCAGATACACATCGGGGGCGGGTTTGGAACGCGGCATCTCGTGGCCGCTGAAAATGAAGTCCTTGAAGTAAGGCATGAAGCCGCACTTCTCCAGTTGCAGTTCGACCTTGAAACGATCAGCGCCCGAGGCACAAGCAATGAGGCCACCGTACAGCGCGTGGATTTTGGCCACAGCGTCGACCGCATTGGGAATCGCTTGCAAGCCAGCCACCAAGCCCAGGTTGCGCCGCTCGCGAAAGCGCAGCATCCAGTCTTCGGTCATGGGTTGACCTGTGCGCGTCTCGATCAAAACCCGCTCGTCTTTGACGGCCTTGCCAATGAAGATGCGCATGCATTCAGCCGGCGTCAGCGTCCAGCCGGACTCTTCCAACATGTCGCGCAGCACACCGTTGGTGATGGACTCGCTGTCCACCAGCACGCCATCGCAATCGAATAAAACAGCTTGAAAATTCATCCGCAGATGATAAGGGGAAGCAACGCGGCGAAATAAATGCAGAGAGATCGACTCAAGCGCTCAGCCTCGTTATGCCCCATCCCCATCGACATACAACCAACGCCCGTCTTCACGCACAAAGCGGCTTTTTTCATGCAAGCGCGTGGCCTTGCCATCCATCCTGAAGCGCGCCACAAACTCGACTTCAGCGCTGTCCAGGCCTGTCAACTGATGACGCCGAACCTCTAGCCCCAGCCAGCGCGCACCGGGCTCAAAATCCAGTGTCTCGGGCCGCGTGCTGGCGTGCCAAGTGGCGCGCAGGTAGTCGGCTTGTTGCAGCACAAAGGCGCTGTAGCGGGAGCGCATCAACGCCTCGGCGTCGGGCGCTGGCGACTCAAGCCAATGCAGCAGATAGCGACCGCAGCAAGCCCCAAAGCTCAAAGCTCGGTGCGGACCGGTTCCTTGATTGGTTTCGCGCCCGCAGGGGCACGGGTCATCAACGTTCACGGAACATCAAACCTTGGCCGGTGGCCGGCTGGCGGCTTTGTGCTCGTCGAGCGTCTGCACTGGCGCACCTTGCTCTGTCCAGTCGGCAAAACCGCCGTCGATGTGCGCGACGTTGGTCATGCCCATGTCTTGCAAGGCCTTGGTGGCCAGCGCACTGCGCCAACCGGCGCCGCAAAACAACACGAACTCGCGCGACTCGTCGCCAAACACCGGTTTGAAATACGGCGAGTCTGGGTCGACCCAAAACTCCAACATGCCGCGCGGCGCCAGCAGTGCGCCTGGCAGCGTGCCACCGCGCTCTAACTCACGCGGGTCACGGATGTCGACGATCTGCAAGGTCGGGTCACCCAAGCGTTCGCGAATTTGGGCCACGCTGTAGGTGGTGACTTCGGCCATGGCAGCGTCAACCAGTACGCGAAATCCTTTGGTGATGGCCATGATTTTTCCTCGTTAATGGCGTTACAGCAGTTCAATCGCGAGGGCCGTGCCTTCACCGCCGCCAATGCACAAAGTCGCCACGCCTTTTTTAAGGCCGCGGGCTTTCAGGGCATACAGCAAGGTGACGATGATGCGGGCGCCGCTGGCACCGATCGGGTGACCCAAGGCACACGCACCGCCGTTGACGTTGATGATGTCGTGGCTGATGCCTAGCTCTTTCATGGCGGCCATCGGCACCACTGCAAAGGCTTCGTTGATTTCCCACAGGTCGACATCAGCCACCTGCCAGCCGATTTTCTTCAGCAGCTTTTGCACAGCACCCACTGGCGCGGTGGTGAACCACTCAGGCGCTTGGGCAAACGTAGCGTGGCCGACGATGCGGGCGATCGGCGTCGCACCCAAAGTCTTGGCGGTGGAGGCGCGCGTCAGCACCAACGCGGCCGCACCATCATTGATCGACGAACTGGACGCTGCCGTGATGGTGCCGTCTTTTTTGAACGCAGGGCGCAGCGACGACATTTTTTCTAACTTGACCTTGCCCGGACCTTCATCGATGGCAATGACGGTGTCACCGGCGCGGCCCTTCACCGTCACCGGCGTGATCTCGGCTTGGAAGGCGCCAGACTCAATCGCCGCACGGGCGCGTTGCACGCTGGCTGTGGCGAAGGCGTCTTGCGCCTCCCGCGTGAACTGGTATTTGTCAGCACACTGCTCGCCAAAAGTGCCCATGGCGCGGCCGGGTTCGTAGGCATCTTCGAGGCCGTCGAGCATCATGTGGTCATAAATACGGTCGTGACCGATGCGAATACCGCTGCGGCCTTTCAACAACAGATGCGGTGCATTGGTCATGCTTTCCATGCCGCCTGAGACCATCACTTCGCGGCTGCCGGCGATCAACTGGTCGTTGGCGAGCAATGTCGCTTCCATGCCGGAGCCGCACATCTTGGACAGCGTCACCGCGCCCGTGCTGGCCGGCAAGCCACCCTTGAAACCGGCTTGCCGCGCAGGCGCTTGGCCTTGACCGGCCATCAGGCAATTGCCGAACAACACTTCGTCGACCAGAGCCGGTGAAATGCCAGCGCGCTCAATCGCCGCCTTGATCGCGGCACCGCCGAGGTCGTGCGCAGCCAGTGAGGAAAAGTCGCCCTGAAAACCGCCCATAGGCGTGCGGGCGGCACCGAGGATCACGATGGCATCAGACATGTTTTTCTCCTTGATCAGTTTGAAATTTTTCGCGACGCTTGGGCCACGCTGTCGACAGCGGCACGGTACATCGGCTCCAGCCCGTTGTTTTCCGTGACCGTGACGCGCATGTCTTGCAGCAGGCCGTCATGAATACCGTAAACCCAGCCGTGCAACGAGACCTTTTGCCCGCGCGACCAAGCGTCTTGCAGCACCGTGCTCTGCGCCACGTTGACGACTTGCTCAATCACATTGAGTTCCACCAACGCGTCGCAGCGATGCTCTTCAGCAATCCCGCTGATCAGCGCTTGGTGCCGGTCACGCACATCCTGAATGTGCCGCAACCAGTTGTCGGCCAACCCAATCCGCGCACCTTCCAGTGCCGCACGGACGCCCGAGCAGCCGTAGTGGCCGACCACCATCACATGCTCCACTTTGAGTCGCTCGACGGCAAACTGAATGGTCGACAGCGCGTTCAGGTCTGAATGCACGACCACGTTGGCGACGTTTCGGTGCACAAAGACTTCACCCGGCTCCAGCCCGGTGAGCAGGTTGGCCGGCACCCGGCTGTCCGAGCAACCGATCCACATGTACTTGGGCGTTTGCTGCTGAACCAGACTGGTGAAAAAGCCGGGGCGCTCCGCTTCCATCTGCGCCGCCCATGCACGGTTGTGTTCGAAAAGATTTTTGATTGAAGTAGTCATGCGCCGATCTTAGTCATTTGGTGCCGAGACAGTGGCTCAACAGGTTTCTGCGAACAACTCGCGTCCGATCAGCATGCGACGTATTTCGCTGGTGCCTGCACCGATTTCGTAGAGCTTGGCGTCGCGCCACAAACGCCCCAGCGGGTAGTCATTGATGTAGCCGTTGCCGCCAAAAATTTGCACGCCTTCACCCGCCATCCAAGTGGCTTTTTCAGCACACCACAAGATCACCGAAGCGCAGTCTTTGCGCACTTGCCGCACATGCTCTACGCCCAGCAGGTCTAGGTTTTTGGCCACGGTGTAGGCAAATGAACGGCCGGCTTGCAGCACGGTGTACATGTCCGCGACCTTGCCTTGAATCAGTTGAAACTCACCAATGCTTTGGCCGAACTGCTTGCGGTCATGGATGTAGGGGATGACGCTGTCCATGACGGATTGCATGATGCCCAAAGGCCCGCCGGTGAGCACGGCGCGCTCGTAATCGAGCCCGCTCATCAACACTTTGGCGCCACTGTTCAAGCCACCCAAAATATTTTGCGGCGGCACTTCAACGTTGTTGAAAACGAGTTCTCCGGTGTGGCTGCCGCGCATGCCGAGCTTGTCGAGCTTTTGCGCAACAGAAAAACCGGGCATGGTTTTTTCGATCAAGAAGGCGGTCACACCGCGCGCGCCCAACTCAGGCTCCGTCTTGGCGTAGACCACCAGCGTGTCGGCGTCCGGTCCGTTAGTGATCCACATTTTGCTGCCGTTGAGCAGGTAGTAACCGCCCTTGTCTTCGGCCTTCAGTTTCATGCTGATGACGTCAGAGCCGGCACCCGGCTCGCTCATGGCCAAGGCGCCCACATGGTCACCGCTGATGAGATTGGGCAGGTATTTTTGCCGCTGTTCAGGCGTGCCATTGCGTTTGATCTGGTTCACGCACAAGTTGCTGTGGGCGCCGTAGCTCAAACCCACAGAAGCCGAGGCCCGCGAGATTTCTTCCATCGCGATCATGTGGGCCAGGTAGCCCATGTTGGCTCCGCCGAATTCTTCGCCCACCGTGATGCCGAGCACGCCCAGGTCGCCCATCTTGCGCCACAAGTCCATCGGAAATTGGTCGTTGCGGTCGATCTCAGCGGCGCGCGGCGCAATCTCTATCTCCGCAAATTCACGCACCGCATCGCGCAAGGCATCAATGTCTTCACCGAGCTGAAAGTTAAGTCCTGGCAGGGTCATGGCGTCTCCTTGAAGTTTAAAAAATCAGTACGTCTGGGGCACGGGCATCAGCGTTTGCTGCATCACGGCGCAGTCGGTGACCTTGCCGTCAGCCGCCACATGTTTGACTTCAGCGACGGTGATGATGAGGCGTTTTCCGCCCTTGAGAACGCGGCCCACAGCGCGCAACTCACCGCCCTGAAACGCTGCTAGAAAATTGATTTTGTATTCCACGGTGGTGACTTCCATGCCGGCAGGGGCCACGGTCAGGCCCGCGTAGCCAGCGGCAATGTCAGCCAACGCGCCCATGGCCCCGCCATGAAAGCCGCCTTGCTGCTGTGTGATCCTGTCGGAGTACGGCAGCGCCACTTCGCACAAGCCATGTTCCACGCGCAACAGGCGTGCGCCCCAGTGCTTCATCAAGCCTTGCCGTACAAAGCTGGCGTCTACGCGCTGGAACAATTCGGCTGGGCTAGGGGTTTCCAAGATGGCAGCGACGGTCATGTGCAGGGCCTTTGAGTTGACGTTGACGTAAACGTCAATTATGACGACTTAGTTGATCAGGTCGCTTTTTTGGTCGCCTTGGACAGCAGCGAGCGGGCTTCTTTTTCATGCCCTTTGACCTCTTCCAGGTTGGCTTGCAGATCGGCCATTTGTTCTTCCAAGCGTTGCCGGTGCCCGGCCAGCACCTCTAGGAATTTTTTCAGCTGCGGCGCGGTGTCGCGCGGATTGTCGTAAGAGTCAATGATGTCTTTGGCTTCACTCAAGCTCAGGCCCAGGCGCTTGGCCCGCAGCGTGAGTTTCAGCCGGGTTCGGTCGCGGGCAGTGTAGATTCGGATGCGTCCGCCTGGGCCTTCGCGCTGCGGTTGCAACAAACCCATGTCTTCGTAAAAACGCATGGCGCGGGTGGTCAGGTCAAACTCTTTGGCGAGGTCGCCGATGGTGTAGGTCGTCGCCATGGTGAAGGAAAGCCCTTGGTTGGGATGGTGTTCGGTGCGAGCGCGTGACACACGCGACATCACGCATCTCTACAATTCAGTTGATTGACGTTAACGTCAACGTCAACGTCAACGTCAAATGTAGCGCACCGTCAGGACCTCACATGAATCTCCTTGAACAGCAATTGAATTACCCGCTTGGCGAGACCCTACCCGAGAGCGGCCAGACGCTGGAGGTCGCGCCTGGCGTCCGCTGGATTCGCATGGGTCTGCCCTTCGCGCTGAACCACATCAACTTGTGGCTGCTGCGTGACGAAATCGACGGTCAAGCCGGCTGGACCATCGTGGACTGCTGCATTGCCCGTGACGAATCCAAAGCACAGTGGGAAGCCATTTTTGCGACCCAACTGGAAGGCTTGCCGGTGCTGCGCGTCGTTGTGACGCACATGCACCCGGACCACATCGGGCTGGCGCACTGGCTGTGTGAACGCTGGAATGTCAGGCTCTGGGTCAGTGCCACAGACTACAACACCGCTCGCTTGGCGTGCAGCAGCACGACCGGTTTTGGCGGCGACAGTGCGGCTCATTTTTTCGCCGCGCACGGTTTGACAGACTCTGATTCGATTGAAAAAATACGCGCACGCACAGGCTACTATTCAGGCATGGTGCCCGACGTTCCGCGCAGCTTTTCCCGGCTCATGGACGGCATGGATCTGCGCATCGGTGGGCGCCGCTGGCGCTGCATCAGCGGCTACGGCCATGCGCCGGAACACATCGCACTGTATTGTGATGACGCCGCTTTGCCCGCACCGGTGTTGATCAGCGGGGACATGATGTTGCCGCGTATTTCAACCAACATCAGTGTTTATGACATCGAGCCTGAGTCGAACCCACTGGCGCTGTTTTTAGCGTCGATTGACAAGTTCAAGGCCCTTGCCGCAGACACATTGACCTTGCCTTCGCACGGCAAACCGTTTGAAGGCCTGCACACCCGGATTCAGCAATTGCATGACCATCACCGCGACCGACTTGACGAAGTGATCGAAGCCTGCACGGCCAGCCCCTGCAGTGCGGCGGACATTTTGCCGGTCATGTTCAAACGCCCGCTGGATCTGCACCAGACCACGTTCGCGATGGGTGAGGCGATTGCGCACTTGCACTTGCTGTGGTTTGAAGGACGCCTGCAACGCCGCCTCTGCGCTGACGGTATTTACCGCTTCAGTTGCTCAGAACAGCCTCGTTGACGCCCAACCAGTAGGCCTTCATGTGGTTGAGGTTCTCGGTGAAAGCCCGAAAGTCGACCGCCTTTTTGACGAAGCCATTGGCACCGCTGCGATAGCAAGCCACCATGTCTGAGTGTTCGCTGGAAGATGTCATGACGACCACCGGCACGAACTCGGTGAGCGGGTTGTCGCGCATGCGGCGCAGCACATCGACGCCTGAAATCTTCGGCAGCTTCAAATCAAGCATCACCAAGTTGGGTTGTTTTTGGGTGTTGCGGCCCGCAAATGCGCCCTGACCCCAGAGGTAATCAAGCGCATCTGCGCCGTCGCGGGCGACAACGATGTCGGCCGTGACGCCTTGCTCTTGCAAGGTCAGCACGGTCAATTCCAGATGGTCTGGGTTGTCTTCAACGACGAGAATTTGTTTATCGTTCATGCAATCTCAAACGGCGCAAGACAGATATGGGTGAAGATCTTGAGACTTCACTTGATGAAGCTTCGTTGTACCACGACCTAGGCTTGAGCGTCGCGGCAAAGTCACCACTTCGGAACCAGTTCATCTTTGAGCTGACCACGCAGTTCTGCGTAGTCGGGCACGATGGTGCGAACCGTGTCCCAAAAACGCGGGCTGTGGTCCATCACGCGCAAATGACTGAGCTCGTGCACCACGACGTAATCGATGACTGACAACTTGAAGTGAATCAGCCGCCAATTCAGGCGAATCGACCCATCGGCACTGGCGCTGCCCCAGCGCGTGCCGGCGCTGCTCAGACTCAGACGCTGCCAGCTGACACCCAACTGCGGTGCGTAATGATTCAGTCGCTCTTCAAACAATTGCTTGGCGTGCCGCATGAGCCAAGCCTGTGCGGCGTCGCGAATCTGCATCGCAGAAGCGTTGTGGGCCAACCCCAGACGCAGCACCCGGCGCTGAACAGCACCGTCTGGTGGCTCGCCATCTTGGCTGGGCTGAGTGGTCAGCTGCTCGGCCATGGCGGAGCGCTGCTGACGCGGGTCTAGCAACAACATCAACTCACCGCCCATGAAGGGCACGGTCGCGCCGTCTTGCCAGTCGACCCGGGCCGACTCCATGCGGCTGTGCCGCTCCCGCGCTTCTTGCAACTTCTTCAAAATCCAGCTGGATTTTTCCTGCACGGAGCGGTCAATCTCAGCCAGTGGCACCCATTTGGGCGCGCTCACGGACAAGCCTTCGGGTCCGACGGAAAAACCAATCGTGCGGCGTTTGCCGCGCTTCAAGGCAAAACCGACCAAGACGCCCGACAACAGCGCTTCACGGCTGGCGTCCGGGTGCCGGGACATGGCCGGTGCCAGCGCCTGCTGCAAGGTTTGCGCGGGGAGCTGTTGAACTTCGGGGAGTTGCGGCCCTGAAGTTGGCTCTTGCCGGGCGATCGTCACCGGCTCAGGCTCTGGCCCAAACAAATCAAGTGTTCGCTGGAAAAGCTTTAGCATTTTTTCAGTTTACCGGTCATGCTGCGGCCACCGCGCCTGTGCTCAGTCCTTGACGCTTGCCGGCGTGTTCTCGTGCGCATAGGCGTCGGGGTCCAAGCGGCGCATCTCGGCTTCAATCCAGTCTTGCACCTCGCGCATCAGCTCGTCGGGCTTGCGGCCGACGCTGCTGATCGGCTTGCCAATCGAAATATCCACAATGCCAGGTGTCTTGATGAACGCCTTGCGCGGCCAGCATTTGGCCGAGGTCACAGCCACCGGAATCACCGGCACACCGGTTTCGATGGCCAAGCGCGTGCCACCACTTTTGTAAACGCCTTGCTGACCGCGCGCGATGCGCGTGCCCTCCGGAAACATGATGACCCAAACGCCTTGCGTCATCAGCCGACGCCCTTGCTCGACCACTTTCGTGAATGCTTCTGTGCGCTTGCTGCGGTCGATGTGAATCATGTCCATGCGGGCCATGGCCCAGCCAAAGAATGGCACGCGCAACAGCTCTTTTTTGAACACATAGGCCAGCGGATGCGGCATCAGCGCGACCATCGAAAACGTTTCCCAGGTGCTCTGGTGTTTGACCAAGAGCACGCAGGCACCGGTCTCACTCTTGGGCAAATTTTCTAGGCCGGTGACGCGGTTCTGAATGCCCAGCAGCAAGGTGCCGCTGCTGACGGTCAGGCGCAACCAGCCCGCGCACATCTTGTAGATTTGGGTGCTGTTCAAAAACGGCGCGGCCACCATGACGGCGATGGCCCAGGGAATCACGGTGAGAATCATCCAGAGCAGATGAAGGACGGAGCGGATCAAGGGCATGGTTGGCTTTGAAAAGTGAGAGACAGAACCTGCCGCGGGCAGGGTGCCGATGCGACAGACAACGTGGTTTGGGGTTGAAGGTTCAGGGCGCTGGAACCGGCACCGCAGTGAGCGTGCTGCGTTCGAGCAAAAAGTCCGCAAAGGCGCCTAAGTCGCGGTGCACCAGCGTCCCTGCCGGCAGGCCTTCGGGCTGGCCGCCGCCTAGGTAGCGGGCAGACTTGCCAATGAGCACCAGATGCGGCTCGCAACCCGCCGCAGCGGCGGCGAGGACGTCACGCAGCGAGTCACCACAACTGGCCACACTCTTGAGCGAGACACCAAAACGCAGGCTGATTTGCTCAAAAAGACCGGGCAAAGGCTTGCGGCAGACGCAGGCTTCTTCCGCGGTGTGCGGGCAATAAAAAACAGCATCGACGCGGCCGCCGACGGCGGCCAGCATTTTGTGCATCTTGGCGTGCATGGCGTTCAGTGCCGCGACATCAAACAAGCCACGACCCAAGCCCGACTGGTTGGAGGCGATGACCACATGCCAGCCGCCATGGTTGAGCCGGGCAATCGCTTCCAGTGCGCCGGGCAAGGGCATCCACTCTTCAGGCGTCTTGACGAAATCTTCGCTGTCGCTGTTGATGGTGCCGTCGCGGTCAAGGATGACGAGTTTCATGGAGGTCCCTAGCGATGCGGGTTGGATCAGGTAGCCAAACGCGACAGATCGGCGACGCGGTTCATGGCCACCTGCAAGGACTTCAGCAAGCCTTGCCGGTTCAGGCGCAAGTCAAGTTCTTCGGCGTTGACCATCACGCCATCAAAGAAGGCGTCAACGGGTTCACGCAAGGCCGCCAGCGTTTGCAACGAGTCGGTGTAATCGCCGGCTTCGAATTGCGTCTGGGCTTGTGGCAACACCAAGTTCATGGCGGCAAACAGCGCGATTTCAGCGGGCTCTTTCAGCAGCACCTGGCTGACGTGGGCATCGACCTCTTCGACTTTTTTCAAGATGTTGCCGATGCGTTTGTTGGCAGCCGCCAAGGCCTGCGCTTGCGGCAAGGCCGCAAACACCCTGACCGCCACCAGACGACGCGCCACATCACCCAGCCGCTGCGGCCGCAAGGCCAGCACGGCATCAACCTCTTGGGCGCTGTAACCTTGTTCACGCAATGAACCGGCGAGTCGGTCATAGATGAAATCCAGCAAAGCCGCCGAAGCATCTTCGATTTTGTCGCCAAACGCTTGGCCTGCGGTTTGCACCAACATGTCCAAGTCCAAGGGCAGTTCTTTGTCAGCCAGCATGCGCACCACACCCAAGGCATGACGGCGCAAAGCAAACGGGTCTTTGTCGCCCGTGGGCAAGTTGCCAATGCCGAACATGCCGGCCAGTGTTTCCAACTTGTCGGCCAGCGCAACCGCTAGTCCGGCAGCATTGCGCGGCAGGGCATCGCCGGCAAAGCGCGGTTTGTAATGGTCTTCAATCGCATCGGCGACGTCAGCGTTCAGCCCGTCGTTGAGCGCGTAGTAGCGGCCCATCGTGCCTTGCAGCTCCGGAAATTCGCCGACCATGTCGGTCACCAGATCGGTCTTGGCCAGCAAGGCTGCTTGATCTGCCTGCGCTGCCAAGGCGTCGCCGCCGAGTTGTTGACCGATGGTGCGAGCAATCGCCCGCACGCGCGTGACACGCTCGCCTTGCGTGCCGAGCTTGTTGTGATACACCACCTTGTCCAAACCGTCGACGCGGGCAGCCAGCGTCTTTTTGCGGTCTTGGTCAAAGAAAAATTTAGCATCGGCCAAGCGCGGGCGCACCACCCGCTCGTTGCCGCCAATGACTGCAGAAGCATCTGCCGGGCTGATGTTGCTGACCACCAAAAACTGATGCGTCAGCTTGCCAGCAGCGTCGAGCAGCGGAAAGTATTTTTGATTCGCCTTCATGGTCAGGATCAGGCATTCCTGCGGCACGTCGAGAAATTCTTTTTCAAAGCTGCAGACCAGCACATTCGGCCGCTCGACCAAGGCGGTGACTTCGTCCAGCAAGGCGTCGTCTTCAATCGGCACCACGCCACCACCGATTTTTGTAGCGGCAGCAGACAGTTGACGCGCAATGTCGGCCTTGCGCTCAGCAAAGCTGGCGATCACAGCACCGTCTTTTTTCAGTGTCGCGGCGTACTCATCGGCGTGTGCGATCACCACCGGCGAGACTACGGCTTCGAAGCGATGTCCTTGCGTGCTGTTTCCAGACGTCAGGCCCAACGCGTGCAGTGGAATCACCGCTGAGCCGTGCAGTGCCATCAGGCCATGCGCAGGGCGCACAAAGCTGACGCTGGTCCAGCCGGGCAACTCGCAGTCGCTTTCCAACTGGTAGCTCATGACTTTAGGAATCGGCAGCTTGGCGATGGCTTCTAACAAGGCTTTTTGCAAGCCATCGGCCAGCGTCGCACCGGTGACCACGCTGTCATAAAACAGCGCTTCGGCTTTGCCGTCCATGGCCTTTTTCAGATTGGCGACAACTGACGCATCGGCGCCTAGCGCTTGCAGTTTTTTCAGCAGTGCAGGTGTGGCCTGGCCTGCTGCGTCGAGGCCGACGCTGACCGGCATGAGTTTTTGCGAGACCACTTTGTCAGCGGCTTGTGCAACGACATGGGTGATGTGTGCGGCCAGCCGGCGCGGTGAGGCGTAAGCGGTAAGACTTGAGTCAGTGCCAGCCAGTCCTTGCTGTTTGAGCTGCTCATGCAGCACGCCAGCAAAAGCGTCGCCGAGTTTTTTCAGGGCCTTGGGCGGCAGCTCTTCAACAAAGAGTTCGAGCAACAGGTTTTGGGGTTTCGTCGTCATCACGCTCACGCCGCTTTCTTCGTCAAGGTCGGCAAGGCTGCCTGCATTTGCGCGACCCATTCGCGGGGAGCCATCGGGAAGCCAAGCCGTTCGCGGCTTTCGTAATAGCTTTGCGCCACGGCACGCGCCAAGTTGCGAATGCGGCCAATGTAGGCGGCCCGCTCGGTCACGGAAATAGCACCACGGGCGTCGAGCAAGTTGAAGCTGTGCGCCGCTTTCAAGACTTGTTCGTAAGCGGGGAGTGCCAGCTGCACGTCAATTAAATGCTTGGCTTGTTTTTCATGTGCATTGAAAGCGGTGAACAAGAAGTCAGCGTCGCTGTGCTCGAAGTTGTAGGTGGATTGCTCGACCTCGTTTTGTTTGTAGACGTCGCCATAAAATATTTTGCCCCCACGCTCACCCACTGCGTGTGGTTCCCTGCCCCCCGGGGGGGCTGGCTCAGCTTGGGGGCGGCCCGGCGCTGAGCCGGTGTCCGTCCACACCAGGTCATAGACGTTGTCGACGCCTTGCAGGTACATCGCCAGACGCTCCAGCCCGTAAGTGATCTCACCGGTGATGGGCCGGCAATCAATGCCGCCCACTTGCTGAAAGTAGGTGAACTGCGTGACTTCCATGCCGTTCAGCCAGACTTCCCAGCCCAGACCCCAAGCACCCAGCGTTGGGTTTTCCCAGTCGTCTTCGACGAAGCGGATGTCGTTTTTCTTCAGGTCAAAACCGAGCACCTCGAGCGAGCCGAGGTAGAGCTCGAGAATATTCGCCGGCGCCGGTTTCAGCACGACTTGGTATTGGTAGTAGTGCTGCAGGCGGTTGGGGTTTTCACCGTAACGACCATCTTTCGGGCGGCGGCTTGGCTGCACGTAAGCGGCCTTCCATGGCTCCGGGCCAAGCGCTCTTAAAAACGTAGCGGTGTGCGAGGTGCCGGCACCAACTTCCATGTCGTACGGCTGCAGCAGGGCGCAGCCTTTGTCGGCCCAGTAGGACTGTAGCGTGAGAATGATTTGCTGGAAAGTGAGCATAAAACCGTTGTTCTGAAGCCAAGCAAGGCGCGCCATGCGGCGCCGAAAGCAGTGACGCGCCGTGACGCGTCAAAGCGGAC
>Ga0208916_10000289_pt1 | contig 25232 bp, 16 predicted proteins | sample DEB19_08_DNA_5_FD_184523 | JGI IMG/M metagenome (GOLD analysis project Ga0208916, IMG submission 184523) | Aqueous microbial communities from the Delaware River and Bay under freshwater to marine salinity gradient to study organic matter... | ecosystem: Environmental > Aquatic > Marine >... | reverse complement strand
ATTCGCAGCGTCATCATCACCGGCGAAGGCAGCACTTTTTGCGCCGGCGGCGACCTGCAACGGCTGCTGGCCAATCGGCAAAAAGAGCTCGAGGTGCAGACCCAAAGCATCGACGCCCTGCACAGCTGGATCGACTCGATCCGCACCTTCCCCAAGCCGGTGATTGCCGCTGTTGAAGGGGCCGCTGCGGGCGCCGGGTTTTCATTGGCCTTGGCCAGCGACTTCATCGTCGCCGCCGACAACGCCATCTTTCTGATGGCCCACAGCAGCGTGGCGCTGTCACCCGATGGTGGAGGCAGTTGGGCCTTGACCCGCGCCCTGCCCCGCACGCTGGTTGCGCGCATGCTGATGCTTGGCGAGCGCATGCCAGCCGACCGTCTGCATGCCTTGGGACTGGTCAATGAACTCGCTCCTGCGGGTGGTGCATTCGCCGCAGCGCTGCAACTGGCGGAGCAACTGAACCAACGCGCACCCAACGTCATGGCCAGCGTCAAAGAACTCATCAACGAAGCCCAGACCAGCACACTGAGCGAACAACTCGCCAGCGAGCGTCATCACTTTGTGAAAAACCTGCGCCACCGCAACGCCGGCGAAGGCATTGAAGCTTTCCTGCAAAAACGCAAGCCAATCTACCCTTGAGACAAATAGAGACACAAAGGAACACGATGATTCAGGTTTATTCATGGGCCACGCCCAACGGCCACAAAGTCCACGTCATGCTGGAAGAGTGCGGCCTGCGGCAGGGTCGCGACTGGCAAGCCATTCCGATCAACATCGGCAAGGGTGATCAATTCACGCCGGAGTTCTTGGCCATCAGCCCGAACAACCGGATTCCAGCCATCGTTGACCCGAATGGCCCGGACGGCAAACCGATTTCACTCTTTGAATCGGGTGCCATCTTGATGTACTTGGCGGCCAAAACCGGCAAGTTTTTGCCGAAGAGCGACCGCCTGAAATACCAAGTGCTGCAGTGGCTGATGTTCCAGATGGGCGGCGTCGGCCCGATGCTCGGCCAGAACCACCACTTTCGGATTTACGCGCCCGAAAAAGTCGAGTACGCCATCAACCGTTACACCAATGAAGCCAAACGCCTATATGGCGTGATGGACAAGCAACTCTCCACCAGCAAGTTCATTGCCTGCAACCAATACACCATTGCCGACATCGCGATTTTTCCGTGGTTGCGCAACTGGGCCAACCAAGGCATTGACTGGGCCGACTACCCACACCTCAAACGCTGGTTCGACCTCATCGCTGCGCGCCCTGCTGTGCAGCGCGGCGTGCAAGTCATGGCCGACCTGCGCCCGGCCACCCGGACCGCTGCTGAGCATGAAGTCTTGTTCGGCAAAGCTCAACAAATACGCCGCTGAGCCGCCGCTGAAAAATAATTCAAAGTCATTGCAAAGGAGCCGCTTTTAGCGCGCTATAATATGAGACTTGTCGGAGTGTGGCGCAGTCTGGTAGCGCACCTGGTTTGGGACCAGGGGGTCCAAGGTTCGAATCCTTGTACTCCGACCATTTAATCAACAAAAAAAGCTCACCTTGTGGGCTTTTTTTGTATGTGCTCACAGCCGCAGTGAGCACTCAATCCACAGCCCTGTTTAGTTGACTAAAAGGCTGCCCGTAGCTCAGTTGGATAGAGCATCAGCCTTCTAAGCTGAGGGTCGGGGGTTCGATCCCCTCCGGGCAGACCAATTTCTCCGCACCCTCCAACGCCTGGCCTAGCGACACCGAATTGTTGCCGTCGCGATCACCGCACGTGGCAGCCGTTCGCCTGCACTTTCTCAATGATGAAGTTTTGACATTTCGGCACTCATTCGGCGGCAAATGTAACAGTTAACAACTCCATGTAACTAGTTGTTAAACTTGCAGAATAAATATCAAGTATTAAATCATTATAAATAATGAATCAAATTTGATATTTTAATTTCTGCTTATCAACTGCACAGCTGCAAAACTTTGAGAAAACTGCAATGTCAAACTTAAATTGCTTCAAGTTAACCTTTATCAGTGCCCGCCAAATCGTGGGCTCGTTTCTCACGGCCCTGCTGATGCTGCTGTTCACGCAGGCCGCGCATGCAGATACAGAAACCACCGCGATGACCGCGGCAGCGGCTGACACAGCCTCTACCGCAGCGGCGCTTGCGTCTGGCCTGGTCGAGTTAAACCCACTCGGCTTGGTCGGCTCAGTGGTGGTGAAAGTCGCCACGATCACTTACATCCATAAGCTGCCCGAAGAAGACCGCGCGCACCCCTACGGTGTTGTTTCCTCCTTTTGGGGCGGTGCGGCAGCCAGCAACCTGTGCTGGCTCACGGGCGCAGGACCGCTGTGTTTCGTGCTGGGCATCGCGACCGGCAGTTACATGTGGAACAACGGAGAAGAAGACCGAACTTACTGGGCCAGCTGCAAATCAATTCGCTCCAACCATCCAGAAGCGCCCTGCTCGCGTTCAGACAAAGACATCAACCTCCACCCAGAGCCGGTTCTCGCACTCGCTCAATAAAGTTCAGGCTTTGCGCGAATCTCTGCTCAATGGCTGTGCAGTTTCTCTTGTAGCCAAACCTTGATCTAACTTAAATGATTGGGGTCTGACCCCAATTAATGCATGTCTTATTTGAGCGCAGTCGAATGCGTGCGGAGCCAGTCTTTCAACGCGCTGTCAATACGCGTCTGCCACCCGTCACCCGTCGCTCGGAAGGCTTGCACTACATCAGGGGACAAACGTATGGTCGTGGACACCTTCGGCGGTGCTTTTTGTGGCCCACGCCCGCCCAGCTTGGCCCGTAAAGTAGCAGGTAAGCTGGCAAACGGTGTGGCGATTTTTATGTCTTGCCCCGTCCACTCGGGGTTATCAATGTCAATCAATTCAGGATTTGGTTTCTTGCTCATAAATTTGAACCTCACGCTTATGTAAAAACCGCATGCTCAAAGTCAAAGTTCACTACCAGTTCAAACGACAGGCCGCGGTCTCGCATGTTGGTGTCGTTTTTATTGGAGTCGAACTCAATACGCATAGACCAAATTGTAGTAACACTTTATGGGTTTGTCTATGATGGATTGGGGTCTGACCCCAATTAATGTAGGGCGCAAGCAGCCTTTTTGCCAACTGTTTTTTGAACTGAACTTTTACGGAGCCATCTAACTTACGCCATTCATTCAATGCGACAACATTGAATTCAAGCTCATAAGTCTTCAAGCTTCACCTTCACCGTTTTACCGCTTTGACGTTTTTTGACAACTTTTACGAGCTCGGCGTCATCTAATCTGTCGAGCAATGCCTCATAGGCTTTGGCTGACAAGAGGTACGCGGCGGGCTTGTTGTGATTTAAAACGGCAATGGGCATATCCCCAGCCACCTCAAGAATGCCAGATGGATTGCGCCTCAAGTCCGTCATGCTGACCGTGGTGCTTGCGTAGATGGATTGTGTAATTGACATAAATAAAAAGTGCTTAATTTAGTGCATTTTTATGTGTATTTAACCGACTGTCAAGCAGTGGCTAACAACGCGGCCAGCCACCAGAGCCCGCCTCTAACGGGCTTTTTTACGCCACCCGCAGCAGCCAATCTTGACCGCAGGCCTTCACCCTCACGCACATATACCGGCTAAATCGTCAGATGAATCATTTCCAACCCGCCTGCCATGCCTGAAATTCACTGGGTCGCAGTCGGTAGCGGGCAATATTGCCCTCGTGCAGGCTCATTAATTGGGTTTCTGTCATTTCTATAAAGCGCTCTTTATCCTCGAGTGGGACTTGTTCAGCGGCGATGCTGCGAACAAAGGCAATAGCTTTCACCTTGTTCATGCGGGAACGAACCACCGCAGACACGGCATCGGTGATCTGCGGCCGATACCGAACTCGAAATAAATCCGGCTCCCCCAGTGATTGCCGCACCGCCGAGTAACGCGCACAAGAGCGCTTGTAAGCCCAGACGAAAACATCCCGCAGCAACTCAACCCGGTTGAGCTCGTAAATGCCCACCATGGCGCTGATGTAAGTCTGCTGCGACACATCGACAAAGGAGAGCGGACAGAGATTGCGTTGGATCAACGGAATATTGGCCGCCAGACGAGAAACGCGTTTGTTGACGTCCTCGAAAGGCTGCAGATACGGTAAATGCACCATCGCGAAAAATGCCTGCTCGAACGGATCATCAATGGCAGCTGCAGTATCAAGAATCTGCTGAAAACATTCTTCAATACGCTGCGGCCCTTCAACAGGAAGAAACACAGTTTGTCCAATACCCACAGCCACGCTGCGCAGGCGTCCGCTGGCCTGCGGATCTGCCAGCAGGTTGTCCGACAGCAGAGCATGAAGATTGAGCAGTGTGTAACGGTTAAAGCCGATCTCACCGGCAGACGCGATCAGAAACTCAATCGCCTCCTTATGGTTAAGAATCATCTGGGCTTCCAACACATTCTTACCCACGGCGGCCTCACCGCTTGACAGCAGTCGCTCGGTTTCCAGCAGGGAGTAGGTGTTGCCTTCGAGTCGGCTGGAGTTCCACGACAAGTCGATCAGCAGACGATGGGCAATCTGACGGACGTAAGTGCCAGCGGGCTCCGCGGCGCCCACAACTTGACCATAGGCCAACAGCTCTGACCGTATTGACTCACTCAGATAGAAGCTGAAGTTGGGCCGATAGTCATCAAGAAAAGCGCGGTTATAACCCACGGGAGTGCGCTTTTGGACCGGTTGGCGCACACGGGCCTCAATCTGCTTGGCCTCAATCGACAAAGGAATCAGAATTTCCCCTTGTCCTGTCGCTGTGGCTTGCACGGTTGCCAGTGCACCGGCGGTGACGATCTTTCCGCGCCAATAACGTGTGGCACGTCCCCGGCCCTGCTTGCGCAAGCTGCCTTGATCAATCAGGTCGCCCAGCCAACGCTGCAAGGAGCGACGCGATGGGCGCGATGCCAGCGCAGCCTCAATCTGCTCAATGCCGGCACCATCCGGAAATTGCGTCATTGCGCTCAGCAGCGCGTCGTATTCACGTGTAGGGCTCGGCTTGGCCATGGTTCTTTCTTGTCGCGCAATGAATAATTGCGCCATTAAAAGATCTTTAATGGCGCAATTTCATTATCACGACACGCTTAATGGCGCGCAAGTACTTTTTGTCTTTGCGAGTTGTCCGAATCCGTCCGGATACCGCACCCGCAGCAGCCAATTTTTTCCGCAGGCCTTCACGTATTTGCGCACGGTCGCGATGGATGGCGAATGTTTACCGGTGGCGAGTGAACGCTCAAGACGTGCGATGGCTGGGGCCTGAGTTCCCAAGCGCTCCAGTCCGACCGAAGCTGTGCGAGAATCAATTTATGCCAAAAGTCATCGTTAACTTAAGTCACAAAGGTCGCCAAGCGTTCAAGCTCGGTTTTCTCAAGGGACTTGGTGCACCTGCAATGCTTTTTGGCAGCCATTGCATCGACTCAAGCATCTCAGACTATGAGTTCAAAGCTCTGCCAGCAAGGCGGCACGGCTCACTTCAAGGTGACTGGCTTCGCGTAGGGTCGGAAATTCGGGCTGCCGCAAAGCGTGGCTAAATCACCGGCTAGGACTCGGGCTAGGGAGATGGCCGCAACCAAACTGCAGGGCGGCGCGATACGGACGACAACCCAAGAAACCCGCATATCCTCCCACCACTCCGGCCCACTACCCAGTCCGCAAACGCTGGCAGATTACGAACAACTTCAACCTGGCTCAATCGAACGCATATTTTCAATGGCGGAAAAGGAGCAAGAATCCCGCATTGAACGTGAACGCATTCAGCTCGATGCCGACATTGAGCACCGCAACGTACTGACTGAGCTTCAAAAAAACGCCCATAGAGGCACATTCATCAGCGACTACCTTGGCCAAGTGATGGGGTTCATCGTTGCAATGGCCTGCGTCGCCGGGGCCATCTACGCCGGTGCTTTTCTGGACCGCCCCTGGGTTGCGGCCATTTTGGTCAGCGTCCCTACCATCGGCATCATCAATGCAGTTCGAGGGATGAAGGGTAACGGCAGAGGTCAATAGCCACCACCGCCCGCCCCGAGCGGGCTTTTTTTACGCCACCCGCAGCAGCCAATTTTTACCGCAGGCCTTCACGTATTTGCGCACGGTCGCGATGGATGGCAAATGTTTACCGGTGGAGAGTGAACGTTCAAGACGTGCGATGGCCCGGTTTGTGCCCGGCGCACTGACAGAAATTCTGACGGAAGAAAAAGAGAAAGCAGAGAAGATACAGCGCAAATTTCCGCTTCCGAGAAAAGTAGCTCGTGTCTGTACGCACCTTGCAAGACGGGGAGCAAGGCCGGCGCGAACCATCGGGCGCGGCCAAGTCGCTGCTCCATATCGCGGCGCTTACACCAGAGGCAATCAAGCTGGCGGCTTGAAAAGCTGCGCTAAGGTCGCCCTAAAACCACCCGCAGCCGCCAATCTTGACCGCGGGCCTTCACGTCGTTGCGAGCGCAGCGCGGCAATCCATGCTGACGGCGGCTAATGACTCGACGCGCATAAAAAAGCCCCGCGGCCTTGTGAGCCGCAGGGCTTTCAACTTTGACAAAGCCTTCAACGAAGTGAAAGCCGTCCCTGCGCGGGACTAGGCGATGAACTCAAGATTTTTGGCGGTAATTCCGGCGACTTGCAGCGCGGTGATTGAGCCAAGCAGAACTGCCCCATTACTGAAATCAGCATCAACATCTAATAGCACGCGGCCTGTGTTGTTTTCGATCGCCAGAGCACCCCCTGCCCAAGCATTACCCTCATCTTTCATCATTGCAATATTAGAGGCTGTGTCAATGATGATGTGGTTGGCTGCATCACCAGAAGCGAGTAATTTAGCTTGTGCGACCGTAATCACAACGCCAGGGCCACTAGCGTAGTCAGAAGCGAACAAACTAAGCGAACTGATATCAAACACCAAAGTGTCTGCATCAACGCTTGGGCTTACGCCTACGACTGAGATGAAGTCGACGATCAAGGCGGAGCTTTCTGTCTCAGTGAAAACAAACCGATCCTCACCCGCACCGCCAGTCAACTCGTCTGCGCCCGCACCACCGAGGATGGTGTCGTTGCCGTCACCACCGTTGATGCGGTCGACGCCTGCCCCACCGTAGATGATGTCGTCGCCAACACCACCGTTGATGCGGTCGTCGCCTGCCCCACCGTCGATGATGTCGTTGCCAACACCACCTAGGATGAGGTCGTTGCCGCCACCACCGAAGATGGTGTCGTTGCCGTCACGACCGTCGATGATGTCGTCGCCGACACTGCCTGTGATGTTGTCGTTGCCTTTGCCACCGAGCACGGTCATAACCTGACCCGCAGTCGCTAGGTTATTCGTGGCTTGCAGATTCAGTTCGACAGACTTGTCCGCCGTGATGTTCTGCAGGTTGAAATCCGTACCCACATCACCGAAGGTGTTGTAGGTGATCCCGGCGAATGTCACCTCGGTTGCAACCGGAGTCCCGACCGAGATGCCTGAGCCGGCGGTGTCGATGTAATTGCCCTTGACAGTGACTTTGGTGTCGTCATAGCCGTCAAGGTTCATGGCCGTGCGCACATGCTCGAACACGTTGTCGGTGATCTGCAGCGAGGCGGACGCCCCGTCCGACCAGATGGCTCTTGACCAGTTCGCGCCGTCAAAGTTGGTCGTCGACTTCCCTGTGAACCGGTTATCCTCGATCAAAATTTCCCCGCCCGCCGCCGAGGTCAGAAATATCGCCCGGTCGTTAGATCCGTTCGACTCGTTCGAGAAGAAGACGTTGTTCCGGATCGTCACATCGACCGATGCCTGCACCACGATTGCCTCGTAGTACGTCGCGTTGTCCGTTGTGTTCAGGATCTTGAAGCCGTCGATCGTAGCCGCGGCAGTGACCGTGATCTTGCCGCTGATGACCGACTCGACCTCAGCCCTGACAGCGGCGCCTGCGACCCCTGCATCTACGCCGATCAGCGTGATGGCCTTGTAGATGTTGACCGCAGTGTCGAAAGTCCCGGCGCCCACGATCACCGTGTCGCCATCGTCAGCCGCATCAATCGCTGCCTGAATGGTCGTGTAACCACCATTACCGACAAGAAGGAACTTGCCCGTCTCCCCATTGACAATTTCGATGCCCGACAGCATATCGACATCGGTGCCAGAGACTGTGACCCGCCAGCCAGGCTGACCGCCCGTCGTTATCGCGTCTACATCTGCAACGGCTTTGATCATGGCGGCGGTGACATCGACGGTGTAGGTCACGGTGTCAGCACCCGCACCACCGATGATGAGATCCTTATATTGAGTGCCCGTGATGTTGTCAGCCGCCCCTGTCCCGTAGATGCTGACCTCTGGGGCCGTACCGCTGAAGGTATTGCCGGATTTGATGACAGTAGAAACATCGCTGCTGGCCGTCGCGCCAACACCGATCTGCTCCAGAACATTGCCATCAAACGTGTTGTCAGTTACCGACGCCGCTGAAGGGAAGTCGACGGAAAGACCCACATTGTTGCCGACAAAGACGTTACCGGTCACTGTGGCGTCAGAGCCCGGATTGATGTACAGGCCAGTCGCAAAGCCACTCACTTCACTGTCCGTGACTTTTAACCCCTGATTGTCACCAGTCTCAGTCACGATGCCGCGGAAACCAGCAAACCCTAACGCGGAATCGCGCTCAATCAGCATGTGGCTGATCGTGATGTTGTCATCACCAACATAGATAGCTGTTTTCTGACCCAGTACGTTATCGCCGTTTTTAATTTGAAGACCATTGATGAACGAACCCGCCGAGCCGTCAGCAAAAATAACACCGCCAGTCAACGCACTTTCAAAAGTTCCGCGAGCTGTTGCATCACCATCAACATCGGCTTGCGCACCCATGATCGTCAACTGCTTGTTCAGTGTCACCGTTTCCGCATAGGTACCCACAGCCACGATCACCGTGTCGCCGGCTGCAGCCGCATTAACCGCGGCCTGAATGGTCGCGTAGCCACCATTACCGACAAGAAGGAACTTGCCCGTCTCCGTTCCATTGACAATTTCGATGTTCGTCAGAGTATCGGTTCCGGCCCCAGTTACTGTGACCTGCCAGCCAGGCTGAAGACCATTTGATGAATTCCCGTCAATATCTGCAACGGATTTGATCATGGCGGCAGTGACAGCGCCGGTGTAGGTCACGGTATTCATGCCCGCCCCACCGATGATCGTGTCATCACCCGTGCCACTGGTGACGTTGACATCAAATGTGCTGGTGTTGAATATATTGCCAACCCCGTTCGCCAAGACGTAGCTTTCAACACCTTCCTTACCTGTTGCAGCACCCGCTGTGGTCAAAGTTACCGCGTCCGACGCGCCCAAGGCGGTGACAGTTGTGAAAGCGTTGTGCTGTGCCAGCGTCATGGTGATGCCGCCAGTCAATGCCAGCGTTTCGGCGGTGGTGGCGGCGCCTGCGTTGACGCCAGCGATGTTGGCACCGTTGGTTGCCACAATCACGTCAGCGCCACTTCCCAGCGCATAGACGCCGTTGACAGTTTGGCCGGCAACATTGACCGTGTCAGCACCGGTGCCACCCGTTACATTTTGTCCGGTAGCACCCAAGGTGAAGGTGTTGGTGCCATTTGCCAAGACGTAGCTCTCGATAGCGGCCTTACCCGTGGCAGCACCCGCATTAGACAAGGTGACGATGTTGGTATCCGCTGCCGTCGTGATCAAGGCGTTTTGCGCAATGGTCATCGTGGCATCCACATCACTGGCCAAAGTGATCGCATCAACACCCGTCAGACCGGCCGTCGAGATGCCGGTGCCTGTGGTATCGACGTTGATGTGTAGCGTATCGGCAGTACCTGCACCCAAGTCGATCTCGCCGGTCACTTCGGTGATCGCTCCCGTGTTCACCGTGTCATTTTGTATACCCGTGCCCGTCACGTCTTGGTCGCTTGCGCCCAAGGTGAAGACGTTGTCGGCCGCGTCGGCCAGTACGTATTCCTCAACTGCCGCCTTACCCGTGGCAGCACCCGCATCCGACAAGGTGACGATGTTGGTATCCGCAGCCGTCGTGATCAAAGCGTTTTGCGCAATGGTCATCGTGGCATCCACATCACTGGCCAAAGTGATCGCATCAACACCCGTCAGACCGGCCGTCGAGATGCCAGTGCCTGTTGTGTCGATGCTGATGTTCAGCGTATCGTTACCCAAGCCCAAGGCGATCTCGCCGGTCACTTCGGTGATCGCTCCCGTATTCACCGTGTCATTTTGTGTACCCGTGCCCGTCACGTCTTGGTCGCTTGCGCCCAAGGTGAAGATGTTGTCGGCCGCGTCGGCCAATACGTATTCCTCAACTTCCAATTTACCCGTGGCAGCACCCGCATCCGACAAGGTGACGATGTTGTCACCCACAGCCGTCGTGATCAAGTCGTTTTGCTCTCTGGTCATCTTGGCATCCACGCCGCTGGCCAGTGTGATGGCTTCAACACCCGTCAGCGTGGCCGTCGAGATGCCAGTGCCTGTGGTGTCGACGTTGATGTGTAGCGTATCGGCAGTACCTGCACCCAAGTCGAGCTCGCCGGTCACTTCGGTGATCGATCCCGTGTTCACCGTGTCATTTTCTGTACCCGTGCCCGTCACGTCTTGGTCGCTTGCGCCCAAGGTGAAGACGTTGCCAGACGCATCGGCCAAGACGTAACTTTCAACTGACGCCTTACCCATTGCAGCACCCGCTGTGGTCAAAGTTACCGCGTCCGACGTGCCCAAGGCGGTGACAGTTGTGAAAGCGTTGTGCTGTGCCAGCGTCATGGTGATGCCACCCGTCAAGTCCAGCGTTTCGGCTGTGGTGGCGGCGCCTGCGTTGACGCCAGCGATGTTGGCACCGTTGGTTGCCTCAATCACGTCAGTATCACCACCCAGCGCATAGGTGCCGTTGACAGTTTTGCCGGCAACATTGACAGTGTCAGCGCCGGTGCCACCCGTCACATTTTGTGCGGCAATACCCAAGGTGAAGGTGTTGACTCCATTCGCCAAGACGTAGCTTTCAACTTCCGCCTTACCCGTTGCGGTACCCGCATCAGACAAGGTGACGATGTTGGTACCCAGCGCCTTCGTGATCATGGCGTTTTGCCCAATGCTCATCGTCGCATTCACATTGTTTGCCAATGTGATCGCATCAACACCTGTCAGCTTGGCTGTCGAGATGCCTGTGCCTGCTGTGGATATGCTGATGTTGAACTTATCGGAATTTTGTTCACCCAAGCTGATCGTGCCTGTCACCGTGGTGATTGCACCTGTATTAACCGTGACAATTCCCGTGCCACCCGTGACATTCTGTGCGTTTGCACCCAAGGTGAAATTATTGGAAATATACCCACCATCTACTCTATCCGCAAGGACGTAGGACTCAACTGCCGCATTACCTTGTATAGCACCTGGTGTAGAACTTTGACGATTAGCATCTGTAGTCGTCAAGGTGATGGTTTCAGCCGATAGGCCTGTGCCGGTCGCGTTGATGGTCGCGAAGGCGTTGTGCTGTTCAAACGTCATCGACACAGCCGCAATACCGTTCATCGTCAAGGTCTCCGCAGTCGTCGCCGCGCCTGCATTGATCCCTGACAGGTTCGTGCCCGTTGTTGTCACCACCAGCGTGTCGTTCGCGTCAGCCAGCGCCAAGGTGGTGCCGCTGAATGAACGCAACGCACCGGTGCGGATCGTGTCTGCTGCTGAACTACCTGTACTGGTCACGTCTTGACCAATCGCGCCTAAGGTAAAGTCATTGTTGGCAATATTGGCCAGCACGTAGGCCTCAACAGGTGCAAAGCCCGTTCCGCTAAACACGTCCGTGATGGTGATGGTCTCTGTGCCCACCGCCGTGATGGTGCCGGTGAAGGCGTTGTGCTGCGCCGCCTTCATCGTTACGCTCGCGCCGCTTACAAGCGTCAGGGCTTCCACGTTATTGATCGTGGCTCCACTGATGTTGGCACCCGTCACCAAGCTCAGCGTGTCATCGACCCCTGCTTCGCCAGTGATCGTGCCGGTGTAGAGATTGGCTCCACTGGCAATCTTAAACGTCACTGCATCGTCTGCTGATACGGCATTCACACTGTTGAAAACGTTGACGATCGTGATCGTGCGCGCATTTTTTGAGTCGTCACCCACCACGTATTTATCCGTGCTTTGCAAAATTGTCAGATCACCGTCGCCAATGATGTTGATGGTCTCTATGCCCGCCGCCGTGATGGTGCCGGTGAAGGCATCGTTCTGCACCGCCGTCATCGTCACGCTCGCACCAGCAGTCAATCTCAGGTCTGTCGCCGTGGTGGCCTTACCATTGTTTACCCCTGAGATATCCGCACCATTGCCCGCCACAATCACGTTCGTGCCACCGCCCAGCGCGTAAGTGCCGGTGACTTTCAGTGCGCCAACATTGACCGTGTCAGCACCGGTACTGCCGGTGACATTCACGCCAAGTGTGGCACTGTTGACCCTCAAAGAATTAGTGCCATCAAACAACTCATAACCTGAGATTCCAGCAATAGCATTTGCTGAACCTGCGTTCGTCAATGAGATGATTTTTGTAGCCGTCCCGCCGGGCAATGCACCGTTGAATGCATTATTAGCCGCCACATCCATGATGAAGTTGACCTTGCCTTGATCGTCACTAGTTCCGGTAGTTGCTACATCGGTTTTGAGAGTAGTAAGCCCTGCGAATTGGTCGATTGAACCCGTTACCGTGATGTTATTACCAACAACCAGTGTGTCGATCCCAGTCACAGTCGAGGCAAGACTTACCGTTTTCCGCGTAATCGAATCCGCAATGGTGAGGTCTGTGCTGCCGTCACCCGTAAAACGCGCCAAACTCTGCAGCTGCGCCGCAGTCAAGACGACTGCTGAAGGCGAACCCATTTGGGCCGTAATTACCTCGATACCCGTGATGGCGACTCCAGACAAACTCACATCACCAACCGTTTGGATCGTGTCCATGCCAGAGAAGGTGTTGGTATTAGAACCAGTTCCGAAAAGGTCGATTGCCGTTCCAGCATAGGCGGCCACAAAAGTCGTTGCGAGCTTGAATGTATTTTTATCAACAACGATCGCAAAATAGCTAGTATCCGCTGCCAGTCCGTCGATAACAGTGCCTGTATTTGTGTATCGAACCTCATCCCCATACACAAAACCGTGCGTCGCGATGGTGATGGTATTTGCAGTGATATTGACTGCAGTGGTGGCAACAACATAGTTGCCGCCGTCAATCGTTCCTGTCAAATTGCGTTGGTTTGTTGTGCCAGTACTATCGCCACCGTGGATGACGAAGGTATCGGTGCCACCACCTCCATTGAGGCTCAAAGCCCCGTAGGTGACGCCATTGGAGCCACCTTCTGGAAGGATCACGGTCTCGCCTCCGGCCCTGCCGTTGAACACGATTTCTGTACCAGGCGGAATATGCGACAGGTTGATGTTGTCAGGGCCATCAGAACCGGAAACAGTTAGCTTAGTCACCACGTCGTTCACGTCGAACCGGATTGCCTCTGCCTGGGCAGCATTAACGCGAAGGTCGGCCAGCGTTGTGCTGCCACTGTTACTCGCCGCCATCAGCGTGTTGGCTTGGGCGGAGTTGACGGTGCCGGTAGCGCTGATGTCTGTCGCACTGTTGCGCACCGCTGGGGCTAGGCCGACCAGTTCTGATGCGGTGCTGGTGAGGCTGTAGCTTGAAGCCGACCAATCGACTCCACTGGCACTCAGGGCGGTGACAACTTCCGCGAGCGTGTCAAGTGCCGGGGCGGTGGTGATAACGGCAGAGGCCAGGTTAAAGTCAACCACCAAGGAAGTACCCACGGCTGAGCCACCATAGACGACTACGGCCTTGGCGTTGCTGGTGACAGCTGCATCAGCAGCCAAAATATTCTTTGCCGTATCAACCAAGCGGTAGTTGGCAACAAGGCGGGCGTCAAGACCATCTTCTGCACCTATTGTGAGGACTTGGGCTACTGTTAACTCGATGCCGGGGCCGGCGAGGATCTCGGTGATCACGCTATCGATCGCCGCCTTGATGTCGCTGAGCACCGAGCCCGCAACCGTGTCGTCACCTTCCAGCAGCACCAGTGCCGCTTGAATGGCCTTCAGCGTCGCGTAGTCGCCCGCTGTGAAATCCGTACCCTGGATCGCCAGCTTCAGCGCCGCAACGTTTTGGTCCAGCTTGTCGGCCACCGCCTGGTAGATGCCAGAGCCGTCGGTGCCAAAGGTGTTAGTCACCGCGTCGTACGTCGGCCAGGTGCCGATCGCCGCCTTGATGTCGCTGAGCACCGAGCCCGCAACCGTGTTGTCACCTTCCAGCAGTTCAAGCGCTGTGCTGATCGCCAGGATGTTTTGGTAGGTCGACGCGCTGATGTCGCCGCCTTCAATAGCGTCTTGCAAATCACTGATCTGGCCTTCCAGATTCGTCACCGCCGCCGCAATCAGGCTCTCGACCTGGATGAACAGGCCCGTCGCCGGGGCCGTCTCGTCTGTGTCAGTCGTGCTCAGATCATCAGCCACCGACGGCGCTCCGATCGCGTCGGCAATGCTCTTGCTGACTGAACCGGCAGCCGCACCGTTCAAGGTCTCCAGCGCGTCGCTGATCGCCAGGATGTTTTGGTAGGTCGACGCGCTGATGTCGCCGCCTTCAATAGCGTCTTGCAAATCACTGATCTGGCCTTCCAGATTCGTCACCGCCGCCGTGATCGCCAAGTTCAGCGCAGTCTGCGCTGCCGCCAGTGCAGCCGTCTGCGCCGCATCGTTGCTGTCAACCAGCGCATCGAGTTCCGTCAGTGCAGCCTTCAAACCAGCAATCGAGGCCGTCGTTGGTGCCACGTAGCCGGGCTCACCCAACACACCCACCGCGTCGCTCACCAGCAGGTTGTCCGCACTCGTGCGGGCCGTGATCTCAGCGGCCAAGTTGTCGGCAACAGCCGTGATCGCCAAGTTCAGCGCGGCCTCAGCATTTTCCAGTGCAGCCGTCTGCGCCGCATCGTTGCTGTCAACCAGCGCATCGAGTTCCGTCAGTGCAGCCTTCAAACCAGCAATCGACGAGGATATGGTGGCGATTTGGGGATCTGTGATAACAGGTGCACCACTACTACTATTACTTCCACTAGCAACAGCGGCCACGCCGACCACGCCCGCGGCTGCACCGAGCAGTCCCAAGCCACTCATACCGGCAAAACCGGTGGTGGCCGTGGTGGCAGCTGGGATAACAGCAGCAGTTGTGGCGGCCCCGGCAGCTGGCACTGAGGCCTGTGCCATCAAGACGTCGCCCATGGCGTTGGCTTTAAGGGCTTCTGGGAGTTCTTCTAAAACGATTTTGTCTTGCAGCAACTCGTCTTCGGCGATCGCCATCTGGCTGGCGGCTTGGCTGGCTTTGGCTGAAGCGGCTTGGCCCATTGGCGGCTTGACTGGCATTTGGGGAATGGCGTTTGAAGCCAGGTCACCGATGGTGATTGATAGGTTGACTTGCCCCGGAGTGGTTGGGGATGGAATCGTTTTGGTAGTTTTGGCCATGATTTCTATTTCCTAGGGTTTAAGTTGACTGACGGATTCGGATTCGGATTCGGGGATGGATTGCCGCGCTTCGCTCGCAATGACGGGGTTTTTCATCGTTCTCCTAGCGATTCGCTGAGGGTTTTGACGATGGGTTTGGTGAGGTACTGCAAAACGGTTTTGCGGCCGGTTTTGATTTCGATGGTGGCTGTCATGCCGGGCAAGATGTCTATCTGCGCGTTGGGGCGGCCGCTGAACTGCCGGCCGGTGGTGCGCACGCGGGTGCGGTAGTAGGGCTTTTCGCTTTCCTTCAGGTTTTCACTGAGGGTGTCGGCGCTGATGAAGATCAGCTTGCCGGGTAAGTCGCCGTAGATGGTGGAGTCGTAGGCGTCGATCTTGACGCTGGCGTTCAGGCCTAGGCCCAAGAAGGCGATGTCTGATGGCGAGACTTTGGCTTCTATCAACAAGTCGTCTTCCAGCGGGACGATTTGCATGACTTCTTCACCCGCCCGAATCACCCCGCCTTGGGTGGTGATGCGGACGTTTTTAACCACGCCGCGCATGGGTGAGGTGAGCTCGGTTTGGTCGAGCAGGTTTTTACGCTGGGCCATGAGTTGCAGGGTCACCGCGTGTTCTTCTTCAACCTTGTTGAGCTCGGCCTGGGCGTCTTGAAAGTACTTATTGCTTTTGTTGGTGCCTTGGGACTTGAGGTCGGCCACTTGGCGTTGCAGGCGCAGCACTTCGGTGCGGCTAACGTCGCCCGACTTGACCAGCGGCAGGTTCATGTTGAGCTCTTCGGTCACCAAGCCCGTCATGTCTGCAATCGCTTTGAGCTCTTCGCTGAGAGCCTCTTTGCGCTTGGTAAAAAGCGCAAGCTGGTTGGCCCGAAATTCCGGGTAGTTGGCGATTTCTGGCGGGAACTGGGGTTGCCCGCCAAAGACTTCAGCGCGCAAGCGGGCTGACGTGGCCGACAAGCCGGCGGCTTTGGCACGGGTCTCTAAAAACGTGGCTTGCGTGCGGGTGCGCTCTAGCCGGGCCAGCAGTTGGCCGGCTTCCACGGTGTCGCCTTCTTTGACCAGCAAGGCCTCCAGCGTGCCGCCGTCTTGCGACTGAATCACCTGCGTGCGGGACGATGAAATAACGGTGCCCGGGGCGCGGGTGATTTCGTCCAGCTTGGCAAAGTAGGCCCACGTGAAGAAGGCGGCGAGTGACAAAAAGGTGACGACCAATACCAGACGCGAGCCGCGCAGGTCTTCAACCACCGGTGTCTTGCTGGTGTTGGAATGGAGGAACCAAAAGATCTTCATGCGCTTGCCCTGGCTTGGTTCATGCGGGCCAGAATTTGGTCGCGCGGGCCGTCGGCCACGATGCGGCCTTTGTCAACGACGATGATGCGGTTGACGTGCGGCAGCAGGCCCATCTTGTGGGTCACCACCACCAGCACAGACTCAGGTGCGATGTCTTCAAACAGGTGCTTCATGACGCGCGCTTCAAGCTGCACGTCCATGGAGGCGGTCGGTTCGTCGAGCAGCATGATGCGGGGCTGCGCCAGCAGCAGGCGCGTCAGCCCGACCAGCTGGCGCTGGCCGCCAGACAGGCCGCGCCCGCCTTCGTTGATTTCAAGCTCCAGCCCCTTCGGGTGGTTTTGAATGACTTGGTCGAGGCCCGTCAGGCGAGCGGCGCGCAAAACCAAGCTGTCGTTGGGGGCCGGCAGGCCGAGCGTGAGGTTGTCACGCAGCGTGCCATTGAACAGCCGCACGTCTTGCGGCAAGTAACCAATGTGCTCGCGCACAAACTCGGGGGCGAGTTGGTCCATGTCGATGCCGTCAAGCAAGATGCTGCCGGCCTTGGGTTTGTACAGCCCCGACAACATTTTGACGAGGGTTGACTTGCCGGAACCCACAGCGCCCAGCACCGCAATGCGCTCACCGGGCTGGATGCTGAGCGTGGGGACTTCGAGCGTGGGCTGGTCTGCGCGGTACGCAAAGACAGCTTTGTCCATGTGCAGGCGGCCGGTGCAGCTGTCGGGCACCATCAGCCGGTCTTGGCCGCTGCGGTCGCTCGGCATGGCCATGATGGCGTCGAGCGACTTGAGTGCGGTTTTAGCGTGTTGCCACTGCACGATGAGCTGCGGAATTTGTGCCAAGGGCCCGAGCGCACGGCCGCTGATGATGGAACAAGCAATCAGCCCGCCCATGGTCAGCTGACCGGTGCTGATGGCGTAAGCACCGACCACAATCAAACCAACATAGTTGATCTGCTGGATGCCTTGGGCCAAGTTGGTGGCGCGGGCGGTGAGGGTTTTGAGCTTGAGCTCGCTGACGGCGATGGTGGCCGTGAGCTGGCGGTAGCGGTCGTGCATTTTCCATTCACCGCCGGCGGCTTTGATGGACTCGATGCCGTCGACGGCTTCAATCAGCAAGCCGTTTTTGCGGTTCGACTCGGCCATGTTTTCGCCGGTTAGCCGCTCAATCGGGTTGCGAAAGTACAAGCCCGTGAGCACGGCGATGGGCACCATGACCAGCGGCACAATCGCCACCGGACCGGCGATGAGCGCCATGACGCCGATGAACAGCAGCGCAAACGGGGCGTCGGCCAAGATAAACAGCGCCGAAGACGTCATGAAGTTGCGCACCGACTCGAACTGGCGAATTTGCGAGGCAAAGGTGCCGACGGTGTTGGGCCGGGCGTCCATGCGGATGGCCAGCGCCTTGCCAAAGAACACGCCGGAGAGTTCTTGGTCAATGGCTTTTGAGGCGCGGTCAGTCATGTACGCCCTGACCTGCTTCATGGTGAACTCAAGCCCAATCGCCAGCAACGCGCCGATGGTCAGCACCCACAAGGTCGAGTAGCCTTTGGTCGGCACCACGCGGTCGTACACCTGCATGGTGTACATGGCGGAGACCAGCCCGATGGCGCTGATCATGAAGGTGGCGAAGACGCCCTCGATGAAAATGCGGCGTTGCTTGCGGATGGCGAAGGCAAACCAGTCGGTGGCGGTGCGCGGGGCGTCTGCGTCTTGCTGGTCGCCGGCGTCTGCGCGCAGTTGCAACAGCGTGCCGCTGGCGACGGTGGCGGCGTCCAGCTCTTGGGCCGAGCCGTCGGCGCTTTCAGTCGAGCAGGCGCCATGGCTGAGCCGGCCGCGCACCAAGCGCACGTCTTGCCCGTCTGCGGCAATCCACAACAAGGGGAAAGAACCAGGGTCTAGTTCGTCAATGCGCAAAACGCGCATGGGTGCGCTGGCAAAACGGGCCTTCCACATTTCGATGGCTTTTTGCTGGCGCGGGAGTTGCGCCAGCTCAACGCCGTCGGCGCTGTGCTCAACCATGCCAAAGCGGTGCGACGGCACCGCATGGCCGAGCAGCGAGGCCATGCGCGACAGCAAGCCGGAGAGCGGTGCGTCATCCATCAACAGCGCTTCGGCGTGGCTGAAGACGGGAATGGTCGGCGTGGCGGGTGGGCCGGGGAATTTATGGAGCATGGCTGAGACTTAAAGTGGCGCTGTCCCAACGCCCGGCCAGCAGCAGCAGCCTGACGTTGGACAGCATGAGCGGGTATTCGAGGTCAGAAAAGGAGTAGCTGGCCTGGGTTTTTTCGCGCTGGGCGTTCAAGACGTCGAGCCAGTTTTTGCGGCCCACCTGAAACTGGCGCAGGTACGAGGCGACAATTTCTTCAGAGCCGAGCAGCAGCTTGCGCACGGGCTCGACTTGCTCTGTCAAGGCCAGGCTTTCGGCCCAGCTGGTGCGCACGCTTTGGGTCAGCCGGCGGTCATGGGCTTCAATCGCGTCAACGGCGGCGGTTTTTTTGGACACTGCAGCGCGCACGTTGGCAAGGTAAGACAAACCGCCACCGGTTTGCACCTGAACGGCGACGTAGGCACGGTTGCGTTCTTCACCAAAGGGCAGCGTGCCCAAGCGGGATTGGTAACCGGCCACCAAGCTAGGCATGATCTGCGACTTGGCCAAGTTGATTTGAGCTTCAGCCGCTTCCACCTGCGCGACCAGGCGCTGCCGCTCAGGGGAGACGCGCATGGCGGCCTCCAACAAGGCGGTTTCGTCCCAGCGGGACATGCTGACAGCCATGGGTGGTGACAAGTCAGCGGCCGTCTTGCCCATCAACTGCGCCAACAACAGGCGAGCGGTGTCGATTTGCCGGATGGTCTGGATGCGCTCGGTGATGGCTTGACGCCAGCGGGCGGCGGCCTGGGTTTCGTCGGTGGCGGGGCTGACCTCTGCGACAACCCGGCGCTGAATGATCTCGACCAGGCGCAGGTGCTCGGCTTCGTTGGCCAAGGCAGTTTTGAGGCGTGACTCCAACCGCAAGATGTCAAAAAAGGCGCCGGCGCTGCGCTGCAGCACGTCAAGCTGGGTCTCGCTCAAGGCGGCACCGGCCACATTCAGTTCGGCTTGAGAAACACCGATCTGGCTGCTGATGCGACCACCGTTCCACACAGGCTGTTCAACCCGGACAACCGACTGCGGACCACCGCTGCGGGTTTCTACCTCGGCACTGAGACCGGGGAAGCGGCCCCAGCGGGCGGCGTCAAGGCGGTCGACCGCGGCTTGCTGGTCGTCGCGGCGGGAACGGATGTCAGGGTGTTGGGTGACGGCCTCACGCAAGACGGCGTTGAGGTCGACAGGGCTGGTGGGCGCTGCTGACGTTGCGGGGACTGCCGTGGCGGCCAGGGCTGAAAAAAGCGACAGCGATAAAAAAGCGCCAACGGCAAGCCGAGGCGCTGCCAGCAAGGCTTGGCGGGGAATCGCGCGCAGATTGATCATCGCAGTCAACAACGGCGTCTCAGGCCGTTGCAACGTTGGTTGACGCAAAAGAAACACCGGTGGCGGTGTTTCGGATCCAGAGGCTTATGGAGCCAATTCTTCTCATTTAAGTAACTTTCAAAGGGTCAAATGCGACGCCGTTGAAGTTACCAATTGAACTATTACCAAATCTAACTAAATCCAACTTAATTTAATAATTTAATATTACTTTCAATATTTACAGTATGTTACTGAGGTCAAAAATGCGCTTAAATGATTAAAAAATATCAGATCGCAACAAGAGGCAGCGTGAGCTCAGCGACTGCCCCGCCCCCTGACGCATTGCGAATGCTGATGGCGCCGCCATGCTGAAGCACAATCTTGCGCGCCAAGTGCAGGCCCAAGCCAGCACCGGGTGTGTACTGGTGGTGTTGGCCGCGGGTGAATTTTTCAAACAAGCGGCTCATCGCCTGCTCGTCCAGACCCGGGCCGTGGTCGCGCACAGTGAAAGTCATTTGCGTGTGGTGCACCTGAACCGACAACTGGACCGGGCCTGTCCCGGCGTATTTGAGTGCGTTGTCGAGCAGGTTTTTGAGCGCCGCACCCAACATGGGCAGGTCGCCCTGCACGCGCGCAGTGTCCATCAGGGCTTGACTGGCTGAATCGGTGGCGAGCATTTGCAGGCGGTTGCTGACGTCGTCAAGCTGCTGGAGGCCTTCTTCCACAATGTCTGAAGCGGCCAACGGCAGGCGCGGGGGCTGAGCCACCTCCAAACTGGCCAGTCGTTCATCGGCCAAGCAGTAGCCCAGCACGTACTTGAGCCGCTCCACCGCGCGTGCCATGCGACCCACCCGGGCGGTGGTGGCGGCGTCAAACGGTTGTCGGTGCAGGTTGGTCAGGGCACTGTCCAAAACAGAAATCGGGTTGCGAAACTCGTGCGAGAGCAGCGCCACAAAGTCACGTTGCTCGTCTAATTGGGCCGCGCCGGCAATGACCTGAACTTGCGCTTTGATGTTTGATTGGTATGACTGCCCGACGATGCGCGTCACAAACAGCAGCAGGATCATGCCGTGCAAGGTGATGCCGGCCAACAGCCACGCATTCAGATGGTTGATGAAAAAATCAAATCCGGCATTCCGCGCCAAACGCAACATGCCTGGCAGCAAGATGGGGATGAGCGCCAACAGCACCCAGCGCAACGACGGTTCGCGAGGCACAACCCAGAGAGCGAGCAAAAAGATAAGGGCCAACTGGGCCATGGCAATGATGTTCATCACCGGCGCAACCAGCACAAAGTAAGGGCTCAGCAGCAGCAAGATGGCCACCAACCCGACCAACCAAAAGAGGCGTAAATACCAACTCACAAGGCGCGGCAATGTCTGATGAACGCGCAACAGCCGTGAGAAGACAGTGGCAAACAAGGGCGTCAGCAAGGCGATGCAACTAACCGACAACTGGCCGGCAAGCACAGGGTGACCCGGAAAAAACAACAGCCCGAGCCAACCGTCTGAAATAAAAATATTCAGGCTCAACAAGAAAAAATAACCGGCGCACATCAAAAAAATCGGCGTGCCGACGCTCACGCCCAAGATCAGCGCTGTCAATGTCATGCAAATAAAAATCCCATAAAAAAGCCCTGCCACCATGGTTTTAACTTGGGTGCTTCGCTCCAGCGCGCTGATCTGCCAGAGAACCGGGATGACGGCTTGGACATTGTTGGTTTTGACGCGCAACCACAAGGTGTAGCTGCCGGCGTCAGGCATGTTGACCAGAAAAACACTGTTGCGATGCCACATCGGGCGCAGGTCTGGGTGCACCGCCGCACCGGCTTGTTGCGGCAGGGGTTCATCAACTGGTTGGGTGCTATCCACCCGAACGTGGGGTTCAACCCACAAGGTGACTTCATCTAAAGAGGCCGGCGCAACCTCCAGCCACCATTCAGGGGGCGTCTGTGGGCCACTGGGCAATTCAGCGCGCTGTACTTGCATGCGAACCCACAGCACACCGGGCTGATAGCCCAAGTTGATATTGCCGTCGACCGGCGCAAAGGTTTGTGCCCGCGCCTGCTGCCAGTTGGCTGAGCCGGTCGCGTCAAACCACATGGCCATGTGGCCGGCCAACGGCGCTTTTTGGGTGGTCGCAGCCAAGGGCAAAGGCGGCGAAACCGGTAAGTTTTGCGCTGACAGCGCACTCGCAGCCCAGCCCGCACCGAGCAGCAAAAGAGCGCAGCGCTTGATCATGGACAATAGATTTATGCAGAGCATCAATGTTTTACTGGTGGAGGACGACGCGGACCTGCGCCAGGAGGTGAGGGACTACCTTGCGGCCGAAGGATACAACGTACTGGAGGCCGACAGCCTAAAAAGTACGCTGGAGGCATTACATAGCCAGAGAATTCAGGCCGTGGTACTGGATGTCGGCTTGCCTGATGGCAACGCCCTAGACGCCCTGCCTGAACTGCGACTGCACACAGATTGCCCGATAGTGATGATGACCGCGTGGGGCCAATTGCCCCTGCGCGTGAAGGGTTTGCAGCAAGGCGCTGATTACTACTTGGTCAAGCCGGTGCCGCTGGCGGAGCTAAGTGCGGTACTGGCAACGCTGTTTCGCCGTGGCAATACAGCGGTGAGTTGGCGCACAGACGCAGCCACCCGAACCTTGATAGCGGCAAACGAACATGCCATACCGCTCACCGCCAGCGAATGGGTGTTTGTGCAAACCTTGCGCAAAAATCCGGGACGAGTGGTCAGCCGCGAAGAACTGGTAGGCGCCTTAGGCCAAGACCCCGCAAATTACGACCCCAGGCGAATGGACACACTGCTGCAACGGCTTCGCCAAAATGCCGAATCAGCAGGCATGGGCGAACTCCCCCTGCGCACCCGGCATGGCCAAGGCTATGTTTGGGAAGAGCGGTGAAAAAATCAAAGCAAAGGCCGCAGTTCACGCGCAGCGTCGAGCAGCAGCGGCAACATGCTCAAGTGCCCTGCACCCGCCAGCGATGAACTCACCACGTTGATGGCGGCGACGGTATGACCTTGCATGTCGCGCAGCGGCACAGCCAACGCATGCACACCGAGTTCGTGTTCTTCGCTGGCTTGGCAGTAGTCGTCTGCGCGGGCTTTGTCGACCAGCGCTTTGAGGGCGCGTGCGTCAGTCGTGGTGTGCACCGTGAGGCGGGCCAAGCCGGTGGCGAGGCGCGGTTTCAACCAAGCACTGAACTCGCCCCGAGCTTTGGCGGCCAGCAGCACGCGCCCGGTGGATGTTGCGTGCGCCGGTAAGCGTGCGCCCAAGTGCAAGCCGTAGGCCAGCACCCTCGCCTGCACAGACTTGGCATCAGCGCTTTTCCACTCCATGCCGCTGCGGCCGATGATGACGACTTCGTCACCGTCCAGCACAGCGACTGAAAACGAGGCTTGCGACTGCGCTGCCAAGCGGTTCAAGGTGGGTTGCACGGCACGCGGCAAACGCGCCGTGGCGAGGTAACTGCCTGAAAAGCGCAGCACTTTGGCGGCCAGCCAGAAATAGCCACCATCGGTCTCCAGGTAGCCCAGATGCGTGAGCGTCAGCAGATGCCGACGCGCCGCCGCGCGGGTGATGCCGGCCCGCTCGGCCGCCAGCGTGGCATTCAGGCGCTGGCGCTGTGGGTCAAACGCTTCCAGCACGGCCATGCCTTTGGCCATGCCTTCGATCATGTCGGCCTTGGCGATAGGAAAAGTGCCCTGCGATAGGGTGGTGGAGTTTTTTGGAGGGGTAGCCATTGCGCGATGATCGCACAGATGAACCGATAAACGCACAAAGTCAGCTGTTGCGGCTGGCTAGTCGGCCGCCTGGGATTTATTCTCTTGGCTGACTTTGGAGACACACATGCAAACACAACGGGTACAGGTAGCGATCATTGGTGGTGGGCCGGCCGGGCATTTGCTGGGGCAATTGCTTTACAAAGCGGGCATTGACGCCGTGATCATCGAGCGCCAAAGCGCTGAGCATGTGCAGAGCCGGATTCGGGCAGGTGTGTTGGAACAAGTCAGCATGGACTTGTTGAATGAAGCCGGTGTTGGCCAGCGCATGCACGCCGAAGGTTTGCTGCACGGCGGCTTTGACATGCTGTTCAAGGGCCAGCGTCACCGCATTGACATGCACCGGCTGACCGGCGGTAAGAACGTCATGGTCTATGGGCAGACGGAGGTCACCCGCGACCTGATGGACGCCCGCCAAGCGGCTGGCTTGAGCACCATCTACAACGCCAGCAACGTCAGTGTGCATGACTTTGACACCGACAAGCCCCGCGTGCGTTTTGAAAAAATGGGCGCCAACGGCCCAGAGCAACACGAGATTGCATGCGACTTCATCGCCGGCTGTGACGGCTTTCATGGTGTGTGCCGGGCCAGCGCTCCGCGCAGTGCCATCCGCGAGTACGAGAAGATTTACCCCTTTGGCTGGCTGGGCGTGTTGGCCGATACGCCGCCGGTGCACGAGGAACTGATTTACGTGAACAGCCCACGCGGCTTTGCCCTGTGCTCGCAGCGCAGCCACACGCGCAGCCGTTATTACCTGCAAGTGCCGCTGACCGACAAGGTCGAAGACTGGTCTGACGAAGCCTTTTGGGACGAGCTGCGCCTGCGGCTCGACCCGCAAGCGCGCGCGCAACTGGTGACAGGACCATCGATTGAAAAAAGCATTGCCCCGCTGCGCAGTTTTGTGACCGAGCCCATGCGCTTTGGCCGGATGTTTTTGGCCGGGGACGCCGCTCACATCGTGCCACCCACAGGTGCCAAAGGCTTGAACTTGGCGGCCACTGACGTCAAATATTTGTCCAGCGCTTTGATCGAGTTTTACCAAGAAAAAACAGAAGCCGGCATCGACAGTTATTCAGAGCGTTGCCTACGCCGGGTTTGGCGTGCGGAGCGTTTCTCGTGGTGGTTCACCAGCTTGATGCATCGCTTTCCGGAAAACGGCGAGATCGGCCAAAAGCTGCAAGAAGCCGAACTCGACTACATCGTGAATTCAGAAG
>Ga0208916_10000288_pt1 | contig 25239 bp, 23 predicted proteins | sample DEB19_08_DNA_5_FD_184523 | JGI IMG/M metagenome (GOLD analysis project Ga0208916, IMG submission 184523) | Aqueous microbial communities from the Delaware River and Bay under freshwater to marine salinity gradient to study organic matter... | ecosystem: Environmental > Aquatic > Marine >... | reverse complement strand
CCCCAACCCGCCGACTCGTCTCTGTTGCTCTGATCCTCACCTCACGGTGGAGAGGTATTACCTCCTACGCTGTCCTGTGCAGTCCGGACGTTCCTCCAGTGCCAGGTTTCCCATATGGCACCAGCGACGGTCTGGCGTGCTTCACGCTGCGTATTATCCATTCATAACAAGCACTTCCAGGCGCTGACAAGTCCAGCGTTTAAAATTCTGCGCTTGATCCGAAAAACGGATCCACAGAAAGATACAGACATGCTTCGATTGACCGAGCTCAAGCTCCCGCTGGACCACGCCGACGATGCGTTGCCAGCCCTCATCCTCAAGACGCTGGGCATCGTGCCCGCCGAGCTGCTCAGCCACCACATCCACAAACGCAGCTACGACGCGCGCAAGCGCCATCTGCTGCTGGTCTACATCGCCAACGTCGAGCTCAGCAGCCCCGCGCTGGAAGACAAGCTGCTGGCGCAGTTCGCCGAGCACCCGCACATCAGCCGCGCACCCGACCTGCGCTACCACCCGCCCACGCACGCCGCGCAAGCACCGGCGATCCGCCCAGTCGTCATCGGCTTTGGACCTTGCGGGATTTTTGCCGCACTGCTGCTGGCGCAAATGGGTTTCAAGCCGATCGTGCTGGAGCGCGGCAAAAAGGTTCGTGAACGAACCCAAGACACCTGGGGACTGTGGCGCAAAAATGTGCTTCACTCGGAGTCGAATGTGCAATTTGGCGAAGGCGGCGCCGGCACTTTTTCAGACGGCAAGCTGTGGAGCCAGATCAAAGACCCGCGCCACTTGGGCCGCAAGGTCATGCTGGAGTTCGTCAAAGCCGGCGCACCGGAAGAAATTTTGCTGGTCAGCAAACCGCACATCGGCACCTTCAAGCTGGTCAAGGTGGTCGAGCACATGCGCGAACAGATCGAGGCCATGGGCGGCGAGATTCGCTTTCAGCAGCGCGTCAGCGACGTCAACATCGAAGACGGCCCCAACGGCCAACACATTCGCGGCCTGACGGTCGAGAACCTAGCCGACGGTAGCCGTTACGACTTGCGCGCCGACCACGTGGTGCTGGCACCGGGCCACAGCGCCCGCGACACCTTTGCCATGCTGCACGAGCGCGGTGTGTTCATGGAAGCCAAACCGTTTTCGGTGGGCTTTCGCATCGAGCATCCGCAGGGCCTGATTGACCGCGCACGCCTAGGCCAGCACGCCGGGCACCCGCTGCTGGGCGCAGCTGACTACAAGCTGGTGCACCACGCCGCCAATGGCCGCTCGGTCTATAGTTTTTGCATGTGCCCGGGTGGCACGGTGGTGGCCGCCACGTCTGAAGTCGGCCGCGTGGTGACCAACGGCATGAGCCAGTATTCACGCAACGAGCGCAATGCCAACGCCGGCATCGTGGTCGGTATTGCACCGCCTGATTTCGTGGCGGGTACAACGCTCGGAGTAGCGCCCGGGGCAGCCGTGCATCCGCTGGCGGGCATCGCTTTTCAACGGCAATTGGAGTCCACGGCGTACACGCTGGGCGGCAGCACTTACGAAGCACCGGGCCAGCTGGTCGGTGATTTTTTAGCAGCGCGGCCATCGACTGCGTTGGGCAGCGTCGAGCCGTCGTACAAGCCGGGCGTGCACCTGACCGACCTGGCCAGCGCCCTGCCCGACTACGCCATCACAGCCATGCGTGAAGCCTTGCCAGTCTTCGGTAAGAAGATCAAAGGCTTCGACATGCACGACGCGGTGCTGACCGGCGTTGAGACGCGAACGTCGTCGCCGCTGCGCATCACGCGGGGCGATGATTTTCAGAGCCTGAACGTCAAGGGCCTGTACCCGGCAGGTGAAGGCGCGAGTTATGCAGGTGGCATTTTGTCGGCGGGGGTGGATGGGATTGAGGTGGCTGAGGCTGTGGCTATGAGTTTGGCTGGGAAGGTTTGAGACTCGGGTCTACGGCTTTTAGCTATTGGCTTTGAGCGAGCGTCTCGACGGTTCGACTTGCGTGGGCTTGATCGGGTCGGGCGGTGAAGCTGGCTGAGCCCGGCGTCCTCATACTCGGGTACGACAAATCGGCCGCCGGGCTCAGCCAGCCTCGCCTTGTTTGGCTTTTCGCACTGCGCTGCTGGGGATTTTTGTTGCGGCTCTACATTTCGGTGGCAAGTCACCGTTTTCGCTCGTCATGGCGAGCGAAGCGCGGCAATCCAGCGATCATGGACTGCCGCGCTGCGCTCGCAGTGACGGAAGTAGTGTCGTCGTTGCGAGCGAAGCGCGTCAATCCAGCGATCATGGACTGCCGCGTTGCGCTCGCAGTGACGGAAGTAGTGTCGTCGTTGCGAGCGAAGCGCGGCAACCCATGACTCTGGATTCGGGCCCCTGGACTGCCACGCTGCGCTCGCAGTGACGGAATTGACCTTGAGCAGGGCTTGACTCTGGGGCGGCGGCCGATTTGTCGTACTCGGGTATGAGGACGCCGCCCCAGAGTCAAGCCATGCCGCTCAAAACCAAACGCCGGAAAAACAAAAGGCCACCCGGAAGGCAGCCTTTTACGAGAGCAAAAAGAGAGCAGAAGAAAGATCAGACCTGACCCGCCTGCGCATTCTGCAGCGCCGCAATGCGCTCTTCAATTGGTGGGTGCGAACTGAACAACTTACCGACACCGCCGGCAATGCCGAACGACTGCACAGACTTTGGCAACTCACCCGGCACCATGCCGCCCAAACGGGCCAGCGCATTGATCATCGGTTGCTTGCGGCCCAGCAGGTCAGCCGAACCCGCATCAGCCCGAAACTCTCGGTGGCGTGAGAACCAAGCAACCACCATCGCCGCAGCGAAACCAAGCACGATGTCCAGCACGATGGTGCTGACGTAATAACCAATGCCGGGGCCGGAATTGTTGTCGCTGCCCTTGCGCAAAAAGCTGTCCACCGCATAACCAATCACCCGGCTCAGGAACACCACAAAGGTGTTCATCACGCCTTGAATGAGCGCCATGGTGACCATGTCGCCGTTCGCAATGTGGGCGATCTCATGACCGATCACGGCTTCAATTTCTTCACGCGTCATGCCTTGCAGCAAACCGGTCGACACCGCCACCAAGGCGGAATTTTTGAACGCGCCGGTGGCGAACGCATTGGGCTCACCGTCAAAAATACCGACCTCGGGCATGCGGATGCCGGCGCGGTCTGACAAGCGTCGGACTGTTTCATAAATCCAGGCTTCGTCAGCGTTTTGCGGTTCTTTGATGACCCGCACACCAGCGCTCCATTTGGCGACCGGTTTGCTGATCAGCAGCGAAATAAAGGCACCGCCAAAGCCGATGACCAAGGCAAAGCCGAGCAGCATTTTGAGGTCAAGCCCGTTCGGCGTCAGGAAGCGGTTGACACCCAGCAGGTTGGCCACGATGCCCAGCACCACAACCACCGCAAGGTTGGTCATGACGAACAAAAAGATGCGTTTCATAGGACTATCCACCCTTAAAAATTCGTTACTAAGTACTCAATAATTAACTTAAATGGGGGTATTGAGCGCCAAATCAAGTGACCTTTTAGCGCCTTGCGGGCCGAAAAATATCAACATCATCATAAAAGGAAAAGTTCTCGTTGCCGGCCCACCACCCGGGTACGCCCAACACCTGCAAGGGCGCAAAAGGCTTGCCCGCCAATTTGGCGGCGCTGAGATCACTGGCAACCCAGCGGTCCAAGCTGCCCGAACTTTCCATCCCGCCCTGGCCAGACATGCCCAGGTAAACGTGCGCCGTGATCGACTTGCGCGGGTTGGCTAGTTTTTCCAGCAAGGCATGGCCAAACAACACCAGTCGGGCTTCGCGCCACAACGGCCGCAACTCAATGAAAAGACGCTGCCACTGACGTGCCTGCAAGGCGTCCCACAATGGCTGCGGCGCCATCAGCAAAGCGGCGTTTTCGTCGAACACGGTCAACGCGTCGCGTACCGCACCGCGGGTGGGCAGCACGCCGCCAACGGCAATTTGCGCGGCTTGCAGTGCGTTCAGCCGGCACTTGATGCGCGGATACTTCATCCAACACAGACCGTTGAACAGATCGTGCAAATTGTCACGTGTCGGCACTTGGCGAGTTTCAAAAATAAACTGCTCGTAGGCTTGGCCCACTGGCAAATCGGATTGATCGACGAAACGGACGGGCGCTCGCAACAGAGTGCCCTCAAAAAATTCGCCATGTGTATTCAACGCATTCAGCGAGTTCAATGCACTGGCCACCGACTGCCCCGCGTCCAGTTGCGCCAGTAAGTCGGGAGCTTCAGCCCGCCAAGGCGCCAACCACGGTTGCTGCCAATCCAGTGCGGCCAGCGTGGCGGCAGTGTTGCCACCCACCGGCAGGCTCACACCAGTTGCCAGGCCAAGCTTTCACCTGAGCGCAGCGGCTTCAGTTCGGCTTCACCAAAGGCAAAACTATCAGGTGGCGTCCAGCTTTGCTTCTTCAACGTGATGTGACCGCTGTTGCGCGGCAGCTCATAAAAATCAGGGCCATTGAAGCTGGCAAAAGCTTCTAATTTGTCGATCGCGCCAGCCGCGTCAAAAGCCTCGGCGTACAACTCCATCGCGGCATGCGCGGTGTAGCAACCGGCGCAGCCGCTGGCGTGCTCTTTCAAGTGCGCCGGGTGTGGCGCGCTGTCGGTGCCGAGGAAGAAGCGCGGGTTGTCGCTGATCGCCGCTTGCACCAGCGCCAGCCGATGCGTCTCGCGTTTGAGAACCGGCAAGCAATAGTAGTGCGGCCGAATGCCGCCGGTGAAGATCGCGTTGCGGTTGTACAGCAAGTGGTGCGCGGTGATGGTGGCCGCCGTGAAGCGGTCCGCTTCAGCAACATACTGGGCGGCTTCGCGGGTGGTGATGTGCTCAAAGACAATTTTCAGTTCCGGAAAATCACGGCGCAGCGGAATCAATTGCTGGTCGATGAACACGGCTTCGCGGTCAAACAAATCAATCTCAGGGCTGGTGACTTCACCATGCACCAGCAGCAGCAAGCCTTCTTGCTGCATGGCTTCCAGCGTTTTATAAGTCTTGCGCAGGTCGGTCACGCCGGCGTCGCTGTTGGTGGTGGCCCCCGCCGGATACAGTTTGAGCGCCACCACGCCGGCCGCCTTGGCGCGCTTGATTTCCTCAGGCGGCAAGTTGTCCGTCAGGTAAAGCGTCATCAGCGGCTCAAACTGCACGCCTACCGGCACCGCCGCTTGAATACGATTTTTATAGGCCAACGCCTGCGCAGCAGTGGTGACCGGCGGCCGCAGGTTCGGCATGATGATGGCGCGCCCAAACTGGGCCGCCGTGTGCGGCACCACCGTGGCCAGCGCATCGCCGTCGCGCACATGCAAATGCCAGTCGTCCGGGCGGGTGAGGGTGAGGCTGGTGTTGGGCGCTGAGCTGATATCGATGGTCATGCCGCCATTGTCCCAAAAAGTAGGTTCAGTGCTGCAAGATCTTGTTCAAGAATTCGCGGGTCCGCTCTTGGCGGTTTTCCGGGTGGCTGAAGAACTCGTCTTTGGTGCAGTCTTCCAAAATGCGGCCACCGACGTCCATGAAGATCACGCGGCTGCCGACTTTGCGCGCAAAGCCCATCTCATGCGTCACGACCATCATGGTCATGCCTTCTTCGGCCAGGCCCATCATGCAGTCCAGCACCTCGCCGACCATCTCAGGGTCCAGCGCCGAGGTGGGTTCGTCGAACAGCATGGCAATTGGGTCCATGCTGAGCGCGCGGGCAATCGCCACGCGCTGCTGCTGACCGCCTGAAAGCTGGCCAGGGAACTTATCTTTGTGCGCCATCAGACCCACGCGGTCCAAGTATTTCAGGCCTTGCGTCGTGGCATCGCTCAGACTGCGGCCCAGCACCTTGACCTGCGCCAGCGTCAGGTTTTCAGTCACGCTCAGGTGCGGAAACAATTCAAAGTTCTGGAACACCATGCCGACCCGGCTGCGCAGCTTGGGCAAGTCTGTCTTTGGGTCGTGCACCGCCTGACCGTCCACATAAATCTCGCCCTTCTGAAAAGGCTCCAGTGCGTTGATGGTCTTGATCAGGGTCGACTTGCCCGAGCCCGATGGCCCGCAGACCACCACGACTTCACCTTTTTGAATGGTGGTACTGCAGTTGTTCAACACCTGCACGGCGCCGTACCATTTGGAAACGTTTTTGAGTTCGATCATCTTGTTCTTTCTCGGCGCAAAGTCTGGCGCTTGGGGTCAATCTTGAAGGTGGCGAAAGGTGACTGGCCGTCTCAACGGACGATGGCAATCTTGTTTTGCAATTGTTTGACCAGATAAGACAGGCCAAAACAGATCACAAAATAAACCACGGCAGCCAGCAGATAAGCCTCTTCCGGCCGGCCATAAATCTTGCCTGCCGTCGACAGGCCCTTGAGCAGGTCGTAGGCGCCAATCGCGTAAACCAGCGAGGTGTCTTGAAACAAGATGATGGTCTGCGTCAGCAGCACCGGCAGCATGTTGCGAAAGGCCTGCGGCAGCACGATAAAACGCATGTTCTGCGCATACGTCATGCCCAGCGCCTGGCCGGCATGCACTTGGCCGCGCGCTATCGACTGAATACCCGCCCGCATGATTTCGCTGAAATACGCCGCCTCAAAGGCCACGAAAGTGATGATGGCTGAAATCTCCGCGCGGTTGTTAGAACCGCCAGGGATCAGGTCAAAAAACCAGCTCGGCATGAGCAGGTAAAACCACAAGATCACCATGACCAAGGGCACTGAGCGCATGCCATTGACATAGACCGTGGCGGGCACGGTGAGCAGCTTGGTGCCGGACAGCCGCATCAACGCCAAGACAGTGCCAAGAATGATGCCGCCAATGGTGGAAATCACCGTCAGCTCAACGCTGAAAATGAAACCCTTGATGACGAACTTGGAGATGATCTCCCAGCTCAAAAAAGTCAGGTCAAGTCCAAACATGTCAGTGCCCCCCGCCGGTGCCGCCAGCGACGATGTAGCCGGGAATCTGCACCCGGCGCTCGACAAAAGCCATCGCGCGGTTCACCGCAAATGCAGAAATGGCATACAAAAACGTCACTGCCAGATAGACCTCAATCCCACGCGAGGTCTCTTCCTGAGCCTGCATGGCGAACATGGTGAGTTCAGCGATCGAAACAGCAAACGCCACCGATGAATTCTTCAGCAGGTTCATCGACTCGCTGGTCAGCGGCGGCAAGATGATGCGAAAAACCATTGGCAAAATAACGTAGCGGTAGGTCTGTGCGGTGGTCAAACCCATCGCCATGCCGGCGTAGCGCTGACCGCGCGGCAAGGCCTGAACCCCCGCCCTGACCTGCTCGGCAATCCGCGCCGAGGTGAAAAATCCAAGCGCAAACACCACCAGCCAAAAGCTCGGCACCTGCTGCATCACCGGGAAGATCTTGGGCACCACAAAGTACCAAAGAAAAATCTGCACCAGCAATGGCACGTTGCGAAACATCTCGACCCAGACATTCGCCAAGCGCGACACCCACGGGCTGTCGGGAAGTGTGCGCAAGGTGCCGATCAAACCGCCAAATAACATCGCCACCACCCAAGAGCACGCCGCCACTGCCAGCGTCCAGCCCCAGGCGTTGAACATCCACTGAAGATAGGTACGGCCACTGCCGTCGTCGTTTAGAAATACCTGCCAATCCCAGCTCATGGTCGCTCCAATTCCAAAATTACGCTCGCACTGTTCACACACTCGCCATGTCCAACCCACAAACAGCAAACCCCGCCGAAAAGTTCAACGGGGTTTGCGGTTGGAATCAGCGCCTCACATTACTTCTTGGCGTAATCTTCCATTGGCTTGTCGTTAGGCGTGGCCCAAGCCATCTTGGTGCTCAGGCTGGCGGCATAACCCACAGCGGTGTTTTTCGGTGGGATCGGTTGAATGAACCACTTGTCCCAGAGCTTGGCAATGTCGCCCGATTTCATCAGTTGAGCGATGGTGTCGTCGCCGATTTTCTTGAAAGCCGTGTCGTCCTTGCGGACCATGATCGCGATCGGCTCAACGCTCAACACTTCACCAACGATCTTGAAATCAGCCGGGGCTTTCGACATGGCGATGTTGCCGGCCAGAATGGCGCCATCCATGACGAAGGCTTCAGCCCGGCCCGACTCCAGCAACAAGAAACTGTCTGAGTGGTCTTTGCCAAAAATTTCTTTGAAGTCAATGCCTGTGGCGCGCTCGTTTTTACGCAGTGTTTGCACTGAAGTGGTGCCCGTGGTGGTGGCCACGTTTTTGCCATTCAACTGGGCGATCGAGGTGATGCCGGAGTTCGACTTGACCGCAATCCGGACTTCTTCAACAAAGGTGGTTGACAAGAAGGCCACGTCTTTTTGACGCGTCGCGTTGTTGGTGGTCGAGCCGCACTCGATGTCCACCGTGCCGTTTTGCACCAGTGGAATACGGTTTTGTGAGGTCACCGGCAGGTATTTGATGTCGAGCTTGCGACCCACGGCTTTTTCGACGTTGGCCAAAATGCGCTGGCAAATTTCAACATGAAAACCCGCGTATTGACCCGCACCCAGCGTGTACGACAGCGCGCCGGATGAGTCACGCACACCCATGGTGACGACACCAGATGCCTTGATTTTGGCCATCGTGTCGTTCGACTGGGCATAAGCACCGCCACTTGCCAGCAAGGCAATGGACAGCGCAACTAGTTTGATCTTCATGAAAAACTCCTGTGAATGAAATACTTCGATTGTGAGCAAAAGTGCATTCTAAAAGCCGTCTCTGACGTAGAAAGACAGGTTTACCCGAATTTTGCGGCCATGCCGACTGTCCAATTGATTTTTACTTGCAAGAAGCCGGCCAACAGGCCTGGGCGGTCAATCCGCCTGTCCAACGCCCTGCTCGGCCGCTTCACCCTGCTCGTGCCCCTGCTGCTGCAAGGCCCACATCTGGGCGTATCGGCCCTGATAGGCCAGCAGTTCGGCGTGCTTGCCGCGCTCAATAATTCGACCCGCATCCATCACCAAAATTTCGTGCGCGTCGACCACCGTCGACAGGCGGTGGGCAATCACCAGCGTGGTTTTGTTTTGGGCGGCGGTGCGCAGTTCGGCCTGAATCGCACGTTCATTCGCTGAATCCAGCGCCGAGGTGGCTTCGTCAAAAATCACCACCGGCGGGTTTTTCAGCAAGGTGCGGGCGATTGCCACGCGCTGCTTTTCGCCACCTGACAGCTTCAGCCCGCGCTCGCCGACCATAGTTTGGTAGCCCAGCGGTGTGGCGCTGATGAAGTCGTGAATGCGCGCGGCGCGGGCAGCGGCTTCGACTTCGGCGTGGCTGGCACCCGGCTTGCCATAAGCGATGTTGTATTCCACCGTGTCGTTGAACAACACAGTGTCTTGCGGCACGATGCCGATGGCTTGGCGCACGCTGGACTGCGTGACGTGTTTGATGTCTTGTCCGGCGATCGTGATGCGGCCGCCTTCGTGCGGATTGCTGACGTCGTAGAAGCGATACAGCAAGCGCGCCAAGGTGGATTTTCCAGCGCCAGAAGAACCCACCACAGCGACGGTTTTACCCGACGGAATTTCAAAACTCAGGTGGTGCAAAATCGGCCGGCTCGGCTCGTAGGCAAAGCTGACATTTTCAAAACGAACACTGGCGTCAAGCTGCGTCGCATTGCCCGTTGAGACCTGGCCAAGCGCCGGGTTGATGGGGTGAAAAACCAGCGCCTGAGCACCGGGTTCGTCGGCGATCTCACGCTCTTTTTCCATCAAGGTGAACATCTTGTCGAGGTCGGTCAGGCTTTGCTTGATCTCGCGGTAAATCACACCCAAAAATCCCAGCGGAATGTACAGCTGGATCATGAAAGCGTTGACCATCACCAAGTCACCCAGCGTCATGCGGCCCTCAACCACGCCCTGCGTGGCGCGCCACAACATGGCCACCAAACCGATGGCGATGATGAGTTGCTGGCCGGTGTTGAGCAGGCTCAAGGTGCGCTGGCTTTTAACCGCCGCACGCCGGTAACGTTCCAGGTTGTCGTCGTAGCGCTGGGCTTCAAACGCTTCGTTGTTGAAGTACTTGACGGTTTCGTAATTCAGCAAGGAGTCGATGGCGCGGCTGTGCGCCGTCGAGTCCAACTCGTTCATTTGCTTTCTGAACTGCGTGCGCCATTCCGTCACTGTCACCGTGAAGAGAATGTAAAACACCAGCGCAATGATGGTGATGCCGGCAAACCATATGTCGAACTTGACGGCCAACAAAGTCAGCACAAAAGTGACTTCAATCAGCGTCGGGATGATGCTGTAGAGCGAGTACGAGATGAGCGATTGCACGCCGCGGGTGCCGCGCTCAATGTCACGCGTCATGCCACCGGTTTGCCGGTCCAGGTGAAAGCGCAGGCTGAGCGCATGCAGGTGCTGAAAAACCTCCAAAGAGATGCGCCGGGTAGCGCCCTCCGTCGCCTTGGCAAACACCAGTTCACGCAGCTCGGTGAACAGCGAGGTCGACAAACGCAGCGCGCCATAACCCAGCAACAACGCGGCAGGCACCACCAGCACCGCCTGCACGTCGCCCGGCTTGAAACTCATGCTGTCGACCAGCTCTTTGAGCAGCAGCGGCACGCTGACGTTGGCCATCTTGGCGCCCACCATGAAACTCAGAGCGGCGATCACCCGCCACTTGTATTCCCAGAGGTACGGAAAGAGCCGCTTCAAGGTGTCGGTGTCGGAGCGCTCCGGCGCAGCGGCTTTGACAGTTGCGTTGGCAGCAGGTGTGTGAAAACTATCGGCACTGACTCGAGAACGCATGGGGGACAATCGTGAAAAATTCGTGAAACTCGTTAACTTTGCTTGAGATTGTGCCTATGACTGTTGATTCAACCCCAAGCTTGCTGCCCGTGACACTGCCAACCGACAAGGAATTGGTGCTCAAGGTCATCCCGATGCCGGCTGATTGCAATGTCAATGGCGATATATTTGGGGGTTGGGTGATGGCCCATGTGGATTTGGCCGGTGCGGTCTTGCCAGCGCGCTACGTCAAGGGCCGCATGGCTACCGTGGCGGTGAACCAATTTATCTTCAAGCAACCGGTTCGGGTTGGCGACCTCTTGTCGTTTTTTGCCGCCGTGACGCGCCTTGGCAACACGTCGGTCACGGTGCAGGTTGAGGTCTATGCCGAGCGCATGATCGCCCAAGGCCGCTACATCAAGGTCACCGAGGCCAGCCTGACCTATGTGGCGATCGATGACAACGGCAAGCCGCGGCCGATCGAAAAGCCAGCCGTCCGGATTTGATCGCCGGGTATCCGCCACCGTTCGCACGGCTGAGGTCTGCAAGCTGAACCGTTTGCACATTGTTAAATAGTTAAAATTTAGACTATTATTTGTAACGATTTTTCGTTTTAAATATTCAATACGCAAACCCGTTCAGCGGGTCAAAGTTAGATGTTTGCAAATGCTTGGGTGACCCACGATGACGCACCGGTCCCGCTGACGGCGGACGGCGCCAACTTGGCTGACGCACGCATGGTCAACAGCATGCGGCTGGTACTGGCTGTTTCCGCACTGCTGGCGCAGGTCACCGACCCGCGCAGCTCACCTGGCGGCGTTGAAGGGGTGTGGCTGCTGTTTGCCGTTTACGTCGCACACAGTTTGTTGCTCTGGGTGTTGACGCTGCTGAAATGGCCTGTCGCGCAAAGCAAATGGATGCATTGGCTTGATGTCGCCTGGTACACCGGCTTTGTCCTGCTGTCGGCTGACGGCAGAAGCCTGCTGTTTTTGTTCTTTTTCTTTGCCATCCTCGTCTCGTCTTTCCGCTGGGGCTTTGAAGAAGGCGCCCGCGTGACCGTGGTGGCCACCGCCTTGTTCATCGCCACAGCATGGTGGGTAGACGCCACACTCGACTGGCCGTGGTTGATGCTGCGCAGCAGTTTTCTACTGGCGCTGGGCTATATCAGCGCCCACTGGGGCGAATCCAAAGTGGCGCTCAACCGCCAGTTGGATCTGCTGCGTGATGTCAGCCAGCTGTCGAATCCACGCTTTGGCGTCGACCACACCATGACCCGCGTGCTCGACAAAACGCGGGCATTTTTCAGCGCCAAAAGCTGTGTGCTGATCCTGCGCGACAAAGAAACCGGCACCTGCCATGTCCGCTCCATTCAGGCCGGCCGGTCCAAGCAATCGGTGCACGCTGAAACCATCAGCGCCAAGACCGCTGAACCGCTGCTGGCCCTGCCGGCAGATCAATTGGTGACCTACAGTCGCCCGCGCTGGCTCAGTGGGCTCTGGTCACGCAGGTCGCATAAACCTGCCGGGAACATCGGTGAGCCACTGATCGATTTCCTAGACGGAAACGGCTTCTTCAGCGCGCCCGTGTCACTGCGCCGCTCGGCAGGCCGGATTTATGTGGTGACCGACAAACACGCCGGCAGCAAGGCAGACGCCCACTTCCTCAGCCACATCGTGGCGCAGGCTTTTCCGGTGATTGAAAATATTGAACTGGTCGACCGCATGGCCTCCGAAGCAGCCTCCCAGGAACGTCAAAAAATCGCACTGGATATTCACGACCGCGCTGTCCAGCCCTACATCGGCCTGACCTTGGGCTTGAGTGCATTGCGCAACAAAGCCGAATCGGGTAATCCGCTGCGCGACGATCTCGACAAACTGAGCCGCATGGCCAGGCAAGCGATTGACGACTTGCGGCACTACGCTGGCACCTTCAAGCGCAGCAAAGGGCCGCGACCGGCACAAGAACCGCTTTACGCCGCCGCGCTGCAACAACAGACCGATCAGGTCAAAGCACTGTATGGCGTTGACATCGCTCTAGACGCGGCAGCCAACCTGCAAATCAATGACCGGCTCACCGCGGAGGTGCTGCAGATCGTGCGGGAAGGCTTGAGCAATATTTGCCGGCACACGCTGGCCCAGGTCGGTGCGCTCAGGCTGCAACGCAGCACCGGCTGGCTGCACATCCAGATTGAAAACGCCGGTGCCAGCGTGCCAGTGCCAGCCTTCAGTCCGCGCTCCATCACCGAACGTGTGGCGTCACTCGGCGGGCTGGTGCAGGTGCATTCAGAGGCCGATGGCTTCACCTCGGTGCAAATTCAAATCCCCGTTTAGAGTCGTTTCAAAGGCCCGCATGAACCAGAGTACCCAAAACACAGCCGCGCCACCGATTCGCGTGATGATCGTTGACGACCACCCGACCATGTTGTGGGGCCTGGAAAAGCTCATCAGCGCAGAGCAGCCGCGCATGCAAGTGATCGGCACCGCCAGCAACGCTGAAGAAGCCATCACACACATCCGCAACGCCGTGCCCGACGTCGTGCTGCTCGACCTCGACCTGGATGGTCAAAATGGACTCGATCTGCTGCCCGCGCTGCTGGTCAATCCGGCAACACGGGTGCTGATATTGACGGGCGAGCGTCAGCAGTCGGTGTTGGACCAGGCCGTGCAACAAGGGGCCAGAGGCATTCTGCACAAAAACGCATCGGCCCATCAAGTGCTCAAGGCGATTGAGAAAACACATGAAGGCGAGTTGTGGCTGGACCGCAGCACTTTAGGCCGCGTCTTCAGCGACATCCGAGGCTCAAGCGCCGCAGCCAAAAATGACCCTGATGCAGAGATGCGGGCCAGCCTGACCGGCCGGGAACGCAAGATCATCCACATGGTTGTTGAAGGCCAAGGCGCCTCCAACAACGAATTGGCCGAAAGGCTGTTCATTTCACCGCACACGCTGCGCAACCACCTGACCTCGATTTACAGCAAGCTCAATTTAGGCAACCGGCTCGAGTTGTATGTCTACGCCGTCAAACATCAGCTGGGATCAGAAGACAGTCTCAAAAGCCCATCCGCGCACTGAGGCGGACGGTGCGCGGCTCCATCGGGTGCACGTGCCGGTCGGCTATGCCGCCGCCACAGCGACCACTGCTGACTTCACCGGCCGTGCAGGAGGCGTAAAAATATTCAATGTCGTTGCCATTTTTGCCGGTCAGATTGAAGACATCCACACCCCAGGTCAGCTGCTTGTTTACCGCGTAGCGGGTGCCCAGATTTAACAGGGATGTGGCGCTTGAGCGCACCGAGTTAAGACTGTCCAAGGGGCGCGGGCCCATGTATCGCCAGCGCAAAGACGCAGTCCAAGGCCCGTCTGTGTGGGTCACGCCAGAGGCCCATACGCGTTCAACCGCATTCGGCACAAAGTTTCCCTCGCCCAAGGGTGTGTCGCCGCTAAAACCAGCGCGCGACAAAGCCCCGTCCAGTTCCAGGCGCCAGCGCGGATTCACGCGCCAGCGCACGGTGGCTTCAACGCCCCGCCGGCGGCTCGCCCTGCCGGCTTCGGTCGTACCGGCATCGCCGACGTAGACCAGCTCGGAGTCCAGGCGAAGGCTCCAGAGCGCTGCAGTCACGCTCAGCTTGTCATCCGGCTTGAAGCGCCCGCCGATTTCAGCACCAGACCCTTTCACCAGGGCCGGCACCTTGTCTGCGGGTAAGCCGGTTTGCGGGTCTAGCGTGATGGCCGCACCGCGCACGTCGTTGCTGTGAAAGCCAACGCCGCTGTTCAAGTACAGCTCAGCGCTGGGTGTCATCGTGAAAGCCAAGCCCGCCTTGGGGCTGACGAGTGTGCTTTGTCCGGCACCCGAGTTGGCTGCGCCGTACACCAGTTCACGACCCTGCACATCGTATTGGAGGGTGTCGCCCCGAACGCCCAGGTAGCCGCGCCAGCGGTCATTGAAGTTCAGCAGTTGTTGCCCGTACACCGACAAGAGGTTTTGAGAGACAGCATCATTGCGCACGGTAGACAAGCGTTCGCGGGCCTCGGTTCTGTAGAGTCCGACCTCGCCAATCCGGTCACCCCGCCACTGGGCTCCGAAACTGGCCATCCCGTCCAAGCCAAACAGTGGGTTGCCGATGCTGTGCGAGGCCTGCGCGCCAAAGACATGCCGGTGGTCTGTCTGCTGAAATTGATCGCCATGGACCGGGTTGTCCAGCGCGTAAGTGAAGTTGGAGAACAGGTCAAAACGGTAGTTAATGGCGTACGCACTGAGTTGAGTTTTGGTGTTGGGCCCATTGTCGAACCACTTGCCCGACAGACTCAGGCGCTGCGTGCTGCCGCCATCGCTGGGGTCTAGTGTGCCTAAGCGGGAGAGTGAGCCGTCGTTGATCAAACGTTGCGGAATTTGGTCGGTCGAGTTCCATTGACTTTGATACGCCATGCCGGTGACGCTGAAGCCACGGGTCGGCGATCCTGAGGAGAACCGGACAAGGGCATTGAGTTTGCGCAAGTTTTCCGGCGAGTCCCACGGCCCATTGTTGCTGCCGACCTCGACGGCACCGAGCCATGTCTGGTCTTGAAAGGTGTGAGAGCCAGCTGTCAAAAAGTGCCGGTAGTTGTGAGCGCCCCAAGTGACTTCGGCGAAAGGGGCTTCGAGGCTGCTGACGTAATCCATGGACGCGCTGCCAGCCAGCGAGAAATCACCGCCTTCAGGGAAGTAAGGCCCTTTTTTGTAGCGCACACCCGAGACCAGTTCAGGTATCAAAAAGTTCAGATCAGCGAAGCCTTGACCATGGCCATGGCTGGGCATGTTGACGGGCATGCCGTCCACGGTCATCGAAAAGTCAGTGCCGTGATCGAGGTTGAAGCCGCGTGAAAAATACTGATTGGCCTTGCCGTCGCCGGAGTGCTGGGTGGCCACAACACCCGGAACGGCTTCGACGATGTCGCCCGGTCTTAATTTCGGGCGCGCCTGGAAAGAGGCCAAGTCTGCAGCGCCCTCGCTGGCGCTGTCAGCGGTGCCGATGCTTGCATCAAGCGGGCCAAAAACCTGCACGTCTGGCAGGTGCTGGTCTTGCGCTTTGCCTTCGTTGGCAAAGCAGGCGATCAGCAGCAAGCAGAGATGTTGACGAAGCATCGATAAAGGATTGGTTCATTGTTGAGACCATGATTATTCACGAATGGTTGAGGGCTTCTCCACCCTATGACGTGGATGACTAACGGCTCAACCTCAATATCTCACTGGCAATACTCGTGAACGCATTGTCCAAATCCACCGCATTTTCAGCCCACACATACAGGCCCGTGGGTTGTGCAGCGTTGTAGGCGTCGGAATCGCTGGTGTTGCTCAAGCGTTTCATCAAATTGCTACCCAGCTCGCTGGATGCGTAAGAGCAAAACGTGATTTCAAGTGAGTTGACAGCCGCGCCCAACGCGATCGAATGTATTTTGACGACTTGGCTGCGGGCCGTGTTGGCGACGTTCTCTGTCATATTGCGGGCAGCTTTGTTGACGTTGCAACGTGTGTTGGTAAAAGGAGAACCCGTCAGCGTTCGTCGATTGTTGTAACTGGCCAAGTTGATATTCCCCACGCCCGTCACCGAAAAACCCGTGGTGGGCAATGTTGAAATAGTCGTGTAATCACCCAGCTGTACATCACGCTGGTCGTTGCGGAAAATTCGGGTTGCCTTGTTGGTGCCAGGGGAGGATGTTTCTGAATACAAATCGCCCGTGACCGGCGTTCCACCATTGCTGAAAGTCGCTGGCACATCGTTGGGCGCGCCATCGCTGAAAAACACGATCATCCGCAGACTCGACCGATTGATGGCGGGCACCCCATTGATGTCGTTCAGCGCTAAGCGCAGGCCTTCGGCCGAAGCGGTACTGCCCGACACGCTCAAAGCATTGATGGCACTGATGACCTGCGCTCGGTTGAATCCCCGTGTGCCATCCTTGACAATCGGAACACTCACCACGGCGCCCGACGCAAAGCTGACAACACCCACCCGGTCACCATTAGCACCGGCGTTGAACTTGTTGACAAAATTGACAGCGGCGGCCTTCAAGGCTGCAAAGGTGCCTGAAGGCGAGGCCAATGAGCCGGAGGTGTCCAACACCAAAATAATGTCGAGGTCACGGCGGATCGACTGGCCCATGGCACTGATGGGGAAATCACTGAATCCGAGCAAGCGCATGAAGGCCACCGGCATGACGGCTGAACCGGTGACGGTGACGGTCCAGTAGCCCGTAGCGTCGTGCACAGCGTCGATCATTTGATCCGTCAGCGGAACTCGCGCCGCACCCATAAAATCAGCCGGGAAATTGGCCGCGTAATAGTCTTTGGCGGCGCTTCTTGCTGCCGCTATGCGCGCATCATCGTCAACACCTTCTGCCAATGCACGTGCGCCGGCAATGGCTGCCGCATCAACCGCACTTGCCAGCTTAGCCTTGACACCGTAGGCCAGTCCGGAGTCAATCGCCAACCCCACCAATCCGATCAACACAAACAGGGCGATGGCCACCAATACCAATATCTGCCCGCGTTGTGGTGCGGGGTGGCTGAAGCACATGGTTGACTTGTCAGCGAGCATTAAAAATAAGTCGCCGAATACAACTGCGTTGACGTTGTCAAAAACAGGTTTGTCAACGGGCTGTAGTTGTACATCGTTTCGACCACATAGACTTGGTACCCCAACCTGAGCGCTACGGGTAAAGTCACCGCGCGTGTTGCCAGAGAGACAGGTAGGGTGCAGCTTCCGGTGGTCTCCCAATGCGGGCATTCCCATAACCGACTCAACAAAGCGCCGTTGCCGTTGACCGCCTTGAATTGGGCGTCAATCACGGGCAAGACCAAACCGGAACCAACGTCCATGCCGGTGACCCGTGAAATAAAAATCATGCCCTGCGCTTCCATCTCAAGCGGTGCCGAAGTGTGGTTGAGCGCATCGATGATGAACTGTGGGCTTTGTGTTGTTCTTGAGGCCAGATTGGCCCCCTCTCGACTCATGTTGATCAACATGTTGTTGAACAATATGGCGTGCGACAACTCAACAGCACCAAAACAAAGCAGCAGCAAAACAGGCAGGATCATCGCCAACTCAAGCATGCTTTGGCCTGAACCCTTTGCACGCTTTTTGTGATGACCGATGTGCCGCATCAGAATGCCTCGTTCTTCATCGTGCTGCTGGCTGAAAAAGTGTATTTTCCATTCGGGAAAAACGCTTGCATGAAGGGCGTGATCATGGGCAGCTCACAGTTCAGCGTGATGACAATGATTTGACCGGCAGCAGCACATGAATTGGCCGGGACCGGTGTGATGCTGCCGTCGTTGTTGACAGTTTTAAAGGTCACGACAGCTCCCGCTTGATCAAAAACCCCCATGGAAGCGGTTTTGATCCGCGCGACGGCAGCATCGCATCTGTCTTGGGCTGTGCCTTGCGGATCAAGGTCAAGATTTGATTGCCCGGTGGCAGCGTACCGGGCCCCATCTCTGACAGCATGTTGCATGGTCAAATTGATGAAAAAAATGTAACTGAAGTCGATGATCGCCATGATGAAAATCAACAGCAACATGAGCGTCATGGCGAACTCCACGGTAGCAGCCCCTAGCGCATGGGTTCGAGATTTGATACGGACGCAATAATCCATTGTGAAATCATGGCAGAGAGATCTCAGCCATGCTCACGCAGCTTGTTAGCGCTTGTAAAAGCGTCACGCGACGCTCAAAACGCTACTGACCCGTCATCATCGGCATCAAGGTACGGATGATCTGAATCGCCGCCGGCCCCATGATGACCATGATGATCGACGGGAAGATGAACAGCACCAGCGGTATCAGCATCAGCGTCGGTACTTTGGCGGCCCGCTCTTCAGCGCGGGTCTGACGCTTGTGCCGCAGGTCATCTGAAAAAACCCGCAGAGAATCGCCCACACTGGTGCCAAACTTGTCGGCCTGCGTCAGCATCACAGCAAAGATGTCGAGCTCCTCCACACCGGTGCGTCGGGCTAAATTTTTAAGCGCTTTTTCACGCGTCCCGCCAGCCCGTACTTCGAGGTTGGTCAGGTGCAGCTCTTCGGCCAAGGCCAGGCTTTTGATCTTGATTTCTCCAGCCACCCGCGCCAGACCGGCGTCCAGCCCCAGGCCCGCTTCGACACACACCAGCATCAAATCAACCGCATCCGGAAAGGTCTCAAAAATCTCGCGCTGCCGCACCCTGACCAGCCACCACAAAATGGCGTTGGGCACATAGCAGCCCAGCAGCGCGGCCACAGCCACGTTAAACAGCAAGGACATGCCTTCGGCCTGCAACCAGACGCTTGACAGCACATAAGCCGGTAAGGCCAAGACCAGCGGCAACGCTGTCTTGGCGGCGAAATAAACCAGCCGGGCATGTTCACTGCGAATGCCCGCATTGAAAAATCGCACCCGCAGCGCCGATGAATCCCAGTCCTCCAATGGCGACGATAAATTAGCCAATGGCCCGGCCAGCTTGACCATGGTGTGACGCCACTGCGTCGTGGGCTGGTCGTTGTTCAAGGCTTGCAATCGCTGCTCGGTACGCGTTGGCTGCAGCCAAAGAATCAGCCCGGCCAGCGTCAAAGTGACGGCTAAGAAAATAAGAATGGACAGCAGCATGGTGATCCTTTAAATGCGAATTCGGATAATTTTTTGCATCACCACGACACCCACCACCATCATCGTGAGCAGGTACTGCAGCATCACCAAGCCGATCGGATCGGTCCAGAGCGGCGCCATGAAGCCCGGGTTGAAGGCGTTCATGAGGGCACCCAGCGCAAACGGCATGAGCGTGAGAATCCAAGCCGACAAACGACCGTCAGCAGACATCACCTTGACCTTGCTGCGCAGCTTCAAGCGTTCACGGATCAAACGGCTCAAATTACCCAGCACCTCCGTCAGGTTGCCGCCCGACTCACGTTGAATCAGCACCGCCACCACGAAGTAACGCAAGTCGGTCAGCGGCACGCGCTCCGTCAGGTTGGTCAGGGCTTGTTCCATGGCCACACCAAAGTTGACTTCATCGTGCACCGTGCTGAACTCAGCCGCTATCGGATCGGCCATTTCCTGCCCGACCATCTGCAAAGCCGATGCAAAGGAATGCCCGGCGCGCAAGGCGCGCAGCATCAAGTCCAATGCTTCGGGCAATTGAGTTTCAAAGCGGGCCAAGCGACGCCGCCGCCGATAAGAGACATACAAGCACGGCAACAGCCCCACGCCCACGCCAGCGGCGACAGTCAGTTCGCTGCTGAGCTGCAGCCAGCGGCCCAGCACGATGCCCGCGACCAGTGCGACCAGCGCACTGGACTGGAGCAGTTTGGAGACGCTCCAATTCAGTCCCGACTGCAAAATAAAGGCATCTAGCAAATGCGCCCGCGGCATCCGCAGCAAGAGCTGCTCCAGCATCGGCACCTGACTGAGCAACCGCTCTTTCAACAGCTGCGACTGCGGACTGTCATCGCCAGCGGCAGCCAGTGCCAGCAAGCGTTTTTCAATCTTCAACACACCCGGCCCTTTGTAGGACTGCCAGATCTGCCAGCCAGCGACGAGCAGCAACACCAGGGACACCAAGGCGAGCCCCAGGGTGATCAAAGCAGAAGAGAGACCCATCGCTTGCAACATGGTGCTTCCTTTGCCGTTGGAGGTTCATTGGTACTGGCGGGTCGGGTCAAACATCTCGTCGGACAGCCGCACACCAAAAGCATGCAGCCGGTCCATGAACTTGGGCCGCACACCCGTGGCTTGAAAGTAACCTTCGACGTCACCCGACGAGCCAATGCCGGTTTGCTTGAAGGCAAAAATCTCCTGCATGGTGATGACCTCGCCCTCCATGCCGGTGATCTCTTGAATGCTCGTGATCTTGCGTTTACCGTCTATCAAGCGCAGGCTCTGCACCACCACCGTGATGGCCGCGGCAATCTGTTGCCGTGCGGCACGGTTGGGAAAATTCAAATTCGCCATGCCAATCATATTTTCAAGCCGCGACAAGGCGTCGCGCGGCGTGTTGGCGTGGATGGTGGTGAGCGAACCCTCGTGCCCGGTGTTCATGGCTTGCAGCATGTCAACGGCTTCTGCGCCGCGCACCTCACCAATCACAATCCTGTCGGGCCGCATGCGCAGCGCGTTGCGCACCAGTGCACGTTGGGTTATTTCACCCGTGCCTTCAGTGTTGGGCGGGCGGGTTTCCATGCGCACCACATGCGGTTGCTGCAACTGCAGCTCAGCCGCGTCTTCAATGGTGACGACCCGTTCAGTGACCGGAATATAGCCCGACAAAATGTTCAGCAAAGTGGTCTTGCCGGAGCCGGTGCCGCCCGAAATAATCATGTTCACCTTGGCCTTGGCCAAGCCTTCGAGCAGCAGCGCCATGTCGGGTGTCAGACTCTTGAAATCGCCATCGATCAGGTTGTGCATCTTCAGCGGAATGTGCGCGAAGCGGCGGATCGACATCATCGGCCCGTCCAGCGCCACCGGGGGAATCACCGCGTTGACACGAGAGCCGTCTGGCAGCCGGGCATCGACCATCGGGCTCGACTCGTCGATGCGCCGGCCCACCAAGGAGACAATTTTGTCGATGATGCGCAGCAAGTGCTTTTCGTCGGTGAAGCTCACGTGGGTCAGCTCCAGCAGACCCTTGCGTTCAACGTAGATTTGCTGGTACGAGTTGACCAAAATATCAGACACCGTCGGGTCTGCCATCAACAACTCCAGCGGGCCAAAACCGAGCATCTCGTGCTGAATGTCGCGGATCAGCGAACGCCGCTCAAGGTCGTTGATGGCGCTCTGGTCTTCGCTCAACAAACGCTCGACCATGCTGCTGATTTCCTGCCGCAAGACGGCAGGCGGCATGACTGGTCGCACCGGCACAGATTCGACCGCCCTGAGTGTTTCGCGCAATGACATGTTCAGGCCTTCGTGTTGAAAAAACGCCCCAAGAATCCACGCTCTGTTTCGGCCTGGGGAATCAGCGTCGCCGCTAACTCAGTCAAACTTTTAGCCACGGCATTGGTGCGGGACGATTCGACCAGCGCACGACCTTGGTTGATCGACGCATTCACCTCTTTGTAGGAGTTCGGCACCGTGCGCACCATGGCTCCGGGCAAAGACTGGTAAATTTCCGTCAGGCCAATGTCGCCACCTTTTTCAAAACGGTTGATGATGATTTCGGCCTTGGCATCGGGATAACCCAGCGAACGGAACACGGTGAGCAACTTTTTGGCGTTTTGAATCCCCGGCACACCGGCTTGCAGCACCGGGTAAATCTTGTCCGCACGGTCCAGCGCCTTGAGCGCCAGCGTGTCCAGAATGCGCGGCAGGTCGAGCAAGACAAAGTCGTAATGCAGCAGCGCCAATTTGATGATGGCGTCGACGTGTTCCGGCTTGATCGCCATGGCTTGCGTCAGGGCCTCAGGCGCCGCCAGCACGCTGTAGTTGGGCGCGACTTTGACGGCGGTAGCCGCCAAAAATGAAGCGTCCAGCCGGTTGATGTCACGCGCTACATCGGCGATGGTCAAGGCCGCTGGCGCTTCGTACACAAACGACAGGGCATCGCCAAACTGCAGGTTCAGGTCGATCAACAAGACCGACCGGGACTCTGCCAGGTGGTAGCCTAAATTGGTGGCGATGAACGTCGTGCCACTGCCGCCCTTGCATGCTACAAAAGCCAGCAACTTCCCCGTCTGGCGCGGGCTGCTACCTTGCAGCTTGGCAACGACACGATTGACCGCCGCCTCTATAGTCTCCGGCGTAGCGGGCGAAGGCAACACCTCGCGGACACCGACCCGCATCGCGTGAATCAAAAATTCGGGCGTTTGCGTAGGGCACAGCAAAACTACCGCGGTCGTTGGGTGATGGGTGGTGACGTATTCCACCAGCGTCAAGTCGGCCAAGTCACAGCACATACCGTCGATTAGCACCAGGTCGGGCGCATCATCCACGTCTAAGCTGCGTATCGTGGTCTTCGCTTCACTCCCCAACACCACACTGTGACGATTTAACTCAAGCAGCCGTCCCATCTCATGCAGATGTTTTTCATGGGGACAAATGACGACTATTTTCATGGTTTTCCTTGTTTCACAATGCCGTTCTATTTGCCAGCAATCGACAGATCTGTTGTCAATCGACTCAGGCAGTCACCCACTGGTGAGCGATGAGAAAGGCTGTTGTGCCAAGGAAGATGCTCACGGCGTAAGGCAATTTTCCAATCGATTCCTTGTCCATCGGCGTCATCTGGGGACGCAAACCACCCATCGTTGAAAACAACAGGGTGCTCAGGGCCAGCTTGATATTGCTAGCCAATCGCTGCAACGATTGGTGCCAGATTGCATAGGCCAAGGAGGTGATACCGCCCGTTACAAAAACGAACAACACCACATAAAGGGTGTGCGTGATACCCACAAAAGCGCCGACCATCGCCATCAGCTTGACGTCGCCGGCTCCCATCATCCCCAACATGTACAGTGGCAGCACCAAGCTCAAACCCAGGGAAAAACCACCGAGCGACCAGCCCAAACCAAACTGCGGTGAAAACGGAATGAAGAAGCTATAAATCAGGGCGAAGGCGCTACCCCCAAAGGTCAACCAATTCGGAATCTTGTAGCTGCGGCAGTCGCTGATGGAAGCCGCCAGCAGTAAAGCTAAAAGAATGCTGTACCGTGGGTTGATCAGCAGCATGCCCAGCTGTTCGAGTAAAGATAAAAAATCTTTCATGCTAGAAATTTGTTTCTGTGGCCAACACAATGAGCGTACACACCGTGGCGATCAATGCTGCCAACAAGACATACTCGATCAAGGGGCCACCCGCCTCGTCCAAAAGGAAGTGCGTCAATGCCAATGGCATCAGCTCGACTGGTGGCATGCTCTTCTCCAAATCTTGTTTTCATGGCGTGGCTTGGTGGTGGTTCGAGATATCAAGTTATTCGCTGCGTTGAATAAAATATATCTATGGCCACCTAGGCTTACATGGGCGTCTACTCCTATTTAGAGGGGTACGAATAAACCTCTTTTCTCTAATGAAGAGCGAGGCAAACTCAGCAACTCTATTCCTCCACCATCGACATCGAAAAGTGGTCAAGCAAGGGCTTGAATAAATAGTTCATCAGCGTTCTTTCGCCGGTTTTAACAAACAAATCAACCGGCATGCCCGCGCGGATTTTCAAGTGGGCCACACGCTGCATGCCTTCGGGCGTGACCTTCGCGAGCAACTTGTAATAGGGCTCGCCGGTTTTTTCATCCACCAAGCGATCGGCCGACACCTGCGTCACGACGCCAGGGACGTGAGGCGTTTTGTTTTGGTTGAAGGCCGAAAAAATCAGTTCCACATCCAGACCTGAATGCAGCTTGTCGACCAGATGCACCGGCAGGCGGCCTTCCACAATCAGCGGGTCGTCGCTGGGCACAATGTCCATGATCTTGGAGCCTGGGGCAACGACAGCGCCCGGCGAAAAAACACTCAGCCCAATCACCGTGCCGGCCACGGGGGCCTTGACTAAAATGTTTTTCAAGTTGTAGTCCAGCCCGGACAAGCGGTTGTCCAAGGCACCGGCTTCTTTCCTAACGTCCGACAGCTGCGTGCGCACTTCTTTTTGGTACTCTTGAATCGACTGCTGGCGTTTAAAAATCAACTCCGCAATCTGACGTTTACCGCGGCCTATGTTGCCGATGTCTTCATGAATGGCCGCATTGATTTGCGCATAGGACTGCTCCACGTCCAGCAACCGTGCGCGCGACATGAAGCCACTCTTGGTCAAGTCCCGCATGCCGTCTAGTTGCTCTTGGACAAACATGAGCTGCTGCTGCTTGCTGGTCTTGGCGGCTTCAAGTCCTTTGTTTTGAACCGTCAGACCGGCTATGTTTTCTTCGATGGATGCCCACTCACTTTGTTTGGCCCCTTGGCGCGAACTGAAGAGTTGCTGTTGCAGTGCCATGTTGCTCGCCACGCGGGGGTCATCTTTGACGGCGGTCAGCTCCTGTGGGTACTGGATGACCTTGCTGCCGTTGCTCTCCGCCAGCAGGCGACCTTCGGTGGCCAATAACGTGAAGTACTGAACGCGGGTCATTTCCGCATCAGCAGAGGCTTGTACGTTGTTCATGCGCACTAGCACGTCACCCGCCTTCACTGGGTCTCCCTCTTTCACCAGAATCGCTTCCACTGTGCCACCGGTGGCGTGCTGAACCGTCTTCTTGCTGGTCTCAACATTGACAGTGCCGCTCAAGGGGACCCCCTTTTCCAACGGCGCTAGCGATGCCCAAGCAAAGAAGCCGCCGAAGCCAGCTAGCACAATCCACCAACCAAGCCGGGTATGCCACGTGGTGTCGGTCTGCACCGCGTCTTGTTTGTCATGAAACGCGATATCTGTTGCAGGGTTTAGAGCAGTTGGTTGGCTCATGGGGGGCTCCTTGTTTTAGGCGACGATGGCGACGTAGTTGCCCGGACCAGCGCTGTCTTCTTGGTGGCTCGTGGACATGTCTGGGTGTTTGTTTTTTTTGTTCGCAGCCTGCACATACTCTTGGTT